>Ga0065711_1002498_pt1 | contig 33460 bp, 14 predicted proteins | sample Hoacrofraction12_FD_59098 | JGI IMG/M metagenome (GOLD analysis project Ga0065711, IMG submission 59098) | Hoatzin crop microbial communities from Cojedes, Venezuela - Epithelial fraction 12 v2 (version 2) | ecosystem: Host-associated > Birds > Digestive system > Esophagus > Crop | place...
GAGCGCGGGGCGGGGCATGCGGGGCGGCTCGCGCCGGTTGTGCCCTCCGCGGGCGGGGCAGCGGTCCGCGGCGCCGTTCACTCCGGTGCGTGTTTTCCATGGCCCGTCCCGTTGCCTGGGTGGTGGTACGAGGCCTTCCGAGGAGCCTGCTCCGGTGCCTCGCCGGCTGCGTCGTTGTGAGGCAGGGCGCTGGGCTGGCCGAGATCCGAGCCTTACCCTGAGGTCCACGGCCACCGGCCCCTAATTCAGGGCGCCTGTGCTAGGTGCTCTGCAGGTGCCACAAGCCAGTTGTGTCTACTGAGGGTCTGCAGGCAGAGTATGGGGGAGAAGTTGGTACGGGTGGAGTAATGAGTGGGGAGTGTAATTAACGATGAGGGTGTGAGTGATAGACAATGCAACATTCGTAGCAGGCCGATTATCTTTGCCGTTGTCAGTACCTGATTGTTGGGGACAAACCATTTAGAGCAAGAGGTGTGTGGTACTCTTTAGCTTCCCCAGGCTTTCCGCATGAAGTGGTGCTGTCTGAAGGCCACGTGGGTTATGGTGTTCACGTAAAAATAATGAATGGGATTTTTGCAGTCAACTTTTCTTTCCTTTCTTAGGCTAAAAAATGTGAAATTAGGTGGAGGAACTGGTGTTGCATGTTAACCCTTCCCAGGTGTTTCATAGCACGCTAGCTCAGATAGCATGGACCAAATTTACCTAGAGGGGCTTCCTCTTATAATCATCGAAGCGCAGACCATCTTGCCTTCTGTTAGCACCTACCACAACATTTTTCTATGTCTTCAAGCATCTTGTATAATGCACGTCACTGGCAAATACAATGCTTGCTAATTGTATTGAATGCACTTCTAATGGCAAGAGGTGACCAGCCAACATCTCCTCAGGGACTTGTTCCCTATGAGCTATTTTGTTGGATAATTCTTAGGAAGTGTGTAGATAAATGGACAGGATAAAGTGAAGCAGATAAGAAAATTATGTGACCAATTATGTTTCTTGGGCAGTTGGAAAGCAATCTTGTGGCTTTATTCTCACCAGCTTTGGTGCAAATGAAAGGCATTGGCATGCTGGCCTTTCTGCATGTTGTCTTCTGTTTACAGAACAAATGCTGATACGGCCTTCAAAGTATCTTTCCACTTTTCTGTTCATGTATCCCGGTGGTGTTTGGAGAAATGTTTTTACTCTCAAGGACAAAACTCATAAGTCAAAGCAGTCTGGTGTGGTCTGCAAGAACCCACTGAAAACTCAAATTAACATGTTTGACACAGTTCATGAAAATATAATCAGCTAACTAATTATTATTATCATTTTGTTATGAGACAGATCTTTCTTGCACCTTGGATGTGAATTCTGCATGAGAGAAGTGAGGCCATCATGCTTGTTCTAGGTAAATGATCAGCAATACGGCCAGTTATTAATATTTTTTCAATTTTTATCAGAGGTTTCTGGTTTTGTTGTTGGCATGTCTTACTTATGGAAAGGAGGCATCATTGCTTCCAGAAGGAAGTGACATAGAGTGGAAAGAAACAAAAGCTTGCCTCATCAAAGTCTCATATGGTTAGTAGGGGACTTAAAAGGAGAAATAGCTGCCTTGTAAGAATGGTTCAGTATTAGTGGCTGTTTAGGCAGTTCATTTTCCATTCAGCTTTTGACAAAAATAGCTGTAAAGGAGCATGTGAACCTCAGAGCATGCAGTCTATTTTTTGATACATCCTGGCTTACATTTGTCAGCTTTAGATTCTCTAGTATGGCACATTTAGTCTGTGCAAAATGTGGAATACAAGGGATTGGTTTCTTGGGCCAAAAAATCCTTTGAGTTCATTCCTGAAGGGTGATGATTGCTTCAGTGATACGACATCACCTGCTCAAAGCAAGTGGTTTGAATCAGTAACTCTTCACTGCTGATTGTAGTCTGTCTCATTTACTGTTAAGTTCATTCACTCAGTTCTTCAGTTTGGGAGCTTACACTAAGATTTTGTATGTACCTTATGCTTTTTCCCATCAATCAAGCATGCACCTTACTTTTTTGGCTCCCATATAGGGAAGATGGTGAGCTTGTTCAGATGGATCTAGTGAGCTTTTAAACCTCCTGTGAGACTGCTTCTCTTGCCAACCTTTTCTACAAAAACCACTAGCCTAGTTTCAATACACTATTTTTGCATTGCCCCTGAAAACGTTTTTGCACAACCTGCAGGCTGTGAATAATTTCCTACTATGCAGATTATTGACCTTATCTGGGAACATCAAAGCACTGCAGTCAGTGTGCTGATTCTGTGCCTTTCTATCCAGTACCTATGATGTAAAGTTCCTTTCAGCAGCACATCAAGTGGTATCTGGGAATCTGATAGATATAATGTAGTATTTTGGACTGATTCCACCTTCTGTGCCTAGCAATAATTTGGTCTTTTGTCTATGCCAACAAAAGGCAAGGGGAATCTTGCTTATTTCAGTTGGGCATTCATTAAGGTATTCACATAGAGAGATTTGGCTTTTCTCCTTTGAGTGTGCTGCTGCTTTTTACTTACAAGTACTCTTGGTGCATACATTTGAATATTGCAATGAGCAAAAGCCTGGATCCTCAGTGCTAGGAAGACAAAATGCTATTTCCAGTGTCACAGTGTTGTACCTGGCTAGGCACAGCATGGCACATAAAATGGACACTCGTACAATAGGTACGTTACGGTGACGATGTAAATACAGTTCAGCATGCCTCACAGTTGCCTGGAGCATCTTGCAATGAAAAGACTGTGCAAGAAGAATTTTAGTGCCAATTATTTGACTTTTTGTGTTGTCTTCCTTAGGGCACTGACATCAACAAAGTAAATGAGTGTCTTTTAAGTGGCTTCACAGCCTCTCAAGTATAATTATCAAATGGTGATCTTTAAATGAGCTACAATTTGAACCAGTGACATAAAAGCAAAAAACATTCATCCTAATAACCAGACTCTTGGAAACAATATGAGAACAGCATATACATGGGTCATTGTTGGTTGCCTTTTTAGATATAATTCTTTGTGCTTCTTGTATATCTTGAAGCATGATTGAAAATGATATCTATTCAGACACGCACAGCTGGTTTAGTTACATGTGGAAAATCACTGCTTCCATTTCTTTGCCTCCTACTGCTTGAAGAAGATGTATGGATAGATACAAAGTCTCTGCTTATATTTGATACTCCTTCTTTTTTTTGATACGCATGTTGAACCTCTAGCATCCTTGCCAGTTTGTAAAAACACAGGTTAGCGGTTCTGAATCCATTGAACCTTCTTGCAGAACTTGCCCCAGGGAAATGATGTGTCTGTAAATCGTGTTTTATTATGGTTCCACAGGCCAGCTGCTAACTGCTTATCTTTGTCTCACGGAATTCCAGTCTGGGAACCTCTTTCCTGAAGCCCTAGGTGTGAAAACTGGTTTCATCACCGGGCAAAAGAGAGGAAGGGGTCATTTCGTTTGGTACGCTAGGGTTTGCTAACTTGTCCGGAATATACCAACCTCAGTTTTATTTTTTCTCACCACTGAGCTGTTCAGTTTAGAGTGGTTAATGTCACTTGTGATCCTTTTATGTTACTCTGTGTTAACATATGGGATTGAAGGCTGAAAAAATAATAGATGCTTTCAAACAAGTCCCTGCGACAACTAGAATTTCCACAGTATCTTTGACTCTAGCAACGTTTTTTTTCTTCTGACAAAAGAATACTTTTACAAAATAACAAAATAACGAGAATCTGTGCTTGTTTAATTGGTACAGGTTGAACTGCAGTGTATGCAAGGATTAGGTCTCGCTGTCCTACGTGCAATGTGCCATTCCTGGTTTGTGTTGTAATTCATCATTCATACTCTGGTTGTGCTGTCTCCTTACTGACTTTGGTGCTGTTGGTTTGCTATCTCCTTGAGCTTAGTCTTGCTGACTTGAATTAGAAACCAAAGCTCAATCAAACCTTCCCTCCTTATCTCCTCCTCTAATTAGCATAATAAAATCTAGGAAGAGGAGTACAGGTTTTTTCCCCGTGGGCGGCTGTGCTCTGGTCCTTCTGCTGAGCACTTGGCTACATCTTGAGAAGGATGAAGTAAAATATATTGCACAAGGGGAAATAAATCTTATTTTATAATGTCGGGTTTCAGACCAGTCCTGCTTTCTCTGGCTCATGAGGTTGCTGTACCAAGAGAATCATTTCCCTTTGTGATGTGCCGACTCCTCTGTCACTGTGGTTCTGCAGACTGCTGCAGAATGTCTATTCTTGAATCATATTTGCATATCATTTCATTTCATTGCAGGCTGCTTGCTGGAAGATCAGCTCTCTTGTGTCTTGTATTGGTCGTTTGCTTTTACCCTCAAAGAAAGCTTAGATTTGTTCTGTGTCTGCCCTGACCTTGTGTTGATAGTTTCTGTATTTGGTCTGTAAAACTTCTCCCTCTTTCTGGCTACGTCCCAAACTGTGTTTATATTTACAGTAGTTATCTAGAATTTAGCTCTAAGAGTGGCTTTTCGATAGTTGTTTCTCAGACCAACATTGGCAAACAAGTTAGCTACCTTATCTTTGGAAAGTCCAGGCTCAAATTTTAATCTGATGTAGTTTACCTGAGTATGAACCTCACCTGAGACAGATCACTAATCTGTTTCTTCACATGTGCTTTATGAGAGGAGGGGATTTTGCCTATCATTGACTCAAAATAATTCGATAGAACAACCTGGGAATTCATCTGCTTCAGCTCCTTCATTATGTATTCATTCTGTGTTTTTGTTTAACATTAGGAAATACAAGTCTGACTCCATTCACAGGGATCCTGCCTGAGTGTCTGTGCTCACTTTCATTGGATATAAAGTACATACTGTAAAGATAACAGAATGTGTTTGTGTCTACAGTTGTGTCACTGCTGGGGCAGGTGTTTGTATATATCTTTGGTGGATGTAGTGCTGAGACCAGTAATACAGGAGTTACTGTTGGTTTGTTTACAATAGAAAGCTACTACTGTTTTGATATGTCTATTTGATCTCCTATTACAGAGCACTGATAGCACTATAAAAGCACTTAATCTGCAGGTGCTTATTCTGGTAATAAAAATACCATAAAATCTTACTGTGAGTCATTTTATATGTATATAGCTTTGTCTACACACAGCTTTTAAAAACACAACTTCTTTAAAAAAACAAACAAAAACAAGTGAGTCATATGATTATCAGTAAAACATCTGAATACCTATTAGAGTTTATAAAGCATGGTCTGTGGATTAAATGACTTATAGCAGGCATTTATGCTTGATTTGAGAGTGTAGATTAAATCTCAAAACGCTCAGAAAATTCCCTGCAGTATTAGCCCAACTCCAGATTCTTGCCATTCTAGCTAAAAGATCCTTACCCTTTATGGAGTTGAAGGAAGAGTATTTTCTAGTTCAGTCTTTGGAACAAAAATCACCTTTGGAGAGATCATCATTCCTCTATATTCTTTAAGTCTATTAAAATTGTAGGCAGGATAGCTTTAATCCAGAGTGAACCAAGTTCTCACTGTAGTTGACAAAGAAAACTTGTATACAATTGGGCTCAACTGCCTCTCTTATTTCTCTTGTCAGTGGATTACTGCTCTGTTTTACAAATTTGGATGGCTATTTGGGTGTTTTAGTGGAGGTTTTCTTGATTTTGCTTTTATCTTTCCCTTCAGAGAGCTCTTTCCAGTTGTCTTATCCATCATTTTTGGCTTGTACATTCCATTAGCTATAGTGCTCTGCTTGGAGGTATATGTTATTGCCACCTGACACAGCACTTGCAGTTGTTTATATATGAAATTGGGTAATTCTTGCTAATACAACACGTAGCAGGGTTTCAGCTAAGGTTCAGGCTCTCGCATGGATTCAGAAACAAGCTTGGTTGTATTAGGTAATGAAAGCCCCATAAAATCTTTCCTATATTAGGGCACTTACTATTGTGGAAACTGATGGGCTAGGAAGCAGAGGCTTTCTCTGAGATGCCTACACAATAAAGTTGTGTGAAAATTCTTGCTGTCCTGAGAACTGTCATCCTGACTCCCTGTTGAAGGCAAGATATTAGAAGTGGTGTACTCAAAGACGTGACCCAGGACAGCCATTTCTTTGTTTCTGTGTTAGTGCTAGTCTGCATTGCAAACTGAATTGTATTATCTAAGTGTAAACAGTCCTTTGCAGTTCATAGCTAAGAGTGACCCTTCTGTTACCCCTCAGTTAGGACTACTTGCCATAGGCTAACTCAAATACTTTTCAAAAACTAGTAAGTAGTAGGAGTTAGCTCTTCTCCAGCAAAATCAAAGCTTGACGGATGGTATAGAGGCAGTTTTCATTTTAAATCCATTATTTTCCCGTGTGTCTACAGTATTTCATAACAGAAAGTAGATGATCTCTTGGGAGGAAGACTGTGAAAATTTGGGGAGAAGCGGGAAGGATCTGGTTGCAGTTTTGGTGTGGCAATCTTGTCATCTGCTATTGGGGTTTTTTGTTGTCTCATGGATTACTTGAGAAAGTAAGTTATTTTCCCAGCTGTACTTTATAACATACTGCAAAAGGGCCCTTGTGATCTTTTTTTTAAATAGGTGTTTTTTGCAATAATCACATGAAAAAAATAGTGAATTGAAAAATATAATGTAGTGTTTATCTTCAAGATTCATCCTCATGTGAGATGCTTTTTTTTTTTCATGCAGATTAGAAGTGATACATCAGAGATCCTGGACGAGACCATTCCGCTCATCAAAGACAAGGTGGTGGAAATGAACCACGTCTATGCCAAAGTTGATAAATTAGAGGTTTGTTCATTGCATTAGAAAATTTACATCCTTCTTTTTGTGTGTTTTATAGGTCAACTGTCCAGGTATTTATATGAAGCACTCAGATGTTTATTGTCCTCTATTGTCTTATGTTTGTTTTTAAATCAGTGTGTTTATCCCATGGTTAAGCACGTATGGATGTTTATGGTTTTGGAACATCACTGAGTAATTTATTGCTGTGTATTCTACAATTCCTAGTGGTGGATTAAAAGCATTCGTTGTGATTTTGATGTTAACAATAATGCTAATAATGTTAATTTGTTTTGTGACTTGAAGGAGTATCTGTGAAACCATTTATAACTTCAAAAGTTCAAGTCTCACATCTAGTGCTGGACATACCCATTTTAAGTTGTTGATGATTCGCTTATGTAGTAGTGGAGAGATCTCTGAGCTCCCATCTTCTGTTGTGTATGTTTTGATGTTTATTGTATCCTGAATGAGGGAAGCCACTATGACTCACTAAGATGATACCCTCACCATATTTAGTAAGCTGTATGTTAAAATTTGTGTCAACTGAGGGCAAGTTTGCCTCTGGGAAGAATATAATGAAAACATGATGAGATAAATTATGTAATGTTTAAAATCAGTTTTAACTGACTCAAAGTGAAAGAAACCAAGTGTTTGTGGTGTTAAATCTGATAGGCAGTGCTTAAGCTTCAGGCTCTACCCCTGTACAACGTAATATCCTCTGGTAAGGTTTACTACGCTGGGAGGGGCAAGGCAATTGACTTAGCTTTTGGCAAGTTCTCTTTATGTGCAATTCATTTTTTGTAGTCTGCATTTTTCACCTACATTTGATAACAGACTTATCAAACCACTTCATATTTTATGGACTTACACAGCACCAGAAGAAAGCTTCAGACAGGAAACTGAGGCAAGGCATTTTAGAACAAAAGTGGGAGTCAACTGTTAACCTGCTTAGAAGCCTGTCTAGTTTTCAGAACTGATTACCCCAGTCCAAGAAATAGCTAGTGGATTTTCAGCATTCTTGACAATTTGACCATACTTGAATGCATACTTAAGCTAGGACTGTGAAAAATGGCTAAATGAATCAGGTATCAAACCAGCTGTTTCTGGGAGAGTCTCACGCATTTAGGTCTTTTTGCAAATTCCATACTTATAGGTGGTTGGGATTTTGGGGGGAGTGTATGGCAGGGTTTTTGTCTTTGAACAGTACTCCTTATTGCTTTTTTCCCTCTAATACAGGGAAAGGAACCCCCCACACACACACTTCCTGACCCCATTCCCTTAGTACAGCTGAAGGGATGTAGTAATTTGGAATATGAAGAAAACACTCTTTTGCTAGGCTACAGGTTGTCCTTGAATAATGCAGCAGAATTTTGTTGAGAGGCTTTTATTGGTTATCAAGGGAGGATAATACCTTGATGGGCTGGGAATCAGTTTTTCTCCCCAACATTTCCAGCTGTAATGGCAGTAATCTGAGAGCGCAAGATTAAACTGGCAATTTGAGCAGTAGTTAATACTTTAATTAGAACTTTTAAATTTAAAGCTTAGCATCCATGGGGATTTTCAAGGGAGAAATTAACTTGTACTCCCAAGAGTAGGAAAGGACAGGGCTTTTTTGTAATGGTTACATAGGATGAGAATCTGCTGGGTTTTAATTTTGATGTTGCCACTGGTACATTTTGGGCAATTAATTTACCTGTTCAGCCTCACCTTCCCCATGCTTAAAATGGGCAGTGCTCAACTTCTCAAAAAAAACCCAACAAACCACAAACCTGAAGCTTAATCATTAATAGAGAATGTCAAAACTCTTTACAAACTGTTCTGTATTTTGACAAATAAATACTGTGTTCTTTCTAGTTGGCTTTCCCTTATGGCTCAAATTTCAGCTGAAACTGAATACATGTATGTTTTAGGTCAGTAATTCCTGACATTTTTTCAGCTAAAATCATCTGTCGTTATCTTTTCCCTGGCTTTCTCTCTCTCCTACTGCTTTGACCACTTTCTCACTCCCGCCAGTAGTAGTAGTGTCTTTGTGGGTTCTGAAGAGCTTTTCACCTCACTGCTGAAATGTTGCCAAACCTTTAGACACTATGCGAGTGCTTACATGCTCTGTGCTGAAACGGGAGTGAAAGTCTGCGCTTAGCTAAGGAGAAAAATTAGCCTTGGGTCATGACCAGTGGTTCTTCTCACGGCTGTAAATACCTGTACCCTGCTTAAGGGTATGTGCCCCTTGGATATTTATATGAGCAATAGTATACTCTGAAATCTTGTTAAAGCTTTTTCTTTGACTTCTGGTCTCTAGCTAGGATAATGTTAAAACCCAGCACCAATGCTTTTAATTTTCATTAGGTGTTTTTCATCTCTCCACAGGCATTTGTTAAAATGGTTGCCCACCATGTTTCCTTCCTAGAAGAGCAAGTGCTTGAAGCAGAGAAGAGCCATGGCACCTTTCTTAATACTGTTTGCAACTTATTTCCGTGTGTGACTATATCATCATTTAAAAACGTGAGTATATTTAAAATTCTTTCCAGCAGATGGGAAAGTGATGTTAAATACCCTTTCTGTATCAAATGTGGCCTTACAGCCTATTTAATTATTAATTTTAAGTGGTGTAAAAGAACTAGCTGCAGTTTGCTTCTGTAAATGGATTTATTTTACTTTTTAAAATATTTTCAATAATATTCTCTTCTCTTAAGAGTTGCTGATTAGGCATTGAGTAGTTCCAACATTAATTTTTGAAGATCCCTACATTTTGCTCCTGAATGTAAAGATTTTCTCTGTATATGTATGTGCTAATAGGAAGCTTGTTATACATCATCTCGCAGTGAGAGACAGAAGCATATATTGTTCTTTCTATTTAGTCGTTTTTATGTCAGTTATGTCGAAATTACTTTATAGGGTCATCTGTGGATGAGCACTAGAGGGGGATGGAGAACTCTTTCAGTGAGTTTTAGCAGTATTTGCTGATAGAAGAAGAATGTTGAGAGTTAGGGATAATGAGATCTGATGTGGACTCGAGGAAGCTTTGCGTACTCTTCATCCTTCCTGTCCCTGTTCTTTTCCAAGAATGTCTTCATACCACTTACCTTTGCACTCTGTTTTCCTTCTGTAAGCTCCCAGGTCATTCTCTAAATCTGTCGTTTCCCCAGCAATTCATCACGATCTCCAATTAGCCCTTCCATTCCTCCCTCTCCATCTCGATGTGAATTTACCATGTTTTCAGTCTTAGCATACCTCTGTCAGGATCCTTATTTCAGTCTCAGCTACCTCCCTGCTCTCTTTTGCCGCTTCTGTATTTCTGCCATAATGTTTTCCTCCTCGTTTTCTTCCAGGGTGCTTCTGTGCCAGCATGCATAATACTGGGTAGGCAATAATACACAAGTAGCGGTGATCATGTATGTTCAGCTGAACCACTTCAAATTTTTGTGTGGTGTCATAGCAACCTATGGAAGCTTCTGTTGCAGAAGAAGTCCAGTTCAGTTTCTGCAGATCCAGGACAAACCTTAACTGCATAAAGAGAATAATGAATATTCAGTCTGGTTAACAGAGGCATGGACAGGAGATGGTGCATACTGATTTCATCTTCAGCTGTCAAACTCCAGTGAGTCTTTAGAAAACCACAGTTTATATAGACTCACTAAAGAGCTGTAGCTTGGCCAAATTTGGTAATATTTTCATAGGAATGGGAAAAATATGTTCCTGATATGAGGGCCGTTTACTGCCAATTTAAAATCTCTGCTGTAGCTTATGAAGGCATTGGAGCTTTTCAAAAGAGCTGAGCAACACATACTTTTCCTTAATTTCATTATCTGAATTGGCTTGGATTTGTTCCCTAAAACTTTCCAAACATATTAAACCTGCAGCAGATACCCAGTCTGGAAAATATATCAAAGCTAGAAGATTGGCAAGGTTGGTCTGCCTGTACAAATAATGTTGTATAACTGGGATGCCAGTGAGAATGTGGAGAAAGCCAGACTATTTACTCAGAAGCTGGCTTGAGTTGGACTTGAAAACAGTATAGTGGTTTCATTTTTTTTCTTCCTTATAATCACAAAGAAAAATTTTGAAATATTGTGTAATTATGTACTCATGCTTGCAGGCATCTTGGAATTATAATATTAGTGAACAAAAGAAAAAAATTAATAGGGAATAGTGTAGCTTCCTACTGTACTGATCTTACCCCTCCTTCCCATGCTTTCCCCCCAAAATAGTACAACTAGAAAGCATAGTGAGATAGGTAATAAGGGTGAGTATGGACAAGGAAAACTTCTCTCACAAGAATTTCTAAACAGATGAAGACTCAGCCTGAGGGAGGACAGGATAGGATAGAGATTCATGAAGTCATTCCGTATGTGGATCAGGTGAATAGAGAATGATTATTCACTCCCTCTCATAATTCAAGAACTAGGGTCATCTAATGAAATTATCAGCAGGCAGGTTCACAATACAAAAAGAAAGGTACTTACTTTACGCAATGTATTAATATGCCATAGGACCTAGGTCCACAGGATGTTATATGTTCCCAAAGCAATTAGACAAATTCATTGGGGAAAAAATTCCAACAACAGATATTAAAATATCTCTTTTTCAGCCACAAATTCTTGAAGACTGGGAAATCAGTTTGTATATTTACCCTTCAAACCTTTTCCTAGGCAATCCCTTCAAATGGTCACCACTTAAGAGGGATTATTTGGCTGCATGGACCTTTGAATGATGCAGTATAGCTGCTTGCTAATAACTTTTACACTGTGGTTCTCACTGTAAATTCTGTCTCTGACTGACAGTGCTCTGTGTTGGTAAGGAGTTATTGTCTTCTAGTAGAAGTGTGCAGGGAAGGACTGGATTGTTTAAGGACATAAAATGGAGTTTGAATTTCTACAGCAATTTTCCTTTTGGTTTGTTGCCTGAAATACATTAATACCTCTGCCAATTATCCAAGTTTCTGTATGCCAAATCTGTTTCTTTCTAGTTGTGCGTCCCCTTTCCCCTGTTGTGTAGGATATAATTGCAGAGATGCCCCTTTGGCATCTTTTGCCATTTGAAGATTAGGACTGTCATGACCATTTTTGTAGGCGAGTTTAACTTGTTCTGAAATAATAGTATTAAACTTCTGTATCTACTCTCCACAGCCTCGATCAGACAGGGTAAAAAATTTTGAGAGTTCCCCTCTCTCTGAGTAGAGTGTGTGTATGTGTATATGTATTTCAGCTAAGTTTTTCCCCTTCTAATGTTATTTTAAATGTAAGAAAAATCTCATTCTCATGGTTTTGCAATTATATTTCAAGGTGCAGCAAAAACCTGTAATGTTTGTCTTTTTTCTCTTTGGCTGTGTTTTTTGACTATCCAGAAAGTTGTTTCCTATAGAATTGCAGTGCACAGTAATGCTTGGAAAGGTGTCTAATCTGTGGGAGAAAAGTGAATAATCAGAATTCACTCTTTGTGTTAGGAATATCCAGAGGTGGTCTGAAAAGAAACGACCTTATACTAAATATAAGTTACAAATATGACTGGGTAAGTCTGACAGGTTACAAGAATGTAACACCTCCTGAGGGAAGAGAACAGAGGAAATAACTTTCTCTTGTGAAGTTTGCAGTTCCGTGGAAGAAAAGCTTTTCTTCTGTAAAGCTCAAACTTTGTATGAGAGAAACTGTGATTTCAAAGCTTTTATCCAAAGATGTTATCTGTGCCCTGACTGAATTGGGTTCAGCAATCTTAGAGAATAGACAGGAAATCTATTTTAGAAAACTTCAGCATGTGGAATTTAAAAAAATCACAGTATCTTTTCCAATGGAAGAAAACTGAATGTCAGCAACTCTTGCTGTTTTGTCATGCATCTTGTGATATCTGGCAATTTCTTAAAGCCAGAAATTTTCTTTCAATGCCGTTGGCTGAGAATCTTGACAAATATTTATTTTTAGAGAAATTTTTAACCCTTATGTACTTGCAGGGAGAGGCTTATAAAATCTTAACCTCCAGAAAATCTGTTGCTGATGGTATGAAGAAAAAAGGTGTACATGTTTGTTAGATGTTTTTTTTTTTTTAGAGGCTTTTTATTGTCTTTTCCTTTCTGTTATATATTGTAATCTCTAGAACAGCAGCTGCGTATCTGAGATGGGGTTTGCTGTCTTGTCTTGGCTAAGGTGCTGGCTAATGTTTTTTTCCGACACCTGGGATAAATTCTGACAAATTGAACTGGGAAATTGATAATGGGATATAAAGCATTCTATGTATTACTTTATTAGTTCCTCTGAGCTGAGTAATGAGCAAAAGTTATTGATGAGTCATACTGACGAAAGTGTCTAGGAAAGAGACCTCTACTTAACTGTTCTTTTCAGTGGTTACTAGTGTGAAGTGTGGCAGTGGACACAGACTTCTGGCTGCAGTCCCCATAGATTGACAGTAGGTTCATTCTTTGAGAGAAGAAAGCTCGGGACTAAGGACCTATGTAGAATTAAGGTTTTTGCTTAATGTATAAGACAGCTAGCTGTGTTTGAGTTTTCATAAATAAATCTTAACAAAAATAAATCATTGGAATAAGAAATATTACCTATATTGAGATTTTGCATTTTTTAACTTTTGCATATCATCCTTCAAATGTAACTTGATGTAGGTTTCAGCCTCACTGTTTGTTATATATTACTAATTTCTCTTCTTGGAGACTCCAAAGAAGCACATATTGGACTGTCTTTACCACTGACAATGTGTGATCACATATATGTCATGCTACTTCTTTGTGTCCTGATTTACCTCACAAGATAATGTTTAGTGTTTCCAAAATGCTATGAGATTTTTTTTGACAGCCTTGAAGAAAAATATTTGTTAAATTATTACTAAAATGTACCAGATGGGAAAGATGAGAAGAGAGAAAATAGACCAGAGTATTTAAAAACTGGGGGTGTACTATGTTCATATTTAAGACTCATTAACTTTCAAGTGCTGAATACTACTAGCCATTTTTTTAATAGTGGGGAAAACAAAAAAATCTGACAAGTATTTAAATATTTAATGTTAAGAACTTGGGTGGGGTCTTCAGCTTATTTTACCTGCAGCTTCGCTTGAAGTTGATCCAGTTCCATCCTGATTTGGACTGATTCACTAACTGTTTTGGGAGCCCCAGAGAGGTCATGCTGGTTCTGTGTTGAGAAAGAGAACACTTAAAAATGGGAAGATTCAAGTGAGGGGATGCAGTAGGCCCAGAAGTCAAGATTTCAGCTACCCGTGGCGTTAGCCCTCGTTCACCTGCTTCTTTGAGGGAGCCTGCACAATTCTCAAAGTGAATCCAGAGTTTCTTGCCAGTTTACTGAGTCTGGGGTATAGCGGAAGAGCTTGAAAGAGGCTGCCACACTGTGCTTGAACATCAAGCAGTGCCACTGGTTTGGAGGAGCAGATGAGAGTGCTTGGGGCTTGAACACTGCACGCAGGAACGGAAATGCACACATGGACATGCCTGTGTGTTGAGAGCATCAGGGAAGGCTGGGGAAGAAGTGGGAGTTTGGGCTGGTGGGATCCAGCAGGCACACATACAACACTACTGACAATAACAGTAGGCAGTTTTCAAGTGTGCTGGAACAGAGGTCAAAATACAAAATGTTGCCTGTTCCCACTTGAACCAGTTTTGTTTGAATGCACTTAGAGCAGGTGTAAAAAGTCTTTGTGCTAGCAATATCATTGTTAGACTGTCCAAAGCAGCACAGCACAGTGGCACATAAATAAGGATTTGTGCAGCACGTGTTCTGAGTTACATAGTGATGGGGAGAACTGTAGTGTAATTGCCGCTCTGTAGAAGCAGTTGGTGCAAAGGGTCTCTTGTAATAGACAGGTGCCACTTAGGGGAGACATCAGCTTTTAATCGAGCCATCATGCTGAAATGGTAGTGGAAAAAAAAAATTCTCTATGTGCAACAAAGAAGTTAAAATAACAATCTAGATTCTTTTTTTTTAGTCAGTGCTAAGATTGGCTTCTGACTTCCTGTTCTCTAATGGGAAGGGATTAGGCCCTTTATGTTTTGAAAGAGACTGAGCCAATTCCTGTTGCAAAATTCCAGTACTGAGATCAAATGAATGAATAAAAACAGTTAGGAAAAACCTGATTTGTCAGAAAGCCACCTTCATTAGTGCTCGCATCTCTTTTCTATCGTAGAAATTGTTTTTAAGCTGTAATTGCATCTCACTGACAAAAGCTTCTGGCTACATATGTAAAGATTTGTAAAATACTGCCTTTCTGTAGGCTGGTGTAATCTGTGCCAGAAAATACAAACCCAGCCTCTGCATGTGAAGAGCTCCTCCTCCGGAGTTCAGTTCCAGTGCCTCTATTGGTTAGCATTGTTGAGCCTTAAATATATTCTGCAGTACGTGGTTTACTAGGCTTTGACGCTTGCACTTGAAAGGCAGGAAAAAATCTTGCTTCAGAAATGTTCTACATAACATTGCCCTGTGAAGAGTTGAAGTGATTCAGTTACAGAAAAGATATTAGCTGGCGCCAGTAAAACAAGCAGTAAATGTCTCTTTACCCTCCCCTTTTCTTATGTTCCTTTTGCCTGCTCCTGTAGGAAATGCAGGATTTACACATTTGCATGTTGCACACTGCAGCTCTGCACTGGCTTGTCTTCTGGGGCAGTATGAGATGTCTTCAGTTGTATCAGATTTTCTGTTTCTACTTGCATTTCTGTCTGCCGTATGAGGCTCTCTGCTGTTATATCCATTGTTAAACAGGATTGTGTGCACTCACCGTTACAAAGCAACGCGTGTAAAATACTTACAGTTCACAGTCTCAGTGGTTCAGGGTTCCTATTCATAAACCTGTGCTGTGCTGCTCTTGATTCTTAAAAAACAAACGCAATAAAATAATAACAGCTAAAACTTGGCTGCTGTGCCTGTGGCATGAGTGTCCTAGGGCCAGCAGAGCAGCACATCGTGAAAGATGCTGTTGGTCCCTTTCTTAGCAGAATTACTTGTCTGGATTTTTCTCAAAACATCCCAGTTTCTTTGTTACAGGTGTGCCATTTATACATCAGGTGTTAAGAGAAGTTAACCACATTTTCCAAAATATTAGAATTCTCATACTAAAAAAGGGTGATTATTTTTCCTGTTTCAGGGTTTCTATGGTTATGCTATATTTCTCAGTTTATGCTCTACCAGCTACATTTTAAATTCTAGCTGAGATGCGGAAACATACTGCAGATTAGATGATGTTAGGGTTAAACATTTGAAATGGATTGTAATACATTGAGAAATTGTGTTCTTGGCAGCCGTAGTTGTGGTGATCTTGTTGGGAACTTTGTTTTACCATATTTCTATGGATTATTGTTTCCACAGTGTGGTATGCTCCTCCACTTATTTCTGTAACCATGTAATATATACTTTTGTAATGGTGTCTCATCAGAAGAATGTCTGTAGAAATTGTGGTCTGAGTGTGACGAAAGCAAAAATTTCTGTGTTTATTTTGGTCTTATTTTTAATTCTGCACAAAAAAAAAGTTGACCTTTATAATTATTTTCTGTTTACAAACATTTTACTGTAAAAAAAAGAATAAATTTGTAATTTATAGTAGGGGCTAGATGGCTTAACTGAGATTGGGGTGATAAATCTTGAAGCATATGATTGACATTTGTTCCATGCGCACACTGCTTTGTGGGTGAAAACACCAGACAAATGGGCAGAAGGAAACACATGCGCCATCTTGCTGATGGGAATTGGAGGCATACAGAAATAAAATTACTGTATTATGGTTGTACTATAGATCTACAGTATGACCTGGCACTACACTGAAGTGTCCACAGAACCCTGAGCAGAAGACTCTCTCTGCGTGAAACTTGTTTGCTGAACTAGCGTAACACTTCAGCTTTCAACCTGAAGTCCTTTTTTAAAGGATTAAAAAAGAAAGGGTGAACAAAGAATCCATTTTATAACTGGATAGACTGGTGCAAGAGCCAAGACGATACTATGAGCTAGTAAAAGGTCTAAATAGAAAAATCCTCACTCCAGATATTCCACACAGAGTAACTTCTGTGTTAAAATTTGGGTGAAGTTGGCATGAGGGAATTTTGGAAAGGAATTTATATTCTGATTTGGGTAGTATAATATGGAACACTTTGTAACTTATAGATTTTCACAGTATCCTAAAGTGATATTCAGACAGGAGCAACTCTCATATAAATCACTCCTATTGTAAATCAGGTTGATTTTTTTCTGGAAGTGCATTTATAGATTAAGATGAATGAAATATGAGGGCTGGGAAATAAAGATGTTGATCCTGTATAAATACTTTCAAATAAAGTTAACCCTAAGTATGTGTATAGCTGTTAACTGATAGGCAAAGTGATTCATGTAATAGTGTTGTTTGTGAAATCAGTCTGAATCTTAGCTTTCACTAAAGTACCTGAGAGAATATGTGTACAAGGTGAGAGGTAAAGTGAAGAGTCAGATACTGGAGGAATTAATCTTCTCTCCCTTGTAACAAATGACCACAGTGCTGCTAAATGCTGTTCTCCAAAATGCCCTGGATAAGGAAGGTCAGTTGGAAGGTGTTACAATTTTTACACAGGCATATCTGACAAATGTGGATTCTACTTTCTTGCTCTGAGTAAAGTCAGAGTCTTATTCTAGCCCTGTGGCACCGGCTGCTTATGGAGTTTATTACTGCCTTCCTGCTTGCCCTCCCCCAGCTTCACACAGATGTCCAGTTAACTCTCCCCTTCCTCTAGTCTTTCATCCATCTCCCTGTGCTGCCACATAGATGTTCGTACTTGGGACACCCACCACTTCTTTAGAAGTATTTTATCAACACATTTCCAGTGCCTCTGCCTTTTCTGTGTGAGACTGTTACATACAGAAGTCTCCTGGGGGATTCTACTGGCCTTCTCTGTGACCCATTTTCCTGATGGCTGCTCCTGTATTGGTGGTTGTTCATACTTCCTCCACTTGGATTTTGTTTGGGACCTTTTTTTAAAGAGTCACTTGCATCTGGGAGCATGCGTGACTGTTAAATGCATTTAGAATATATGCCTGTATTACAGGGCAATAATGAGAACAAAGGAATAACTAGAAGTCAAATAGGTGATGTGGGTCCCACGCTCTTGTGAAGGAGATACCGGCGGCTGGATCTTTTGTTGGTATGTTGCAGTAAAGTGAAACCAAAGTTCGTTTTCTTGCATATGCTGGTCTATTAACTGGGGCAGTTCAGCCGCTGCTTCTGCAGTGCAGAGGGGCACTAGAGAAAAGGCAGAGAAGCAAACTCAAGTTGAAAATCACTGTAGCTGTCTTAATGCAAGCTGTTCTCTCTGAGCTTTCCATTTAATGTATGCAGTCTGCCACATTAATTCTTGAAGTAGCTCTTAAATGGGTAGCTGTAAAAGGGGTAATCTTGGTCCAATATGCTTTTGAAAATAGGAACTTGAATGTTGTAACAGGAGACACACGTCTTTGTTTCCTAGCATCAAACTGTCTCAAGTAAATAAGCAATTTTACAGTAGTCTTCAAAATTATGAAAGATGTTAATAAAATCTGTGCAACTTATTTTAGTACAGGGAAAGCTACTCACAAAATGAGTTCAAATCTCAGGAAAAGGGGCAGTAAGGAAGGAACTGAGGACAGTAATACTTAAACATATGGGTTTCATTAATATGAGAATGAGTGAAGTGTTGGAAATACTAAGTGAATTCAAGAAACACCTGGGCTCCTTTGTGGAGAGGAAGGGTCTGGTGAAAGATCTGGGGTGGAAGTAAAAAGGCATGAGTTTTAAGTATGAAGGATCTGGGACCAGATGAGGGTTTTTTTCACAATAAAGAATGCCTTGTGTTCAAATATTTGTGGCATGAATACATCCTGCTAGTGTCCTTTCTTCAACTGTGTGTGACACAGGCTGACATTTTTTTTTACTTTGGTTATGACCACAGTTTGTTTGGTTTTGGTTTTTGTTTTTTCACTATTTCCAGTCATCAGGAATAGGACCCCAGCAGCTAATAAAGTTTTACCAAAGTCAAATCATGGTAGGTAATACTGGAAATACATCCAAAGAAAGGCAACATCCAGAGAAATCACACGATGCTCTAGCTTTATGAAGGTTAAGTAGTTCTCTGGACTAGTAATAGGAAATGCGTGAGAGAGATCTTTAGCCAGAAGTCACAATTTCAAGTTTCACGCTCTGACTTTATCACTACAATTGGGGCATATATTGAAGCCAGTGTTCACGCACAGTTACTGTGCAGTGACTTTTGTGAAAAGCTTTTGTCCAGCTGCCAGTGGATAGGTTTCCCTCTCGTGCACCATCACCACATGTGCTTCTTGTACTGACAGCTTCTGTAAAGAAACTTGCTTTGGAATTTGCCCGTCTAGATAAGGATCTGCTGCTCAGTGTATCTGGCATACTAATGGTAGATGTCACGCACCAAAGCAGTCCAGCGGATGCTTCCTTTATAAGCACCCATTTAAAACATGACACTTGTTAAAAGGCACAAATGCACATCTGGTGATTTTCTTTCTTTTTTTTTTTTTTCCTTGACAACAGCTAAGCAGAACTTCATGGCACATAACTTAAAAAAAATATTTATTCCTTGGTGGCCTGGTGCCACAGCAAATTCCTTTTCACTTGCATTACTGAAATGCTTGAGGGCTCTTTAGGATTATTACTAGAAGCACACTGAATGTCAAATGAAATATCAGTGTGGCCAAATGTAAAACAAAGCTTAACATCATGTCTTGGCATCATTTAAGTCATAGGCCCAACTTTTGGGGCAAAATGTAGATCTCCTTCAGTTTTCAAGAGGGTAAGAGATTATGACTGTTTTTTAAAAAGCTAGTTTTCAAAAGAAAGTAGTTTTAAGAATTGCATGTTTCACGAAGTGGAGAAACATTCCATCTGCTGGTTTCCATCTCTTCCGGGCTGGGCCATTTTCTGTGGCCAGCAGGCAGTTCTGTGTGTGATGTAATGGTGGTGTTGCAGGAAAGGTGCTTTGCTGTGCTGGGGCCTCTAGGAGCCGTAGCGACGAGCATTTTTTCCCAGAGCCTCCACCACAAATGCGCACACGCGCACACGCTCGTGCGTTGGTTCCCTTACACAGTCTGTCTACCAGCATATTGCTCTTCCCCCACCCCTTTTCCAAAGTGTTTCTCCCTTGGGCAGATTTCTTGCTGTCTGGAGTACCAAACATGCACAGGCATTTTCTTTAAAATTTCCCAGTGTAGCTATTATAAAGCAGCAATAGCAAAAAAGATTATTTTACACAGGTTCTTCTGTTTTTAGTAGAGACAGAATGAGTGTGTGTGTGTTTAAAAAAGAAAAAAAGCCAAACCCCATAGTTTATGGCTAAATGAAGCCAGGTTTCTCCTATTTCTTTTTTTTTTTTCTTGAAGTGTCTTTACTCAGCAGTCACATTTTTTTCTTGTGGTAAAAAATGCAACATGAGCAGATGGCAAGTATTAACACATGAAATGCAGTGCCTGCTTGAAGTTGATTTAACAGTGCTCTGGGTTTCTGTCGCTGGCTTGCAGTTAGTTAAGTAGTGTTTACAAGTTAATGAATTTGTTCCACTTGAAATATTTGATGGTATGTGCTGAGGTTCAGCGGTAAAGGGATCCTTTAGGAGTAATCGAGGAAAGCATGAGGTTTCTAGACACTGAGCTTGTGGGGTTTTTCTTCTATTGACTGATTTTAACATTCTTGTCATTAATATGAAACTGAAAAGAGAGGCAGGAGGAGCAATAGTAGATAGCAATGCACAGCCTTTTCTCTTGGATTGTGATACTGCTTTGAGCACCGCAGTGATACCATACGTTACAGCAGCTCCACATTTGAACCGTGTAGTTTGCAGTTTCATTTCTACTGAATGTTCCTAAACCTTAGACAAGCGTTTCAAAAAGAAATAAAGTTTTATGTAGCAAATCAGGCAACATTTTCATATTTCTATGTGGTCTGTTTCCATGCTTGCTTTGGAAGTATCAGTGCAAACTATTAAATAGGCTGCTATATATAAATTAGCCCACATTTGGCAGCAAAACTGCCTAGAATAGGGTGATCAAATTCAGTATATTTTCAGTTCATGTGTAAGACTTCTTACTACAACACCACATGCTATCTACCTAATAACATTTGAAACTAAGCCAGCTCCATGGATTGTATTCATAGTAGGAAACAAATATTGGTTGCTGGTAACTGAGCATAATGCACGCTTAGTATTTTACACAGCAAATTTCTCTCTGTGTAGAATGCTCCGTTTGTCAAAACTACCGAAACCTGCAAACCAGTATTCCTTGTCAGGCAACTTGTAAGCGTGAGGGCATGGAAAGAGATAACATATTTTACTGTTTGAGCAATTGGCACCAACCTAATAGGTTTTAAAGGCTTAGTTGCTATTTCTGGCATTAGTTCTTGAGTTTTGTAAAACTGTAGATTTTAATTTTGTTAGGGCTTTTGTAAATGTTGCTCACTTTAATAACAGTTTATTCAAACAGGACTGAAGGTCAAGTTCCTGTTTGGAAAGGGTACCATACTTGGTTCACCTTTGACTTGAAATATAATATCGCAATTGCTGGATAAGACCAAACTAATTGCTCTGGGTATGCATGAGTGTATCTTTAATATGTAAAAACTGACAGTGACTTACTGTATCGTTTAGGAAGGCTTCTCGCAAGTCAACAGTGCTTAGTTGAGTGTGGTTAAGATCAGTCTGCGAGTGCAGCCAGCGGTGCAGCTTTGGTGACACGGAGGCCTGCGGTCGCAGGATTTGAACTACCTGTGCGGGGCCGGTGAGAGCCCTGGCTGCCCAGGGGTGGGCCCTGCTCCTGCTGCACGCCCTTCCCACGCAGCAATGGGACTCGTTGACCCGCGTGCTTTATTGGGCTTTATGGATGTGTGACATCATTGGCAGCCAATCAGAAAGTGCTTTAGGGCAGAGTTTAGAAGCTATTTCATAATGTATTTATATTCAGTGCAGATATTTTTGGGCTTCAGTAGCATTCATTTTGTCACAGAGTCTGTGTGTCAATATGACTTGGGGGGAAAAAAAGGTATGAAAATAGCATGTTTGCCCTTGTTTTTCTGTAATTCAGCTGGGTGGTGAAATGCTATAGAAAGCATAGCTGGTACGCTGCAAAACAGTTATTATGGAAACGATTTTCTTCCTCCAGCAGCAGTAATGCTGCGAGCCGATCTTGGGCGATTGTTATGTGCTCCCTGCTAGGCTGGTCCTGCTTAAACAGTCAGACCTGCAAATATTTCCCAAGCTGCTCTGGTTTGCCAAGAACAAAAATGCAAGGCAGTCTGCAGAAAGTGTGCGCGCGTGTGTGCGCGCGTGTGTGCGCGCGCGTGTGTGTGCATGTGTGCGTGCGTGTGTGTGCGTGCGTGTGTGTGTGCGTGTGTGCGTGTGCGCGCATGTGCGCGCGTGTCCGTGTGCCCGCCAGAGTCACCCGGGCTGCTGGGCTCAGCTCTTCTCAGCTGGAGTCACCCCGGCAGCTCTGCTCGCTCCTCCTGGCCAGGCTTGGCTGGGTTCGGTTCGGTTCGCCTGGGCTGGGCTCCCGCCGGCTGGCCTCCTGCCCTTGCACAGCACCCGCGCCCTGGTGTGCTAGGCGCCTTGCCTTGCCTTTGCGTAGTCACATACAGATTATTTTATTCTCTGTTAGCTGACATAACTTTACCTATTGAGGGCAGACCTTCACTGATAGTGTCTTTTCTAGAAAAGTTTGGTTAATCCATGCAATGCTTCCACTATTCCTGCTTAACTCTTTCATTTCCAGAGTGCCCCCCGTAGCAGGACCATATGGGATTGTAAAACCAAACTGTTACAATAATTTCCAGACCATAACAACAATTTTTGGTGTCAATTGTTACTAAGACAAAATTGTATTTCTTTTTATAGAAAAAGGAAATGGAGGCTTTTATCAGTGGTGGGACTATTTTATTTTATTTTGGGCTATTTCTCCTCCCCCTTAAGCACTGTGGCTGTGCTCATGTCAGGTTGCTAAAAGTCACTGTTCACATCTGTTCCACGACGGGCCTGCAAATCATACAAGTGCAGTGCTGACTCCTTCATCCTGTTGGGATCTCAAAGCTTGTATCTGCTCCTGAGGAAAAGACTTGGAAAGAAGTCTTGCAGATGCTAGCTGTATCTCTGGCATGCTGTTCAGTGTTCACAAATGATTTAGAAAACAAGGCATACAATGAGATGAGAAAGCTTGTTGACATAGTTATTTTGAGATCATAGAAGTGAATGCCAACTGCAGAGAGCTGTAGAGAGACCTTGCAACATTGAGAAACTGAGTGGAAAAACTTGTAGCCAAAATGAAGTGTCAATAAATATAAGGTGATACAAACGAGGGTGATGCAAGTGAGCCTTACATGTATGGTATTCATCTCTGAACTAGCATTTTTCATTAGAGAAAGAGAATATGAAGTAAACAAGATGGCCTCATGAAAACCTTCAGCTCACAGGTCAGTAGCAGGCAAGAAAGAAAATTGAATGTTAGGAATTATTAGGAAAAGTACAAAGAAAGAAAATAAAACCCTTCTTGTGCCACTCTGTAAATCTGTGGCCTCATCTTTAATACTTACTGACGTTCTGGTCCTGTCGCACCAGAACTAGAAAAGGCATCTGGAACCAGAGTTTGGAACCACATCCCTTTGGGAAAGAACTAAGCAGACTATGATTTTAGTCTTCTCTTTTCCGCACTGAAGAAGAATGCACTAGAGTTCTCTGAAATCTAAAATTGCATGAGACAATAAGTAGAAATTGTTATCAAGAAATAGTCTCAAAATAAACTAGAGGAGGGTTTTTTTTCATGCAATATTTCACTGAAGTTTGGAACTCACTGTCACAGTTGTAAATGAAAGAAGACTTATGTATGTTAGATTTGATTAGACGAAGTCATTTAGCAAAGTTACCTTTCTATTTCTAGGAACCCATATGCTGCAAATTCATATAGGTTAGGAGAGCATTCAAGGCAGGAATGCTGCATGCTTGCCCTGTTTTTATACTCTTAAACATCAGCTGTTGGTGTCAACTGGAGCCAAGTTACTAAGCTTTGATTTGACAGTGTAGGCACGCTGGCTATTCTTGTATTTGTCGACAGGTTTCTTCTTGTACTACTGTAGAACAGCATCACAGCCGCTGACTAGAGGTTGACATGCAAGCCGAACCTCATTGATCTTGGTTTCCTGCTGTATTGCTCTTGGAAACGGAGTGTAATTTTCCTTCTCCTATGACTTGTGGGTGGGTCAGTCTCTGTCTGAATGCCTTCCCAATGAACATTAGAATATTGTGTATTTTGCCAGGCTAAATCTAACACTTCCAGTTTTGCCACATTTCTAGTATCTGCTGGATTGTCCAAGGTGCTGTGTGCTTTCAATTCCCATTTCCTTACGTGGAAATACAGTAGGACTAGGACCTCTCTGTTTTAATACTTCTCATTTATGAATACTTTTTCTAGCACAATGTCTCTATTAGGGAATGTTGAGTTTGTTCTAACTGTTAAGTCCTCAGGAATGATATGACTGTGGATAAGGAGAGAGCAGTTGATACCTGTACCTTGTCTTTAGGAAGTCTTTTGATAGAGACAACCACAGCATCCTTGTATCCAAATTGTGACATTATGATCTAGATGAGTGGACTACTAGATAGGTGAAAATACTGATTAGATCATTAGACTCGAAGGACAGTTGTTAATGGCTTGTACTCTACCTAGATGATAGTTACAGGTATAGATTGTCAGACACTTGCCTAATATCTTTATCAGTGACCTCGAGGAGGACACAGAATGCACCCTCCTCAAGTTTGTTGACCGCAGTGAACTAAACGGTGTGCCGCAGAACACGGCTGCTTTTCTGAGGACATCAGCTGGCCACAGGGATGTGCTCATGTGAGTCTGGTTAAATTCAACGTGGACAAGCAGTACATCCTGCACCTAGGACAGACAACACCCTGCTATGGTACAAGCTGGGGATTGACTGGCTGCAGAGCAGCTCTACTGAAAAAGACTCGGGGAACTTTTTAGACAAGAGGCTAAGCATGAGTTAGCAGTGCGCCATCAATGAAGGCCAACAGATGACCGGGCAGTATCAACAGAAGCATGACCAGTAGATTGAGGGAAGTGATTATTCTTTTTTACTAGGCATTGCTTAGACTTGATCTGGAATACCACGTCTAGTTTTGGGGGCCGTGTAACAAGTTGTTGATAAACTTGATTGAGCTCAGGGGATGGTCATCAAGATGTTTGGGCTGGACAACATCATCAATGACGAGAGGATGAGACAGCTGAGTTTCTTCAGCCTGAAGGAGAGAAAACTTACTGGGACATAATAGCAGCCTTCCAGTGAGCTTAAGAAGGTTCCAAGAAGATGAAGCTAAGTTCTTTAGTGAGGTGCACAACAGGTAAAGGGGAGACAGCAGTCATAAAATGCAATGGGATGTTCTGACAGCCTCATCCATTCCTTCAGTGCTGCTGGACCTAGTGTATTAAAATTGATGAGTTTATGTATGAAGTTTCATACTGCTTCATTGCCCCCATTTTACAGGTAATAGAACTGAAGTACAGAAACTGTAAAGGCTCTTGTTTAGTCACTCAGACTACATCCGAATGCCTTTCTTGTATCAGCTTGAGCTCAGTTGTGTCTCACATCCATACTGCCTGATTGCTGGTTCATAGTCTCAGACAAGGAGTTGGAAGGTTGTTTTGTATTACGATAATATTGAAACAGTGAGCCAGCTTGGGAAGCGGGCTCTGTCCTAGACTTGGTTACTACTATTGACTTAGAGTGAATCACTTACAAAGTTAAGGAAAGGAGCGTGAACTCCTTGTGCTTTGTCATATCTATTTGGTCAATCTATTTTTTTATTAGCCTTATCTGATTCCCATTATAATTACAGACTCCTTCCTGAATATAATGCTGCCGCATGCTTCAGATGTATGGTATTACTTTTGTTTACTTTTGTCTGTGGTGTTATTCCAGAAAGTGAAAGCAGTTTGAGTTCCTCCTTGGGGACCTCAGCTGCTGCTCTGTGTGCAAGAGGCTCCAAATGTTTAAATATCTTAGGTGAGAAAATGTATTGGTATGAATTGATTTGTAAAGGGACCTAGAATTTGAGGCTATTACTATTCTGCTATTGTATGTGCTTGACTCACACACTGCATTAATAAAGAAAAAGGAAAAGCGCTCATAAAAGTCTGGGGCTGGCAGCCTTGGAGTCTGCTGTTTATGCCTTAACTTGTTGTTTCAGAAAGACTGAAAGTCAGGGTGAGATGCCTGGTTGAGACTCCCTAGCCATTCACTTTAGCACCTTTGTGGATAAAGCTACCTAACACCTGCTTTGAAGGTTTGTGGATTTAACTCTCAGTCCCCTGGGAACTGGACCGAGAATGTCAGCAAGTGATACATTACTGAGTAATGAATAAATTAATTTGGAGTGTTAGATATGAGTAACAGACACAGCAGCAGACTTGGACTTTGCACATTTTGCTTGGAGTGCCACTGGACAATGTAAGTGCAGCACTGTATTTTTTAAATTTATAATTTAACTTGTGCAAGAAGGCAGAAAACCTGCCTAACCGTAATACCACGTGGGGATTCCCTAGCAGTCAGGGAATGGAATAAATAGCTCAGAAATGCTGAGTTTAAGGCTTAGGGTTAGCATGAATAAGAGCACAGGCAGAGTTTAAGTAATTTATTGCCTCTGTGCCTCAGTTAGAATCACTGAATAATGGAAGTTAGAACTTTTAGAGGTCATCAGGTCCAACTCCCTACTGAAAGCAGGGTCGACCAAAGTTAGACTAGGCTGCCCAGGGTCTTGGCCAGTGACGTTTTGAGCATCTGCAGGAAGGGAGCTTTTACAGCCTCTCTGGGCACCTGTTCTGGTCTTTGACCGTGTTATCACGTAGATTTTTTTTCCTTATGTTTGATTGGTATTTCTCTTTATGCAACTCGTATCCATCGCTTGTAGGTTTTTTGCTGTACTGTTCTGAGTAGAGTCCAGCTCTGTTTTCTCTGTGGGTATGTCTGCCTTCACTCATTAGATAGCTGAAGACATCAACTAAATTGCACTTCTCTTCTTCAGACTGAAGAAACTGCCTATCTTGCCCTCTCATCGTAGTGTATGTGCTCCAGGCCCCGAGCACCTTGATTGTCCTCTGCTGGACCTGCTCCAAGTATGCCAGTCCAGTCAATGCTGCATGAACTGGGGAGCCCCAAACCAGCACAGTACTCCTGATTCAGTCTTGTGCCAAAATAGAGGGAAGCTATCACACCCCTCAGTCTGTTGGTTGTGCTCATACTGATACCAGTACACTGTTAGCTCTCATCACTGCCAGAGGACTCTGCTGATTCAGGTTCAACTTCTTGTCTCTGAGGACCAGTAGTACTTTTCCTGCAAAGCTGCTTTCTAGCCAGCTGTTAATTAGGTTGGCTGAGCATTGTTTGCCCTTATAAGGTCTATGCTGACTCTTTTTCCATCACCTCCTTTTCTTTGAACTGCTGGAAATGGGTTCCAAAAGGATTTGTTCCATGTTTTCTTTGGGTCTGAGGTTAAGCTGAACATCCTGTAGAGCCCTGTATCTTCCTTGGCCTTCTTGAAGATAAGGATGACATTTGGCTCTTCTGCAGTCATCAAGGCCTCCACTGATTGCCCTGACATTTAAGATGACTGACAGAAGTCTCACAATGATGTGAACCAGCAACTTTAGCATCCTCAAATTCATCCATCTGGTCCTGTGGGTTTTGCTGGTTTTTTTTTACCAGTTCGCTGTAATAGTCTCTATTTGGATCTGTCCCTGTCTTATGCACTTCCTTAGGTTATGTCACTAGGCAGGGACCTGGGAGTTCTGGGAGCAGACCTTACAGTAAAAACCACGGGAAAGAATGCATAGAGTTACCTTACTTGTAAAATGAGAATACTTGCGTTAGAAGGACATTATGAAGGTCAAATGGCCAGTCTCTGTCCTTTGTGCTCCTGCAGGTAGAAATGCTAGGATTATTGTTTATCTTAGTTTGTCTCATTCTTTCTTTCATTCTTACTCCCTTTTGGGTTTTCTGAAGATTAACACATGAGGAGCAGCCCCAAATACATTACTGCTTCTTATTCAGAAATAAATTGACAGACTGAGAGTGCTGAAGCCAGGGCAGTCTGCCTTAGGAAGCCTGATAGACACAGACTGTCAGACCAATCACAAATGGCAACAACAAAACAAATCCAGACTTTCCTTGTTAAAGGACATGCTCCTTCTGGCAACAGTATATCAGGAAAATGATTGTACGAGTGAGAACCTAGATCCATCACTGAAGAGAAGAAAGCCTGGTGGATAACATGCCTAAGCACAAAATCTTAGACTATACGCTTAGAGAGAACACATTTTGCAGTGAGATTCTTCAAAGCTGTCACATCTCTTCTGCATCCCACACTCTTTTGGCAGGAGTAAAGCCACTGCATCCTTGTGTTTGTCTCCTTACTGAACAGCAAATAAACTGTACTTTCCCATGGCTTCAGCAAGATTATTGATTTGTGCAGTGATCATTATTGCAGCTGTTGAACAGATCTTTGCTGAAGAGATGGGGGGGAGGGAAGGGAATATTGTGGTGGTTTTTTTTCTCCTGTGCTTTTTCTAAATTCTCCTGACTTTATGTATCTCATTACTATTTATGGAATGAAAATAGCTGTTTGACTATTCGTCCATGTTTTCCTGGTACTGCACTTCACAAAGGGGAGCATGGTTGATCCTTCCCTTGAAGAGATTCTAGTCGTAAGTGAAAGGTTGTTGTTAATGACTAATTTCAGCCAAAAGGATATGTATGATGCTTTCTGGAGCTTGCATATAATTGGCCTTGCTGTGAAGTGTTTACACAGAGTGTTTAGAACAACAAGAAGGAAATGCTTGTGATTTATGATTGAGATGATAATATGATCATGCTAAGAAGGATAAGGCACGTGCCTTCTGAGTTACAAAGCAAACAGGCGAGGGAATGTACTTCATTCTAATTGGTAAATTTCCTATTTCTGTTGTGTATTATTTACTTCATAAGCTGTTCAAGTATGAAACCCACTCAGTCTGTGAACTATCTACTGTGCTTTTGAGACCATAAATAATACTAGAAAGTGATACAATTGCCTTATGTTTGGAAACAGTATGCCACAAAATTTATACTGTCCTCTAATTAGGAGACTAGTAACAGACCACCATAGGACGGACTTTTTTCTCCTGCCCCGATCAGTCAATCAGAGGTAAGAAAATTGGTGCAAGAGTCAATAATCATCTGGAAATCCTTCACAGTAATCCCACAGGCTTGAAGGAAAGGGGGAAGGTAAGGTGGTCTTCAAACAGAAATCTGTAAAGTGTGAATTTGCAGAGGTTGTAACTGGAAATTTTTGTGAGTTCTGTGAGTCAGATCAGATGTCCAGCTCGGCTGACTCCAGCACATGGCAGGCACAGGTACCAGAATCAGAAAAGACTTTTGTATTTTTCTCAGGAAGAAAATTCTGCAGCTTGTGCTTCTTATCCAGTCACATTATGGGCTTAAAGAATGATTGATAGGTTTCTTTACCTTGCTGATATAGCAAAGATGCTGTGCATGTGAGGTCGAGAATGGAATCCAACTCTTGCAAGTCATACTGGGTAAATAATTGGGTTCTGAAGCTTGTGTTTTAGAAATTGGAGTGGTTTGACATTGCTATATTTGCCTTAGGACAGAAGCTACTAATGTCCTGAAGAGGAGAACTTGCACCCATGCTCTGGCTTTTGCAATTAATAGTTTTGGCACCTTAGTACAAACCCGCCTTCATCGGTGATTTACAGTAGTGTGCCAGACTGAACTAGGATGGCTCCAATGTGGCGACACACTTCCTTCTGCTGATGGAGAGAAAAATAACCTCTGGGGGAGGAATGGGGAAGGACAGCTGTAGGCGGTGAAGTTTTAAAGCAGTGCTGCAGGCTCTGCTAGAATTCCCCTGTCAGTTCTGATTTAAATCTGGGCTCTGCCATGACTTGCTGTCTGTTGGGACACATCATGCAACCTTTCTGCCTTGGTTTCCCAAGGTGCAGCAGTATTTGCCTAGTTTGTAAGGCTATTGTTAGCATTAATCTTCAATCTTCATTCTATTTCAAAGTTGCTAATTAAAAGGTGATTTCCTGATGCTGGTTAAACAACTTTGAGAAACTTTGAGAAGCTTCTGAGCAGTTATATTAGTTAGCTAAGGATAAGACTTAACACTGGCTTTACACTGCTTTTTTCTTCCCATTTGTGTAGATGACGTGCTGTGTTACACCTTCAGTGGCATGTTTACTCAGCACATGCTATAGAAGAGCTGAGTCTAGTTTGTCTTGGCACAGCGGGCTTGTGAGCCCCACGAACGGGAGATAAGAATTACCATGGCAGCCAGCCTAAGCAAAAGAGGTGTCTCTGATGGGGCAGTAGTGGACATCAGACCCCTTGTTCTCTTCTGAAAACATCCCTATTACATTACTTTCTTGGTACATAGCAAGTATTTAAAAGAGAACATGTGGGTGAGGATTTGTTGTGCTCGGCATCAGAGCTGATGTGTGAAGAACATTTTGATTCTTTAATTCATACTTTTCCCAGAAGTGTCTCACGAGAGTCCGCTGGCACTGTGCTGATGGGCTGGCAGCAATCAAAAGAAGACTGCTTGGAAAAGTCAGAGTTGATAGATCTTTAAGAAGTAAGTTTTTAATGTTGAACTTTAAATCTGGTTTAGTAGAAAATTATTTTACTATTGTTATATAAAATTATATTAAAAATTAAGATGGAGAGGAATCCAAACCATCATTTTTGAAATTTTGCTGGAAAAAAAAGTGAGAATATTTGCTTGGTTTGAGAGCTGCCAAAGAAACAGGTTTTGGTTTTTGCCTGGTTTGATTTCTGCAGTCTAGCTATTGATTTTAATACCTGTAAGAAGGACCAAATCTGAAAAATAATTCTTGCCAGATAGCCAAGAATCCCCTTTTATCTTTCATAGCAGAGTTCAAATTGCTGTTGCAGGTTTCTGTAGAGAAGTGCTCCTGGAGCTGCTTCGTTTTCTTTGGATGTCTGCAGCAGTGCTGATCCACTCCAGAAAGCTCTGCCATCTTTCACTGTAAACAGGAGCAAATATGTTTATTGGTGTCAAGGGAAAGGTATATTAGTGCTGCTTCAGGTGGTAGCCAGCACAGGTAAAAGAAATGGATTCAGGAGATTCTGAATGGATTCTGCAAACATGAATAGTACTTAAGGCAAAGTCAGCACCACAGCCTGGTGGCGTGGACAGAATATTTTATTCTTGCTCCTTTCTCTGCCTTGAAGCAGCAGAATTGATCTGAAGCTCAGTTCAGAGGGATAACTATCCCAGCACAGTTATTGTAGGCTAAGTTGAACTACCAAGGCTTTAAAGGAGGCTTTTTTTTTTTTTTTTGTGGATCTGGAATGATTGCTGTCAGAGTAAGAATGAAGGTTCAAGTTACCAGCGAAGTTTCCAGAGATGCAGCACGTGGAAGGTTAACTTCTTTTTTCTGTGTGAAATAATATCCCTCCTCCTTTTCTCAGGTAATCTGCTATTTTCTCTGTCTGTGAAAATAGCTCAATGTTTTAGTTGTAATGGTCAGGCACGCTGCAAATAGCCTGGATAAACATACTGTTTGGAATAGGGTCAGAAATCCTTACAAGGATGCCAAACCACTCTGCTGGGGCAGCTGGTGGCTGTGCCAGTGCCCCTGCACCACAAAGAGACCGTACCCGCTGCGCGTGCCTAGCTGCTGCCCCGAGTGCATTTATTACACCTGTGGGCAGGTGAAGTGCTGTCTGCCCCTTGTCTGCTCAGGAGGCTGCCGGGAGAGAGAACAGCCAGGGACTGATGGAGAAATTGTCTAGCTGGGCTGGGCTCATGGGCCCTGAGGGGTGGATGCCCTGCATCTGCACTATAACAGCAGTACCAAAGTGGGCTGCTGGACCATCTTGTAGACAGTTGGATAGAAGAGAAACTATTTTCTGTGTCTGCATCAGCAGTTCTCAGAGCACTTGTCTTAAACATAACGTTCTTCTGCAGGCTGACTTAAGCCTGGCCATGAAAATGAAACTGAGCAAGCAGACACATTCAGGGCAGCATTTATTTTTCTTCAATAGAAGCTAGAATCTAGCTGTCTGTGAATTAAGCCGTTTCCTGGATGTGATACAATCTGTTAGCGATCACCTTTTGACCCAGCTTTGCTGTTCTGATGCTGGGTTGCAGTTGTCAGAGCAACCACTATGCTCTTAAATGGGTCATTTTCTTCCTGCTCTCGTGTATTTGGCTCTATCCACTGGGGACCCGGCTTTTAGGGGCTTCAAACTGTATTTCTCAAGGGCTGCTTTTAGTGTCGTAGATATTATGTCACACAACTGGTCGCCCTGGGTAACTCGGTTGCCTGTTGAAATGCAGCTGACTGAAGTCTCTAAAGCTGCCACCAGAAGTTTTAATCTTTCAGGCATGATTCTACATGCCATTTCTTTTATTTGCCTGCAAGTACAGAATTGTTGTGCGTACTTTATTTTGCAAAAGCTCTCTCAAATGTTTTAATCCCTTCATTTCTACTATTTGATCTAGGCTCACCTAAACCTGTTATACTTCCTTCCAAATGCTAAATTACTCTATGATTCCTTTAATCTTTGTTTCCTTAGTTTATTCACACCTTGTTGGATCTTTAAGTCAAGAAGTAGTTTTGAATCTTGGGACAAAGGATACAGCGGTATAGGGCATCTCAACAGAGACCTGTTTTCAGCTTGTGCGTACAGTGTCAGCTTGCTACACTACACTCCGCTGTCTCAAGCCTGGCCCAAGAGACAAGAGGAGAAGTAAGGACTCTGTGTTTGCACTGAATGGGTGCTATAGGTGCTTACAGACGCCAGTGAAATGACAGAACCTTGCCCAAGGCCTTTATGGCCTGGATTAGACATAAACACAGCTGAGTCGTATGGGCACTTGGCCTTCGGCAAGCTGCTTGCTGTGGTCGGTGTCACTAGTGGTTGTATGTTATGGTACGGGTGCCATCCTAATGAGAGCACCTACTTTCTGAGAGCCGCCATCTGGCCTTCATTAGACTGTGACAGACATGAATCAAGGGAACTAGAGGTGAAAAGCTATTTGCTACTACTTACACCTTTCTCTTTTGATGACTTCAGTAGGCTTTGGAATGTCAAGACATTTCTCCCTCCTCTTCTCCTGCTCCCTTAGCAGGCAGCCATATCACTTTTCCTTGAAGTTTCACAGCAGCCTGACCAGAAAATCATTTCATCTTCAGCCTGTGTGACGTGCACAGCCCAGAGCTTCCTCATGCCCTTGTCTTTTAACTCTGTGTGGCATTTGTACCGTTGTGAAAGCAAGCTGTTCTCAGACCCCTTCCATGTAAAATACTGACAAGTCGTATGGATGGGTATCTTTGCCTCTCATTTACTATTGATTCAGCATAAGCTTTAACATAAGCTGGTAATGAGGGTGCTCCTTGGTGAAAGTTTGGTGCGGGTAGATGTAAAACAGGAATTGTCACTTTTGTTAAGTGTTCATGGCAGAGTTACAGGAAGCCACCCAAAGAATTACCTGTGTCAAGAGGGTATATAGAAAACATATAGTACCTGCAGGTCAGAAGGGACTAGGTATATCTATGAATCATAATACCTCGAGCACTACATAAGTCATAATATATTATTCATCAAAGCATCAGATTACTATTGCAGGGATCTCCAAAAAAAAAAAAAAAAAAAAAAAAAAA
>Ga0065711_1002558_pt1 | contig 33458 bp, 22 predicted proteins | sample Hoacrofraction12_FD_59098 | JGI IMG/M metagenome (GOLD analysis project Ga0065711, IMG submission 59098) | Hoatzin crop microbial communities from Cojedes, Venezuela - Epithelial fraction 12 v2 (version 2) | ecosystem: Host-associated > Birds > Digestive system > Esophagus > Crop | place...
CCTGGCCGCGGTGCTGTGCCCCCTGCTCTGGGTGACCCTGCTTGGGCAGGGGGTTGGGCTGGGTGACCCCAGAGGGCCCTGCCAACCCCTGCCATGCTGTGATATCTGCCGTGTTCCGAAGCTGAGCAGGAAGAAGTGCCCAGAGCAGGCTGCGAGCTCTGCCCTCCCTGGTAGTTCTCATCAAACATTAACCTGACCTAGGCCAAATGACTTTATTTTTTTTTAGAGCTCTCCCACCCTCACAGTACGTGCGAAGGTGTCCACATCCAGCTCGTGTGGTACTTGGGATCTCCCTGGTGAAAGTGCAGAAGGAATCCCTGCCATGAAGCCTGGAAACTTTTATGTTTATATAATAGAAACAACAAACATTTATGGTTCTGTTGCAGAAACGACAAACATTTATATGAATGGTGAATCACCGGTTTGTGTTTGGATGGTGTTCCCAGTAGGCCAGACCTGCTGGTGAAACCCTGGGAGGGGGGGTAGCTCTCTTCTGGAGACGGAGCTGTGTAAGAGCCGCCTCTCGCCCAGACACCGAAACGTGATGACGGCGCGAGCTTGCTTACGGACGCGGCCTTCCCGTGCACGCGTGCCGCCGTCCCGCTGGAGAATCCCGCTGGAGCAGAGCCCGCTGGCGGTGGGAGCCACCCCAAGCCGAGCACCCCTGGTACCCGGGGCGGAGGGAGAGCCGCAGCCTCCGCGTCCAGAGGCGCGAGGAGGAGGAGAGAAGGAGAATACTTCGTCCTCTGGAAGAGCTGCGTTCTCTTGTTTCTTGGCACGTGCGAAGATTATCTGCATTCCCTATACATTCTAGTTCTTGGTTTTGTTCCGTATTTCAGTGTTGTAAAACTCTATAAAGATGGCTGATGATTGCAGTGCCTCTGTGTTTGCAACCCAGTGATTATCCTTTAAACTCCACCTGGAGGAGCGCGCTGTTTGTACTCCTTTGTGCAAAGCCGGAGCATTTTAGTAGGAAATGGTTTGGGTTCCCTCCCCCCCCTTTATTTTTCTTTACCCTAACATAGAAAACTAGAAGTTAAGGCTACGCATTCACTTTCATGTGATAAGCATTAAATAGTTTTGCGTGTTGGTGGTTTTGTTTTTGTGGGGCAGTTGTTTTTTTAATTTCTCCCTTATTTAACAGCTCTTAGGAGTGTGTTGTATTAAAGACTGACAGAGGAGCGTGTTAGGATTGTGTACGTGGTTTTCGTGACAGGGTTAGCAGCAATGCCACACGCAATGTGCGAGTTGGGAGACGGATGCTGTGCCAGCTCTTTAGAGGCTGCTTGCTGTTCATGGTAGAAGCAAGAAAAATATTTGAAATAAGTAACAGGTATCTTTGGGAGGGAGTTGGATGCAGCATTAAGTCAGTTTCTGGTATTTTTAAAGGCCTTCTGAAAACATTTCGTTGCTTATTACTGGCAGGATTTCCAGCTTTTTTTTTTCCCCTCCCTTTTTTTAAAAAAATAAAATAATAAAAGGCGTTTGAGTTGCCTGTGCTGCGCGCAGCTGGGTGTGCCCGCACGAAGCGCTCGGTGCTGTGTGTTCCCTCTGAAGGCTGTTTGTCGCTCGTGGCCAAGTGTTGTCAAACCAAATTTGTGTTTCATCACAGCCAGTTAACTGGCGCGGGATAAATGAACTGTTTGATTTCCCTTGCTTCTGAAACCGGTTCAGATAGCAGAAAGCCCTGGAGTTAATTGAGGGTGTCTTGAAGGAAGCCGAGGTGTTGTCACCATGCTTTGAAGATCCACTGATGCCTGGTAGAAAAGCGGTGGCTTTGGGTCACTTTTGGACGGGTTGCGTGCGGAGGGTTCCTCGGGCGGACCTTCGCCCGTGATGGTTGTGCCTTGTGGTCCCTGGGAGGATGGAGTGGTGCTGGTGAACCTGCGCAAGGTCCTTGGGTGCCTGACGTGGCTCGGGACGGGCGAGAAGTAGGCTGTTGGTCCTGCGCCTGTACCCAGGGGTTGGCCCAGGTCCTCCTGCCTTTAACAGCGTTGCCAGTAGAACTAAGGTAACGTGGGTGCGGTGGTGGGTTTTATTTTGAAAGCAAAAATGTGGTGTAGAAGTCCCCTGCCTGGGCTTGGTCCCGCTGCCCCAGGGCTGCGGGGTGGGAGGTGGGGAGCAGGGGGTGCAGCCGGCGGGCAGGGCGGCAGCACCGCTGCGGTTTCCGAACGCGAGGCATGAAGTCCATGATGATTGCTTGAGTGAACTCCAGCCAAAGCTGTGTCCCTTTTGGGTCAGGGATGGACAGGAGTACCAAACAGGATTTGGTAAGAGCTGGGACGAGCAATGACCAGCGGGTTTCTGGTGTGGGTGGTTCGGGTGACGCTCAGCTGGTTCACGTGCTCGCTCCGTCTGGACCAGCAGGTAACACTGCTCGAAGAATACGCGCAAGTGAATTTTGTGTCGGAAGTTTCTGTGAGCTTCCTGCTGTGTTTCCTTCTTTAAACTCTTGGTGTTGAGCTGGAGAAGAGGCGTGAGGTTTGGAGAGAGCTGCGTAGTGAAATGGCGTAGGGGGAGCACAGCACGGCTCCCCGTGCGCAGGGAATGACTCAAACCCTGTAGAATGGGACTTTCTAAAAATGGAATTACTATGGTGTGCTTTAGGCCTGTTTTCGAATTTCTTTTAATTTTCAAACTTCTCTTTCTCCAGATGTGGAAGTTAAGGTGACGTTGCTCCTTGCCGCAGGGACGTTAGTTTTGTCTCCCTTAGCCTGGCTCTGCTCCCCGTAGGAGTTCACTCTCTCGCTCAGGCCTCCCGGGGAGACGGAGAGGGAGATGATAGCAGGGTCCTCTTGATAGCAGCAGGTACAAGTCACCAAGTTCTTCGTCTTCCACTTGCAGGCCTGGTGTGCAGGGAGGAGGAGCAGAGATGCTGTCCTCTTGCCCCAGGGTGGGGTCGGGGTGGCGGGAGCTCGGCCCCACCAAACTGCTCCGGGCGCTTTCATCTTGTGGGAGAAGGTTTAAAGCTGGGGTGTGGGTGTGGGAGGGGGAGAAGCAGTTCTGCCTCCGCGCAGCTCCGACTCCGTCTGCAGCGGTGTGGGAGCGGCGATGGGGCAGAGCTCCTGCCCGCCGGTCAGCAGCGAAACGGAGAGCGGAGCCGCTCGGGCCAGCGGGAGACGGGGCTGGTGGCCGCTCTGGCTTGGGCAAACACCTGAGGGCCAGCAGATAGCACCTCACTTGGATCACAGTAGTAATCTTTAGACAGTGGATTTTAAAGGTTGTTTAGAATGACGAGTGGTCTGAAAAGTCGGGTTTGCGATTTCCTTTATGCCGAAGGTATTTGCTAGCAGTGTTGATTTGGCGTTAGTCTGCTGCTCTCGAAAGCCCCTCTGCTGCTCGCGTTGCCGGAACACGGGCACGTGTGGCTGCTGTTGTGTGGCGTGGCTGCGGAAGATGCGGGTTTGGCTGGGAAGTTGTCTGAACTAGAGTTAAGGAAGCCCCACTAACTTCATTTGTTTACACGTTTAACGCTAGCGTGATTTTAATAGCTTAGTACCCATTGTAGGCATTGAAAGTATCTCTGTGCAGAGATTTAGGTGGTCAGATATAAACAAGTCTAACTTGAATCACATTCAAACTATCGGCTCATAAAAAATTTAAAAGAACTAAAAAAAACCCCGCAAAACTAATCCCAGTCCTGCTACGGTCAGAACGACTGCTCGTGGAGATGTTTAGCATTTACTGTACTACAGAAGGCTGGGGAGGGGTGGTAAGAAGCGTGAGTAGCTGGAGTATTTCCCATGGCCGATTTTACGTTGACCTGGGAGGTACAGCCAGACCCGCTCTGGTTTTGCTCCAGCTCTGACCTCGAGTGGATCTTTGCCGTAATGTTCCTGTCTTGTGACAGCGTTGGGACAAATGTTGGTTTTTTTCCTGAGTCCCGAGATTTCTAATAAATGTTGATGCAATTTTGAAAGATGATGCTTGTCTCTGTAAAAAATAGTAAAGGTCTTTCTTAATGTTTAACCCTCCATTTGTAAAATGTAGATGTAAAATTCTTAGTTAAGATTCTGATCTTCGAGCTGTGTAGCTGTATATAATTCCCAGTCTCACAGTACTGATGGGAGCGAGCTCCTCAAAGCTAGGGTGCTTCTATTCCTTGCCTCACAGTTTGCCTTTAATAGTAAAATGGCATAGATTCAAACTGTTCCAGTTGGCTTTAACGGATCAGTATCTATAATTAAATCTGATGTTTGGCTCTGTTTAAATCCTACATGTGTAGGAAGTTGGGCTGCAGGCTGAAGAACAAGGTTTTTCAGCCTCACACTTTTAAAACAAGTTTGCCATTAATGGCAAAATGGTCCCGGTGGTGTGGTTGGCACATGCCAGTGCCCGGGTCCCCCTCTCAGCGGGCAGCCGTGATGTTCTCTGGCAGTTACCTGAGTTCAGCTGATTACGGGATAACTGGAGAAAAAAGGGATTTTTCACATAGAATTTAAAAATCGTATTCGTAGGCTCGATATCAGCAGCAAGTTGGATGATGCCAGTGCTTTTACCTGCTTTACAATGCAAATGTTTGCACTGCAGGGAAATGAAACAAACCCGTCGCCTTAAAAAGCGTCAGAGATTTAAATATATACTGTGGGTTTATTCTGGTTTTGGCATCCTCTTAGATTTTACAGTATTCAGAGCAGTAGACAAAATAAAGCCAAAGGAGTGAGCAATTACAGCAAGATGCTAAAATGTTATTAAGGTGAAAAAAAATTTTAAAAAAGGGATGGGTTGAAGTTGTCTTGTGTAGAATGGTTCTGCGTAGCTGTCAAAGTCATGCCGTAGCAAATTTTTTTTTTTTTTTAAATAATCAGGCCGCTGTCTAAAACCATGAAATAACGATTTTCTAAGCAGAGGACATTTTCATTTTAGACTGCAAATTATGTGGAAGAACATCTATTTCTTTCCTGGAAGCACCCACCCGTACTTTTTGCAGATCAGTAAGGCACATTTAGAACTCTCTTGATATGAAGTATAGCACATGTTAAAAGAGTCTGCGCCACCTGATTTATCGTCTTACTTTGTTTACTCATTTAAATCTCAGCTCAAGAGCAAGCTCAAAGGGAATCTTTTCCAACTTGTTTTTTTGTGTGTGTGTTGCAACAGTTTGACGTATTTCTGTTAGCTCAAGCAGCAAGACCAAACTGCAAAGCAGAATTTGTAAGAGAGGAGACTGGCAGGTGTTTAATCTCCATTTTTGCAATAGAGCACAGTATGTATGGTCTAAGGCAAAAGGTGCAAAATGGCCCAAACTTCACTGAAATTCCTGCTTTGAGTAGAGATGTCTTTTGGGAGGCAGGGAGGGAGACCTGGAAACAACATCAGAGCTGGAGGTTAGAGTATGTTGGAGAACGGGTGCCAAGAAAGGTATGTCAGCAGCAAAAATAAAACGAGATCTGCAGCAAAGTCAGGCACTAAATGGGTGGGGGGATAAGAGAGTAAAATCACAGAACATTTGGGGGATGTGGAGGAGAAAAAGCATTTTAGCAGCGAATGGGAGATGTGAAATAGCTGAGCGATTCAAGCAGGTGAAATGGTTTGAAATGGTTGCGTGCCGGAGGACTTTGTGGATGTTTTTCATTTTTTTTTATGACTGGATAAACTTTCCCTGTTAGAAGCTAGCTGTAGGTTGGCTTGTAGCCCTTCCAAGTGCGAGGTGTCTTCAGCTGGACAAACGTCCTTTCGGTTTGGCGGAGAGTTACGCTCGGGGGGGGTTCCTCCCTGAGGTCGTTCCTTTGGCAGACCAGGTGGAGGGGCTGACTGGGCGCGTGCATCCCTCCTCGCTGCCTTCGGTGATCAGAAATTATGTTTTTGTTTGTAGCAACATGAACCGTGAAGACCGGAATGTGCTGCGTATGAAAGAAAGGGAAAGGCGAAATCAAGAAATTCAGCAGGGTGAAGAAGCCTTTCCACCTAACTCTCCTCTCTTTGCTGAACCATACAAAGTTGTGAGTTTATGCAGTTCTTACAAATGCAGTTTTTATAGCAGAAGTCATATGCAAGTTTGTATTTTATATTTATTTTTATCTGTGTTCCATTTGATCCACAACTCTTCTGTCAACCAAGTATTTAAGCAGGGCTTGAAAATAAGGATGGAAAGTTACTGGGCAGCTCTACTGGGAGATTGATAATAATGCTTCCAAAGGGGGGGGCTGCTGTGTAGGGAGGGAGAAAAGGGATGATAAAACCATAACATTTTTTTTTGCTTTCTTCAGCTTTTGCTACAGTGACTCAAAACATTTAAACTGTCCATTGTGTCTTGCCAAAGTGCTTTTTTTGGGGTGCTTTAGCTTGTTGCTAAACTTTCAAACCTGCAGTCAGTGTGATCCAGACCCCTGGGTATGTTCAGAAAGAGAGTGTGTAAATAGGAGGTTAATTTTAAGTGCTGAAATGCCTGATAGGGTAGAATTATCAGCTTTAGCTAGTAGGCCAATAGTTTGTGTCTGATTTTTTAGTTTGTTTTGAAGGAGTTGGCTCTGTGATCTTGTACGGCTTTAAGCCTGTGCTGGGTTTCCTTCCAGGATCACTTTGCTGAACAGAACTGGAAAAAATAACCTAATTCTGGGATAACTAAAATCTTCAATGGTGCTTTTTAAGCTATGTTGCTCAAAACCCACTTTGAAAGCAAACCCATTCCTTATCACAGTTTCAGCTGGTTTGCAGGGAGTAAAACATTGTGACTGAAAACTGTCTTCCTGCAGGAGGAAAGTTGAGAAATGTTTGGGATTTTGTGGTTTTGTTTTTCTTATTTAATTCCCATCCTCCCATCACTTTACTGTGCTTCATAACCAAATCCCACAGGTATGACGTTAACTAACACTGGTTGGGCTGCATGGGTAGTGATACCGTATACCTGAGCTGGGAAACAAACTGGTTACATAAGAAATAACCCTTAGAACTGTTGGCAGCAAGAATTGGGCCAGTATAAATACCAATTAAAAATCACATACAGTGGTGAGGTTAAGCTGATTTTATTTTACCGTTAATTAAAACTTTCTAGGACAAATGCATTCTGTATTAGAGAAATAGTCTTTAAGGTGACAGTAGGCATCTACAATTTTTAAACTTGCAGCCAGCTCATCAATGCATTATTTGAAGCGCTGGTTAGTGCTGTTTCAGCTGTTTCAGCTGTTCCTGCTGCAAAAGTACAGCTTTTCCTTATGTTTTAGGGGGTGGCATTACTGCTTTAAGAACTAAAATTGGAACTGGAAACAATGGCAAAAAAGACATGGATGCTAGCCATGAGCTTAGCCCTGAAATGTAGATTAGTTGCGGTAGTCGTCAAATCACTGAACTGAAAGTGAAGTCGTGATTTTTTTAAAGCGTTATTGTTTAAAATTATTTTCACAGACCAGCAAAGAAGACAAATTATCTAGTCGGATTCAGAGTATGTTTGGTAATTATGATGAAATGAAGGATCTTATAGGAGATAGATCGCTACAAAAGCTTGTTGGAATTCCCAAACCAACGGTACCATCAACACCAGATGAAAAATCAAACCAAAGTTTCTTTGGTGACCAGAGACATAATACCAGCTCACATCAGAGCAGCAAATGGACTCCTGTAGGACCAGCACCTAGCACTTCCTCGCAATCTCAGAAACGGTCCTCGGGCTTACAGAGCGGACACAGTGGTCAGCGTGGCAGTGGCAATAACACTAGCAGTAGTGGCCAGAGGCATGACCGTGACTCGTACAGTAGCAGCAGCAGCCGCAAAAAAAGCCAGCATGGGTCCGAGCACTCCAAACCCCGTTCTTCCAGCCCTGGAAAACCATCTACTGTTTCATCGTTGAGCTCCAGCCATTCGAGGTCTCATGGAAATGATCACCACAGCAAAGAACACCAACGTTCAAAATCTCCCCGGGATCCTGATGCCAACTGGGACTCTCCCTCCCGTGTACCCTCATTTTCCGGTGGACAGCACTCGAATCAGTCTTTTCCACCCTCACTAATGTCCAAGTCCAGTTCAATGTTACAGAAACCCACTGCGTACGTCAGGCCAATGGATGGACAGGAATCCATGGAACCAAAGTTACCTTCCGAACACTACAGCAGTCAGACTCACAGCAGCAGTGTGAATGAGCTGAAGTCTAGCAGCAAAGCACATCTCACCAAGCTGAAAATACCTTCTCAGCCGCTAGATGTAAGTTGCTGTCTGATTCCTGGCTTCGTAAATGTAAGGCACTTTGGGCTGGGATTTTCCAGCTGCTTTAAAATCCCCATTGACATAACCAAAATTTAGTTTTTAGTAAACACTGGTGGGTGTTTTTTGCTACACAAAGCATCTTAAATTTATGCAGCGAAGACCTGGATTTTAAATGGGTAATGTACAAAAGTAGTTATTTTTTCCTTCTGCTTCTTACCTGTGGATACTGTGATTTTTATTAAAAAAGGGCTGTGAGACATTCAGAAGGGCTAACTTAACCCAGGAGGCTAATTTTCATAGAGTATTTCTGTAGTCAGAAGTTAGTGAAACAGGATATTCACAAAGATTTTGACAAGCTAGGTAATTTGTCACTACTAGGAGCCGTGTTGTCTTAGACTAGCGATACTATCTGCATCTAGCAGACTTTCTTCTGAAGTGTGTAGCAGTTACTAGATGTGATTATTATACCTTCACCTAGGGAAAATAAGCTAATCCTAAAGCACACCAAATTGAACAGGGTTCAGAAGCTGTGTCAGGTATGCTGGGTACAAAATACTCTTGGGTTAACAAATTGTAGTAGTTTGGAGAAGGAGAGTGCCTTTCTTAGTAATAAAATGTCAGTGCATCTCCTGTTGAACTGGTTGAATTGTGGTAGCTAGAGAAAAGCGTTTGTTCCTGGGATTTCAACAAATAACAAAAGAAGATCCAGGGCACAGGTAAGGAAATCTGAAAAGAAATTTTCTTATTCGTGAAGACTTGACGTGCTAATGCTGATGCAGTGAATCATACAGGAGCTGTGCTTCCTTTCTGCTTGTAGCAGGCAGGGCTGCAGAAGATTCATAGTTTCATAATTATTGCTGTTTCTTGATTCATGCTGTAATGTGTGTTTTACTTCATCGAGCAGTTTGTCGTTACTGTGTATTCATGGTCATGCATTTGAATGCAGGTATTATCCAGTGGCTTGTTCCAGGTAATGGTTGAAAGCTGCGATTCTCTTTCCTCTCTCTCGAGAAGTTTTTAATATCCCTGACTGCCTGTGATCACTTTAATTGTCGAGTGAAAAGTAAGAAATTATGGTGGCAGTTTTATAGATCTCATGTGTTTGCTTTTCATAATTGGATGTGACTCATACCACAAAAACATCAATCTATCGTATATTAAAATTAGTGTTGCTGAAAAGAATTAGCAAGGTCTGTTTGTGTCTGTATAGAGTCCATATGCATCATGATCAGGATCGAAGTTTATTTTTAACTGTTTCTAGCCCCTGGGATCTTTTAAGGAAAATTTGCTTTAGGAGATGTTAATCTTGAGTTTTGATTTGTAGGCATCAGCATCGGGTGATGTGAGCTGCGTGGATGAAATTCTAAAAGTGAGTTCTCTGTGCTTTTGTTCGTAACATATTTGTTGAAAATACAAACATTACTAAGAAGGTGGAAAGTACTCTGCATGATTAGTGCCTTTTAAATTGACTTGGCTGCAAGTTGTTACAGGAGGGCTCTTCAGTTGGTCCTCCAGCACAGGTAGACCGGGGAACACTGGAAGCAGGGCTGTGTGCGAGCTGGGCCCTGGGCGTTGCTGGGTGCGCGCACCGTCTGCTGGATATCCTCACTGCATTCCTGCTCTTCTGGGCCACCTCCCTGTTAACCTGACCAGAACTGCCCATTGCTTCCACCGAAATGCAGTCCCTACATTCTGGTAGCTTTTTAGATTATAGTAATCTTATTGCTACCCCATGGCAGAGCTTTCCCTTCTTTTCTACCTAGGTTATTTTCTCAAGTCTTTTTACCCCTCGTGTGATCCCCTGGTCGTATGTATGCTGTCACAAAAGAATCATTCCATCCCCCTGGAGCATTTCCGTGGCTTACCTTTTGCTCTGGCCTTCAGTAGTCCATGGTCCTTGGAGGTGCTGTGAGAGAATGCGAGGCACTTTGTTCCCAGCGTTGGGCATTTGATTTTCCCCTTTTTCCACAAACTTTACAGGCTTCCCTTTCCTAGGATTCTTCTTTCTACCCCTGTATCCTGCATGCACTCTTCACAGGCTGGGATCATCAGACTCGGACTTCTACTGCAGTTTATGTTCAGGCTGATCAGTTTTATTGATTTATGCCTTTCTGGTTGTTAACGTGTCTTAACTATCCATTCTTGTGGGTAACAACTGAAGATTTAGTTTATATGTAAAGTCTTTGTTACGCTTTTGGGAAATTAAGATTTGAGTATAAAGCTTAGCGAAGTGTGGACAATGAACTGAAAATTGAGAGACAGGGTTACCATTTGAATCAAGATTGCAACTTGAAATATTTGCTGTAGTTTTGTTAATAGCTTTTCTTTTTTGTTCTGGTTATAGGAGATGACCCATTCTTGGCCTCCTCCACTGACTGCTATCCATACACCGTGCAAAACTGAACCGTCAAAATTTCCTTTTCCAACAAAGGTCAGTCCTGTAGTCAAATACTGAACGCTGTTGAAAGAGTAGCTCATGTTAAACATTGGGATTTTGGAGCTCTCTTCACTTCTGTATAGTTCTGGGTCTGTTTCAGTGCTTTGTAGCTCTTTTCTGGCTTCACAACAACATTTGTCAGCAGTAGCCTTATAAAAAATGTCATTGTTTTTCCTCTGGTTTACACACACAGAGCAGTGTGAAAAAATGTCTGTAATATGGCTTTCCTTTTACTGCTTAACTTTTGTTTCAGAAAGTCAAATCTTCTTCAGGATACTTCTGAAGTTTCAAAATGCCATTGAGCCTTTTTCCCTCTTAGGAAAATGCTTTGCACTGTTTAGTGTAGAAGCAAGCGTTACGTTTACCTCCATCTAGCAAAGCAGTGGAGACTGGCTGGTAGGCTGATAAATGCTAAGAAATTTAAATGTCATTTTCTGCATACACAGAGTTTTCCTCATTATTTTGAAGTCCATTAGTAGTTCTATTAGATCTTATATTTTCAATTACAAAAAAATTAAAAGTTTTAAAATCAGATGTTTTGCTGAAGAAATTTTCAGATTACTTGTTCCAAAAGACCTCTTCCTAGCCTCTCATATACTTAATAGCTACTGAAGTGTTTAACCTGTTAATTCTAAAGAGAAATCAGTCGCAGGGCATGTTTCTAGGAGACCTGCTTGAGCTGACACCTCTGAGGAAGGAGCTCTCTTGCTCTCAGCTGCTTGCTCCCTCCCCTGAGGCTGGACGCGGCAGCCCCAGCTGCAGGGTTTCAAGGCAGACTGGCTCTGGCGTGGTTTGCCTTGAAATACAGCTCTGCCATCTGCGGTGTCGTGAAAGCTGATGGGTAGGCAGGGTAGAGATAGGCAGGGCAGATAGCGGTGGGTAGCAGCTTCAGCGAGTACAGTCAGCTTGCGATAGCTGACTCATTCAGGGGTTCGTGTTTTGTTTCCTGTATCTGCTGATTACCAGTAAAAGGTCCAACTCGACAATATGGTTTTTCTCCAGACTCAACATATCTCTCAAAGGGATTGGGGTACTCCACCCATAATTTGGCGTAACTTCAGAGTGAAGAAATTACGCTGTTCTCTTTTAAAAGCTCCTGTCACAATAATGAAGACGACACTTGTTCTGATCAGGCTGCTGTTCTAGAGCACCGCTGGCTGCCATCAGTTTCCTGTTTCACCCAAATTGCTCCCCAGAACAGAACAGTGATTAAGGAGGTTTTCTCGTTGAGGTCTCTAATGTCATCTAAACAGATTGTCTTAGGTTGATGCTTTGACATCACCTTTCTTTGGCCGAAGTTTCCAGGTCCTGTGTTGTAAGGGCACATCCACAAAACCCTTGCAGAGTGAAGTCGAGCGCTTCAGGTTCTCATACGGGCTCCAGATCCCAGAGCTGTGGGCAGTCCTCTTGCCATCGGCCTCTGCGTTGCGTGTTCCTGTCTCGCTGTGTCTTGCTTGCTTCTCTCCAGTCAGCTGGAAAGGCAGAACGTACTATGCAGTTCTCTACTTTTGAAGGCATATCTAGAAACGTACTTGCTCCACTGCTTTGAGTACTTATTCCTGAACCTTTCGGAACGTGTTTTCCCTCCGCACACTTCTGAGCACACTTGATTGTGGGGTTGCTAGAACTGCTGGTTTCTGTGTTTCTCTGATATTTGACTCGGTTTGGGAAGAAAGGTGTGCAGAGAGAGACTGCGTAAGGTTGCACAGTCTTGTTGGTGTTTGAACAAAAGAGGTAGGTTGTGGTTTTTTGAACCTATCGACCTGGATTGTGTTTCTTCACCCGGTTTGCAAAAAATTCCATTTATGGCTCCTCTGAGTCTTTTGACTTCTTGCCAGCCTTTTTATTTTGTGGCTGCACATCTTAGGCATGGAACTTTGTCAGCTTCTCTCTCCACATCCAAAGCCTGTAATTTCCTCTGCCTTCTCCCCTCTGTCATTCTTGGCAGCAGGATCTTCTCAGAATTCCAGTGAGTTAGCGAGCCATAGGCTTGTGCAGTCTGGACCCAGAGCAGAATTCAGAAAACAAAACAAAACAGTGGTTTACTTTAATCAAGCAGTACTGTTTGAGGAAAGCTTGTTCTCTTTAATACTGTGCTCAATTTATTTACAAATAATATGCTGCAGTGTTTCACAGCATTCCTCTGGTGTACAAAAGTTTGGTGTGCTTTGCTGGTGCACATAAAATGAAGCTCCCTTTGGTGGACCAGTCGATTGTAAGACTGTTGGGATAAGATGATTTTCCCTATGTGTAGGTAGTGAGTAGCTTGAAGGGACCCAGACTCCTGATCACGACCTCTCGGCATTCACTATAAATATATCTAATAATTATCAGGAAGTCTTTGAATCAGAAGATAAACTTCATGAAAATAGGTCAGGGAAAGTTTTATGGATACTATGAAAAAAATGTAGATTCCCGAGTCTTGATAAAAAATGTTATCCAGTGACCTAACACTCCAGAATTTTATCCTGTGTAACTTTTTTTAAGCCATGAGCTCATGGTCGAAAACACCAAAAACACTGACATGTTTATAAAATGTATTAAAACCCCAGCTGTTTCTTTGAGGGTGGAAGTTTTTCATTTCAGAGCAGCATGTGAGTGTTGGCCGTTCTTGTACCTGCGTACCGGTGCAGTGGCCCGGCGGCATCGCGGACGAGGCGGGTCCCGTCTCCGGGTTTGTGCGGCGTCTGCCCTGCGCTGGCGTTACCGGGAAGGCCAGCACTCGGCTCCCTCGAGCCGCTCTGATACCGAAACTTTCTTCCGAGAAACAAAATTGAGATCTGACCCGAGATTTCGAACATTAAATGGAAATGGGTCCCATTCGCCACGACTGGGACTGCGGCCGAGCTGGTAACCTACGGCTGCGCATTCGGGACCCGCCTGCCGCTCCATCCGGCGGGCCAGGGTTTTTCTCTCCACAGCTCTGGAGCGCAAGCTGCCGTTGTGTTTCCTGCTTAAGTGCCTTCACTAGCTCACCTCGGCAGTCTATGATACTTTGGTTAAAAGGGTTTCCTTCCTTCAAGTTGTTTTTAATTTCTTCTTTCTGAAGTAGACCTTTAGAAGACACTGCTATAAATAACTTTGGAGTTGAAAGTATAGCACTTTCTTTTCAATCTGTGAGTTTCTTAAAGAAATACATATTGAAAGCCAAAATAGATGGCAAGAGAGCTGGAAAAGGTTGCACATTTAAACGTAACACCTCGTTAAAGTGCACATCAGTGAAAGACTGTGCTGTGCCTGAGCAACGGGAAGCAGCCGGAGGTGAGCCGTTGGGCAGGTGCCTGCTGCGGAGGCTGGGAGGCGTGTGTCGGTGAGAAGGGGTGCCAGCTCCTTGTCTTGCGCTCTCCCCCAGCGCAGCTGCTCTGTGGATGTGGTGTTTGATTACTGTGTGGACTTTACTTCTTTTTTCACTTAGAGTTTGTCAGCTGGCGTAAGCTGACGGTGGAAAAAGGCAATCCGGGAATCGCACTTCTCATACCTCTGTGAAAGATAAAAATCAGTTTTTATTTGGAAGGAAGTGTAGCTATTGCTTTTTGCTGAAGTCACAAGACTTCTTGGCAACTTCATCTTCACTTTGCACTTTAAACATAAGTTAATTTTACTTTTATTGCCCCTCCTTTCAGCTCCGAATGATCAGAGGCATTTGAAACACCCTGCAAGAAAAGTTCCCTATCAAGTTCCTTATCAACAAAATACTCGTTCAGTGCGTTATTGCAACTGCTTTCACTTTTGAAATAAAAACTTAAGGGAAATGAGAAATACCTGTGTGCTTTGCTGTGTTTAAATAATTAAGTTTTCTATATTGTGTATGCAGCTGCTGCCCGTCACTGACTTGGCTGTTTGGGAAGCCTGGGTCACAGGTGTACCCAAAGCCTGGGCTCCGTTGCTGGACTGTGAGTCTGGTTTGCTGCTGCCAGAGCACAGAAGTGAAATGTGTAAATGTGTGTGTATAACTTCAGGGATCGAGTCAAATATTTTCTTTTTTTTTTTTTTTTTATGGAGCCAGCATTTGTCCTCATTTTAAAATGAGGTCGGGAAGGTCCTATTTTAAAATGGCACTCCAGCCTGGAAGCAGGTTTTCAGTAACGCAGCAGCCTCTGCATATTTGTTTGTTAAAGCAATATTTTAGTGTTTTAAAACAAATTACAATCCACTAGGTGTTGGGAGACAGAATTGAGTTTTCTGGGATGGGAATACTGCAGATGTTTTTGTTGGTGATAAGTCGTTGCCGCAGTCGTTGCTTGTCCACCACGATGCTGTACGTATCCAAAAAAGAAAAATGCAGAGAAAAGAATTTGTATGAAAATATGTAAAGCTAGCAGCAAAGCTGTTCTGTATGTAAGGAAGACAAAGAAAAACACAGAGCAGTTCCTCTCCATGCTAAACATAGATGAAGATGTTTTTTGCAGAAGTTGCACAGGGATTTTGGAGTTTCAGCTATCGCGTAGTACCAACTGCACAGGGCCCTGCTTAAACCCAAGCCGGTAGGAGAGCCAAGCCGAGGAAGAGGAGCGTGAAGGACTCCTTCCCTGTGCTGGCTGTGCCAGTATGGTTGGGGCCTGGATAATGAATCGCTCCTTCTGTTTTGTTAGATTTCTTTCCATTTTTAGAGGTTAGGTGCCATCCTTTAAGTGGAAAGAATATCTTGATTACAGCATGGTTTTTGATAAGTTAAAATTCCCAGTGAACAAAACTCTTGTGATTTTTTTTATTCCTTTAGGAGTCTCAGCAGTCCAGTTTTGGCACTGGAGAGCAGAGTAAGTATATTAAACTTCCTGTAATACGTTTAACGTTTTTGTTGTGGTTCAGTATTCTTCATATCTTTTAAACTGCCGTGCGTTTTAGAGAATGAGATTTTCCAGACTGGTCAGAGGATGGAGTCTAAGTTAAGATTTCTGTACTTTCTCGAGTTTTAACCTGTAAAGCAACGGCTTGATTTACTTTTGCATTTCTTGTTGAGATCTAGAAGGTCATGACTGAGTTGCCAAGGTTCTTACTGTCTTGTAGAAAGAAAAAAAAAGATCTTATTTGTAATTTGTCATGTTTTCTGATTCTTGAAAAAAGGCCTGCTTGGTTGATCTAATTGAAAATAGCTGAGTACTAAACCAAAACAGCCTTTGAAAAGCCCAGATGCCTGCTGGGGACACGTTAGAAACCCAAAGAGTGCGTATGGTTCTATTTCAGTAGAAGCAGCACAGCACAGGTTCACTGTTCGGTTTCACTTTGTCATTTTGAAATCAAGAGAGAGAACAGGTCAAGAACTTGCATAGTAATGTGCTCAGCAATATCCTTGAATTCCTTGTCCTAGAATGTGTTTTCAGATTTTAGACAAAAGCAGCTTTTATTTCTCTTATCAGTATGATTTTTTTGATTATTGAATGAAATTAATAATTTAACACAGGTAACATACGAGGTAAAATGGAGTTAGATTTGTGCTGTTACCTTCCAAAAGTCTTTCCACTCCCTCTTGAAATGATTAAAGAGATTAAATAGTAAAAGGAGAAGGATTTATTCTTTGATATTCACAAGCAGCTTAATCTAAACACCTGATACAGTGGGGAATTAAGGAAACAAATTAAAACTTAATTCCATAATGCTAAAGCAATAGACTTACGTTTTAACGGCCTCAGTTCTTGTTTCTGTAGAACTATGCAATTGGCCAGAATTAAAGAAAAGGGAAGGAAAACCCTCCCAAACTGAAAAGCAGATTATATCAGTATGTGTTCCCATTGTAAGAATTGGTTTCTGGGTTTGATTTCTGGATTGCTCATCTGCTACAAAGCTAAGTGGGGACGCTGAAACAAGTTGGAGCTTGACAGTCTGATTTATATCCTGTATCCTGCGTGTAGGAGGCAGAGAGTAGTCTTGATAGAAGCAAAATAGTTTTTCACATCATTAATAACAAATAAGAATGTACTGGTTTAGACAGCAATGACTTAAATAATTTTCTAGATTTTCTTGCTTAAATTATTTGCTGTATTTAGTATTTTGTCTTGACATCCAATTGCTTCTTCAGTCTGTGGGAGATCGTACCTGGCTAGTTCTTACTTTCTCCTGTCTGCTCCGCCGTTCTCGGTTGATCTAAGACTGTGTACTTCTGGCAGCTTGGGAATGACGGAGTTTGCCGGCTGAGTTCTCAAGTGTGCATTTCTTTTTTCTTCTAGAACGATACAATCCTTCATCAAAAACATCCAATGGTCATCAGTCCAAATCGTAAGTGGCTGTTGAGAAAACGTTCCTCAAACGATAGTCCAATGTTAAGAGACTGGGAAAACAGCTGTTCCTTTGACTCGATGGTGTCAGTTCTTGCACAGCCTCGGCAGCACGCTTGTCCTTGGCTGGCAGGAAAGGGGGAGCAGTTTTAAGCAGCCGTTCTCTGGGACAGTAGACCAAATGTGGCACGCTGGAGTGAGTAACAGATACACCGTGCTGCCCTGCCATTCCCCTGTTTCCTTGTCAGGATGGGTGTGTGGGATTTGGACCTCGGAACTGGCTGGTGAACCAGAAAGGCATCAGCGTGTAAGAATGGGCAGGGTGGGATGGGACTTCCCAAACGTGTGCACTGCAGAGCTGTCAGCTGGAAGCAGCTCATAGGGACTGCGTAAACAGGCAGGGTGGGGAACTGTTTTGTGCTGGAGGAGATAGCAAACTGTGTATGGGATCTGGTTAAATTTGGTCTACCCAATCTGTTCCCTGACTGGCAAATGTTTCTGTTAGCTGTGCACACAGACCCAACATTTTACTTTGTCAGTCGTGCAACTGGAGGAAAAAATAAAAAGCAACTGGAATATTCTTGATGGCTGTAGCCCACCTTTCTCAGACCTGAAAATCAGTTATATACTGTTGAAAGACTATTTCCCAACAAATGTGTCCATGAAAATAAAGGTTTACCAGGTGGTTACATGTTTGATGAAAGTGGTTGTAGATTCTGAAAACTTGTTCTTCTAAGTTAACATTTGTTGTGATGCAATCACAAAATGAAGTCTAGTTCTTCTGCTTGTCTGTGCACGTTACAGTATTAGCAAGATCAAAAAGCACTTGACCTATGGGAAGGGAATAAACCAAAAAGAAACCTCTCTCAGTTATGACTGACTTACAGTCAGTTGCCTGAAACCTGTAGTTTAAGAAGATGCTCATATGCAGCCAGTTCACCAAGCAGTGGGAGTCGAAGCTCAGCGTTTGGCTTTGCTTTCGCCATAGCAGTAGAGAGACCTTTAAGAAGGAACTGTGCTGTTTCCAAAGCTGGAGAACAGCTAAGAACAAGAGATAACGTTGGGCATTTGTTGAGCTGGGATGCATAGGAAGACAGCTGAGATGTTTACTGTGACAGTACAGTCTTAAATTTAAAAAAAAAAGTGATTGTGATCTGGTCAAAAAACTTTAAAAAGGAGATAAATGCATGTTTTGGAAAAGGATAGCAATGAAAATTGCTTTGGGAACTAGAGCCTAGAGGTTAGTGTTTCTTTTCAGATTGTAAGTAGGACAGCTATACTGTGAACCTCAGAAGTATTAGACTTTTAATCCTTTCTCCTTTTCTTTCCCCAGATGTGAATCGAACCAGACAGAGTAAGATGTTTTCTTTTTGTAATCAAAGGTGTTTTTCAATAAGCACAAAAGCCCTGTACCCTGCTATATGATTGCAGCATGTTCACATAGTTTCAGTATTGTGAAATAGTGTGTGTGTGTGTATGACTACCATAAATGATAGAGTAATTATGGCTTTGAATAATCGTAGAAAAATTATGGCTTAGAACAGTTGCACTGTTGCCATGAGACAGGAAACAGCCACTAATGTTACATTGCGTGATTCTGTTTAAAACAGTGTTCTTGGCTATTGCGAGTAAGAAGTTGAACATACCTGTTAACTCCTCCCGCGTTAGTAAATTGTGTCAAATTTCCTTCTTAATTTAACAGAATGGACTACAGAGTCAAAGTGCTGGAATCCTTAGAATGACTTAGCTCACCATTCTCTAACAGTGAACGTTAGAATGCTATCTCGTGGGTTTCGCCCACGCAGCCTGCTCCGTAGGATAAACAGTAGCATGGTGAAATGTGGAAGAATGCTTTGAAAGTAATTAAAGTACGTGGAATAACTTGTCTCACTTTCTCCCTTTTACTTAGTATGTTGAAAGATGACTTAAAGCTTAGCAGTAGTGAAGACAGCGATGGAGAGCAGGTATGTTCATTCAGTCAGAGCTGCAGAAGAACAGAGCGAATGCGTTCCTAGTTCAGTACTCCGGCAGTGTTCAGTATTCCGAGCGGTTTACGATTAAGAAACAAAGATCAAACAGCATGTTTTTAGACAAACCTCAGGTATTCGAAATGTAAACTTGGGGAAAATTACGTGTTTTGTGGAAGTGGTACACTTTTGTCTAGAAAATCTGCTTTTACTGATTTCAGATGGGGTTTTGCTGAACACAAAAAGGCAGTAGTGTACTTGCACACCTATGTAAGGGCCCACCATTCAAAGACAGAGCCCTGCATATTCTGCTGTTTAGTACCTTGGGACTGTGTGTGCGATGATAAGGATACTGTATCTGTAACCAGGAGGATAGCAGCACCTGTATTTTTATTGAAAAGTCTCTTTTTTCCTCTTTGTCGATATTAACTTTGTGCAGGTTCTGCCAGAAATGGCATTCAGCCTGCTAAATTCAAAAAAACGGTGGGGTCTGTGCTACCCGGCAGTAACCCACGCTCCTCTGCTGTTTCTTTTATTCCTGTTCTCAGTTCTAGTACTTTATTTTCTTCATGTGGAAAACCTGGAGACGGTACGTTAAGTTGGTTAACTCCTAGTACAGTGGGCATCTCAGGAACAGCGTTAGGAGCGTGGTGTTAGTGAGCAGTGGAAGCAGGAACGCTTAGAACTGTAGTCAGAATATACAGGGCTCTGAGATAATAGGTTTGTCGTGAAGGCTTGGAGAAAACTCTGATTTATTTTCTTTACAAGGAAAATGCAGATGAATTTACGCTGCTGCAAGTGCTGAATTAAGATGCTACTCAGGCTAAATAATTTTTAAAAAAATTAAAGGCTGTAAGTTGGTGCTTTGAAATTTAATTGTATATACAATCCTAAAGCAACTTCTAGAAGCCTCATGCTCTTTTTCTTAATTGCAGGACTGCGATAAGACAGTGCCAAGGAGCACACCTGGAAGGTAGGCATTCCTGGTAGATTGCGACATAGCAAGTGGAGCGGTGATATTCAGTCCAGTCAGCGCTCTTGACTTGATCTCATTTCTAAAATTCATGTTGGTCTTTTTTCTTGTTTTAAAGCAGGAGGTGATTAGAATTTAATCAGTGATTAAATAGCGTATATGCTGCAAATTAGAGTAACCACTTTGAGAAGGGGGGTGAAAACAAAGGTGGCTGTTTGTTTCCAGGGTGAACTGTGTTCAGCTATGCTGAATTTTCTAGTAAATGTTAATTAAAATGTTACAATTTATTTCTAATGAAAGGACTTGTAGGATATATGCGTGCCTTGGGCAGTGTTTGTTTATTTTTCCTCATTTTTGTTTTCAGTAATTCTGAACCTTCGCAGCATAACAGCGAAGGAGCAGATAATTCGCGGGATGACTCGAGCAGCCACAGTGGATCTGAAAGCAGTTCCGGCTCCGACTCGGAAAGCGAAAGCAGTTCCAGTGATAGTGAAGCTAATGAACCGTCACAGAGTGCATCCCCCGAGGTAGGATTTGACGTGCATTTGGGCTGTCTTCATTAGCTTGGCATTGATCCGGAGGTTTAAAAGCAGAAAAAAAATTAATAAATCCCCAAACTGTTTTAAAAAAAAATTAGACTTTAAAGCGTGGGATCACTTTCAAGCTGGAATATTCTTTTGCTGAAGTACCCATAACTGGATGTGGTAACAATTGTTTATATAAGCACACATTTGATGTTTGACTTTGAGGGTGATTTTTATGACCAGTTATCTGTTGGGGTGCAGAGATTATATACAGCAGCAGTCACTTAAACTGGGCTTTTGGTCTGGAAAGCTGTGGCAGCCAGTGTTGCCTGTTGACAGCAGCTGCTCCAGATGCAGGAAAAATGAGAGCTGTTATTTGTACCTATATTAATCAACCTGGTTTTCATTTGTTAGTTACCTCAAGGTTTTTTTTGTGTGCCTCTTGCTTTGGCGTGTAGCCTACTACAGCTGTCCTGTGGAACAGATGGAAGAAATGTGAATATCTAACGCTGTTTTTTCGTTTGTTTTGTAGCCAGAGCCACCACCCACAAACAAGTGGCAACTGGATAACTGGTTGAACAAGGTTAATTCACATAAAGTGTCACCAGCTTCTTCCGTGGACAGCAATATCCCATCCTCCCAAGGCTACAAAAAAGAGGGACGGGATCAGGGGACAGGGAGCGGGTACGCTGATCAAAGTGGATCCAAGGATTCCATTTCTTCTACACCGGGGCGGGATTCCAAACCCACCCAAAAGGGCTCAGAGAGCAGTCGCGGCAGGCAGAAATCACCTGCCCAGAGTGACAGCTCCACACAGAGGAGGACTGTAGGTAAAAAGCAGCCCAAGAAAGCAGAAAAGACATCTGTTGAAGAGCCTAGAGGAGGTCTTAAAATAGAAAGTGAAACCCCAGTAGACATGGCAACAAATATACCTTCAAACAGGCACAAGGCAGCTACAAAAGGCTCCAGAAAACCCAATATAAAGAAAGAGCCCAAATCTTCCCCTCGGCCGACAACAGAGAAGAAGAAATATAAGGCTTCAAGCAAATCTGCCCAGAAATCCAGGGAATTCATAGAAACAGATACCTCATCCTCTGATTCAGATGAAAACGAGAGCCTGCCTCCTTCATCGCAAACACCCAAATACTCTGAGAGCAATAGGACTCCTGTTAAATCTTCCATGGAGGAGGATGACAGCTTTTTTCGGCAAAGAATGTTCTCTCCTATGGAAGAGAAAGAGCTTCTTTCACCACTCAGTGATCCTGACGAAAGGTACCCACTCATTGTGAAGATTGACCTGAGCCTCTTATCAAGAATACCAGGGAAGCCTTACAAGGATGCTGACGCACCCAAAGCGGAAAAGAAGAACGTGCCCGAGAAGCACACGAGAGAATCCCAGAAGCAACCATCTGACAAAAGTTCTACAAAAGGCAAAAGGAAACATAAGCAGGTGATCATTTTGTAGACAGAGGTTTAGCTGTTCTCCCAGCCCCTTAGTGGATTGCTGCTGGTGTCGAGCATGTGGCCCAGCAACCCGGATCGCACCTCGCTGTAGCGACTCCGAGCCCTTCAGGAGATGGCTTTTGTGCAGAACACGTTGATCATCCCTGTGCTGTTATGGTAGAGACTGTTGGGGTTTTCCTTCGGAGTGAAGAGGGGAAGGTGGCCCTGGTAGGAGCGTTGGCACTGCAGCTGGAGCTCGTGGAGGTAGCACAGCATCTGCACCTCTGAGCACTGCGTCCAGCCCACTTGTGTCTCCGCTCAGTCTGGCACTGCAGGCCAGCTCAGGCAGCTGATCCGATGGAAAAATCACCTGGCCAAAAAAGAAGGCAGTTCTCAGCTGGGTCAGCTGCCTTGGGCCGCTGAATCACGCAGCGGCGTGTTGCCGAGACGAGGGATGGGGCAGAAATGGGCCTGAGGCAAGGCAGCAGGAGAAACCCTAATCGCAAGGGTGCTGCTTTACTGGGAGCAGGGATGTCTCTCCATAATATTTAATCTTTACTAAAAAAGTATTTAATCTTTTCAACTACAAATAAAAAGCAGGGGTGCCTGGTGGCAGTGAAAAGGATAGGAATCAGTGGGGGAGCCGGACAGAAGTAACACAGCTGGAGGGGGAATGGTAAGAAGTGGTTGGCGGTGTCATTTGAGTCTGCTCGCAGAAACCTCAGGACATGGACAGTCTGTAGGAACAGCAAACCCGGGGCTGGCAGGTGGACTCGGGGATCCAAGGAGTTTTTATAAGTTTTTGGTTTCCGTGAAGTTGGGACTGTAAAGCCATGCTTCAGGGATGCAAAAATTGCCATGCTACTCTGGATTTCGTTCTGAGATTTTCATGTTGACAGGGATTTGGCAGTGGTTGTAGGGCTTTGTTGACACGTGGAATGAAAGGATTAGATGGTACCATCCAGAGAGTCATCTGACTCTCCAGAGGAGAGAGCTGATTTCAGTGAAACCAGTTTTCCTGCTGAGCAACCCAAGTAAACTTGATCACTTACTGAAATTAGTGTCGGTTAGGAGACCTGACGTGTAGCTGTGAGCAGAGGTTGCTCGTGTACTGTTCCTAACTAAGGGTCCTATTTTCTCTGGATAAGGGAATCGAGTGAGAAAGTATGAGCTTTTTTTGTAAAATGGGAATAACTGACCAGTACAGTGAATAATTATTTTTTGCAAGTGTTGCTGTATAGTCCCTGCTGTTTGTGGGACTGCGCTCACGTGCTCCTGTGGCTCGGAACAGGCCGGCTTCTCTTCCTCAGTCCGCATTTGGAGTTACAGCGTGAAAGATCTGCGCTCTCACACCTATACCAGAACGCTTGGCGAGACCAATTAAATTCAGGCTTTACCCCAGCAAATAGTCTGGCTGTTAATTGTTCCGAATGCTCAGAGTGCTCTGGTGCCTACTGGTGCATACTGGAGGAGACACAAGCCTGTTTGAGGCAGCTAAGGAAAAGCCCCCCCGCTCTCCCACCCCTCCAGCTCTTAGCTTTGTGAGCGCTCTGTACGCGACTGTGACCGCTTGGTTTCTAAACCTTACGTGCTCGTGAGTTTCCTTCGGGCTCAGGGTTGCAGCGTTGGCGTGACAAAAACGAAACCTTTAGGGTTTGATTCTGGGCTGTGTTACCAGAGGACTTCCTCCGTGAGGCCCTATTTTCTGCTTTATTCCCTGTATCGATGCTTCCAGTGCTTGCCGAAGACAGCTTAGAAATGTGTCTTCAAGACCCTTTGACTTTGGGATTAAATTTATATAAAAATCTCTAAGTTTACTTTAACAGACTGCAAAGAATTTTACATTTTTCGAGCATTCCTAAGATGTCTCCGTTAAGTCTCCACAACACAAAATCTGTCTCCTGGTTTCTTGCTGAAGCCTTTGGCAGGTTTTTGTGGTATTTCATGGTGACAATATGCTTGTGCTAAAAGGAACAATTTACTTTCATGCAGGTTGGTAATTTAGAAGCCAAACTTTGTTTTTCATTATGTTCCAGTGTCAGAGTCCAGTCAAGTATTTGGTGTGGACTTGGTGCTGGAGGGCATGTTTTTGTGGTGTGTTCCTGTCTTACTCTGTACGCTGCAAAACGCCCGCTAAATGAAGTCTCCTGATGTGAAACGTTGCCCCTCTCAGTGCAGATGTAAATGTGGACCTTTGTCTGGATGTATTTCTTGTTTGCTTTCTTCAGAATGAGGATGAAAACAGAGCCACTGAAAGCAAGAAAACGAAGCTGGAAGAAAAAGCTCCATCAGGACACAAGACTTCGAGCAGTAGGGAGTGAGTATCTTGGCTGCTTTCAACATTGAAGGCTCAGGGTGAGCAAGGAGAAGATGGGTGCCTATGTTCCCCGCTCTTCTCCTCCTCCCCCACTCCAACAAAGTGTCTCCTCATTACTCATCATGGGTGCCCATATTCCCCCCACTCCAATCAAGTGTCTCCTCATTACTCATCATGGGTGAAATGTTGTTGCTTCTTACCCTTCAGACAGATTTACTTTAGAGGTTCTGCGAGTAGTTGGTGGAAATTAATTTCCAAAAACAAAAACGTTGGCCAAGGGTGATTGTTTTACTTAGCAGAAGGAACGTAAACCCTCACGTGAAGGGTTGGTGTATTATGGGATATATGCTTCCTGGGTTTTCTCTAATACGCAGTGGGGTTTGGTTTTCTTTTGGGAGTCAGCTGTGCATCTGGCTTTTTGATCTTGCAAAATCTGTGCTTTTAAGTGAACGCGATCTGGTGATTCTCCATTCAGCAAGTTCGTGAACTGAGAATAAGTTACTTAACTGGAATTGTCTGGGAAGCTGATGGCACTGAGATTTGGATCCATGGATTTGGCCTCACATTTGCTTGATAGTTTAGCTAAAGAAAAGTGTGAGTGACGCCAAGACAAAGTAATGCAGAATTAACAAATCAATAACATTTTTAATACTCTTGTGTGTTATTTCAGTAATTTTCCATGCTTTTTTTAATAGATAGTATGCTTTGATTTATTTCTTAGTGTTAATCCGCAGGAAAGAGTTAATTTTTTTTCCACTGCCTGTTAAAACTCTGCTATTTCAGATCAAGCAACTGAAAACTGGTATAATTATGTCATGGAAAATATTTCTGCGTAGTGAGTAATTGCCAAATTACAAATAAGTGCGAAGCTGCAGCACATCAGATACTAGAACTCTTGGTTGCCCATTCGGAGTTAAAGACTGTTTTACTCTGTTAGGAGACAGAGGTAGAAGGAACGGATGTATTTCTATCATGATTACGCTTTTTTACCTTTTTTTTCTGATATTTGCTTGATTGCCAGTGCAGTTATCTGGAGGACATTTAATTAAATGAAACGATACGATTTTTAAAAAATAAGGTGTAGAAATAACTATTATGGGAAGCCAAGAATAGCCAACAGTAGCCCTCAGCAGCCAAGGTGAGAGCGTCCTGGGAGGCTGCGGAAGCCTTCCAGTGTCCTGGGTTCCAGAGAGCGTTTATCTGGACCATCTCTTTTCCGAGCTCTTAGGCTGACGAGCCTGCAGCAGACAGGCTGGCGCTGACCTTGGCATTCATTTCTCACGTTGTAAGTGTTGCGGGTGTTTTTTCGAGAACTGTTGTAGGGATGTGGTTTTATGGTTAGAACTTGTCTACGGTGTTTTCAGGTCAGAACAAATAAGATGGTGAAAACGAGTTCAGTCTGGCTTCGTAGAAACCCAGTCACCGAGGTGATTGTTCTCTTTCTTTTCCTCCGTGTCTGGCTTGCTAGGTCTAACAACAAAACTGCTGGTTTAAAAAAAAAAAATAGTTTATTTAAAAGTAAAAAATAATGCTTTGAGATGCTGGGGTTTTTTTGCTTTGTTTGGGGTTTTTTGTTTGTTTTTTTAAGAAAAACCCTCAAACCCTGAACTTGTTCATTTTGTCCAGGTCTTCAAAGCCAAGTGCTGTTAAAGAGAAGGACTTGCTGCCGTCGCCTGCTGCACCAGCCCTGCCCAAAGATTCCAAGCAAGAGCACGGCTCCCGGAAGAGGACGGTCAGTCAGTCGTCGTCCTTGAAGTCCAGCAGCAACCTTGGCAAGGAGAGCAGCAGTGGCAGTAAAAGCAGCTCATCCTCCAAGCAGAAAAAAACGGAGGGGAAGGGTTCTAGCAGTGCTAAAGAAACCAAGGTAAAGGGCTTACTCTGTAAATGCCTTAGGCCCGGTCCTTTGCTTTGCCGTTTGTCGTGCTCAGTGGGATCGAAACAAGAATCTGCAGTTCAAGTTAAAATGTAATGAGTTTTAGATACGCGTTGTTTCATGTCGTGGTGCTTGAGCGCCTTGGAAGTGTGTAAATCGGAAAATAACTTGGGAGAGATTGTGGAATACTGATGTTTATTCCTACCAGATTCTTATGTTAAATACTAATGCTTATTCCTACCAAATTCTTATGTTAATTAGTGAAATGTGTTTAGTCATCTTCTGATTACTGATGCTGCTTATTTATCGTTCAGTTGGTTAATAGGAAACATCACTAGAAAGCTGTTTACACAACAGTAAATGGAACAGTGAGGTTACTTGTGTCATCGGAGCAGATACAGATCTTGCCCTGATTTTTTAAGGAGAGCAGGAGCTCAGTCCACGCCTGGTGCTAGGATGTGGAGCTGTAGCTCTCGTTTGGTGGCATTGTGGGACCCCCGAAAGATTATTTTAACTCCAGCTCAGGAATGTACAGTGCTCTTCGTGGTCGAGTGGAGGAAAAAAGGTTATAACGATGGTGCAGAAAATGTTTTTTAAGAGATTTAGGTTAGGAAGATACTTAGATGGTTGAATTTAAAGATATTGTAGGAAGATGACACTGTTAGGTCACTAAATTGTAATGTGCTTTTTAATCGATATATAAATGTGTGTTACTGGACAGAAATGAGCAGCCTCTATTGTACAGGCAGTTGTTGAGCACAGTGTGTTTAACTGGGAGGGATTCCACCTTTGCCTGCGGTTCCAACGCGTGCTGCGGGTGCCGGCGCAGCCGGCTCCGAGTGCTCTGCAGCGCAGCCCCAAAGCCTCCGACGGGCTGTGGGGGCTCCAGGAGCTCAAGCCACTGCTGAACCTCCGTGGTTGGGTTTGCAGCCTCTGAAAAGCTTCAAAGCAAAGTCTAAAAGTGTTCGGGAAGCAGAATTGATTTGGGGAGGAGTAAAGCAGCCCGCAGAGCTCAGCAGTGGCAGAAAGTCGTTAGTCACCAGGGTGGAGCTCGTGCGTATCTGCGCTGGGAGCTGCGCGGTGTCACGTCGGATACCAGCACCGTGCCAGTCTGGAGGCCTGGCAGGGTTGCGCGTTGGTGGCTGCGTAAGGCGCTTTCAGGAGCTGTAGACAGTGAATTTACCATGCAGGCTGACGTTCTGCCCTGTTGTTTGTCAGCGTAGAAACGTCCCTAAGCCAGTTGTCAATTTATGAGATGTTTATTGTTTTATGCTTCAGATAAGCTTAGTCATGCCTTTCTTGAAGTAGTGTAAACTCGTCCTGTGTTCCACTCCGTGTTTTGCTGTGCCCACGTTACAATGGGAGGTAGTACACTGCTGTGCAAATCTGGGGCCTTGCGACTCCAGGATCCTTCTGATTAGCAATAATCTGATAAATGTAGGTTATGGAATGCGTCTGTGTAGGTGGCCGATGGTCGCGATACATCAGGAGGGCGGAAAGCACATATGAAGCTGGGGAGTTGTTTTATACTGTTTAGCTGCTAAAAATCGATTCACTCACTATTCACAGAATATTTCTGCTGTCCAGTCTTTATCCCAGCCTGTCATGTTGAGCCAAGTATAGTGTAGGGGAGCAAGCACAGTGTGTTGTGAAGACAGCTGACTTTTCTCCCTGAAGATGATGCTTATCCTTCCATTTTTTTTTTCCCCAAGGCAAAGATGTTCGGCAGAGCGTATTGTTGACAGAAATGAGAAATCGTAATAATATTCATCACCTGTTTGTTAGGGTGGAAAAACAGGACTAAGAAATGGTGGGATGGGAGGTTCAGGGCGGGATTTGCTGGACCCAGGTGTGTCCAGAAAGCCTCGGCTGCATTCCTGCCGCTGATGGAGATCTCCGGGTGTGCGAGAGCGAGGAGCTTGATTACAGACTCAGTGTCTTCCTCTGCGCCAGCGTTAGGTGAAAGCCTCCTGGAAGCTGGGTTACTGTCTGTGGTGAATGGCAGCTAAAGCAGCTGCCAGACTGACCTTAGTGCATAGAATGTGTGAAGTCAGGGGAGAAATTTATATAACAAATGCTTTTCTTGAAGACAGAGAAGATGTAACAGTTCTTTATTATTTTCCTTTCAGGAGAAGATTCTGAACAATTCATCAAACTGCCCTCCTGCGTCTGCTCCGTCTACGGAAAGCTCAAAGTCAAGAAGAGCAAAACTTGTTTTTGACGATAGGTAAGAACAGAAAAAGGTGCCTTTCCCTCGGTGGGGCCGTGACTGGGAGCATCGCCAGCTCCCTGCGGAGAAGAGTTGTCCCTTTGCTTCACGAGAGCTGTGAAGCCAAGCTCGCACCGGAGAGCCGCGCGTCGCACCTGCAGCGACGTGCTTGTCTGACAGCACCCTTGGCGTGGGCCACGCGGTGGGCCTGGGTGGCTCCGGGGGCTGCTGGCTTTAATGGCTGGTGGGTCCCTTGCACCACAGCAGGATGCTGCTGCTCCCTGTCCGCCTGTTTTGTTCAGAGCCCGGGGGTCCGGCGCTGTGGTCCTTGGTAGTGGGGAGGAGCCTTTCTTATTCAGGTTCCAGATCCACAAGAGCAGGATCGGGATTTAATCCCGTGGGGTCAAAGAAAATATCTTGAAAAGAAAGTACAACAAATATTTTATCATCTCGTGCAGATTTTAGGTTTCACTCGTACCAAGTCACGTCTCAGCACAATGCTTGCTTTTTGTTGTTCTTTAAATTCACTTTGCAGATAAAATTGTGTTTATACTAAAAGTAAAACTAACTTCCTGGTTGAGAACTCTTTGGAGGTGGACAAGCTGGCTGGGCAGTGTTCTGCTCCTGGTAGTTACTCCTTAAAGAAAGAAAAAAAGAAGATAAAAGTCAAGTGAATTACATCATTAGACTACACTAAAGACAAAATAGTTTATGGGGATTTTGTAATTATTTCAAGACAAAACAGGGCTAAGAAATTGAGATAAGATCAAATGTCTACAAAAATAAAATGTGAACGTGTATTGACTTATAGGAAGAATGAGAGCACCCTCCAAGGAACAGTGATTATGCCTTGGAATGGCAACACGTTATAACCTTATGGTTATGACTGAGACATTACAGGATTTTTTGGGCCTAGAACTGATTGAACTAATTTTGTAGGTATAGAATATTTTTTAAAGTTAACTGTTGCTTTGTAATGACGCCAGTTTCCTGTAAGTGGACTGTTAAAAATGTTGATTTCAAATATGTTTAATTCTTAGCCAAGTAAGCTAGGATGGATGGGAGAAATTATTTCAAACTTTAATCAACTCATAGGTAATATGTTAATATACTGAAATATATAATTACACTTTTGTGAATACCTTCTGCTCGTCTAGTCATGGAAGGCATTTGGCATTGATTGTCTTGGGTGGCTAAGCAAAAGCAATGAACACCTGAAGGCATCTTGATTTATTTTGTGTTATTATCATACTTTTTAAATATTTCACACCCTCAGTAATGCCAGTCCCGGAGGCACGGGATTGATTTGTCCTCAAATTCTGCGGGTTTTTTCCTTCCCCTGCCCCTGTTGTTGGTCAGGTGTTTGGTTTGCTTGGCTGTCAAACGCAATGAATTCAGCCGAGTCACGTGTACTGATCAGCTTGCTTGAAATACGGCTTTGAATTACCCGAAACTGGAGGATTAACTTTAAACTATTTTTAGCGATTTTATCATACTGTGACTAATCATACTAGTTAACTTTTTTAACAGTTTTATCATAGTGTAGCTCCTATAACTTGAGTTAGGAAAAAAAAAATACGGAATTTGGCAGGATTAAGAAACTTCAGTCGTAAAAGGAGATGCAGTGTGGGTGAGGCCGAGTCCGTAACCTTGTGTCCTCTGTTGCAGGACTTACTCAGCTGATCATTATTTACAGGAAGCAAAGAAGTTAAAACATAATGCAGATGCATTGGTAAGTCAGTCTCCAACACTCACCCCGTGTTTGCACGTTCTGCTGGGCTTTGTTTCCTCCCGTGGCCGTTCTGCTGCCCCGCTGCGCTGCAGCTTGCTTGCGTTTCCTCGCTGGTTTTTCGTCCTGACAAGTTTTTCTGCTCTCCTCAGTCCGACAGGTTTGAGAAGGCTGTGTACTACCTAGATGCTGTGGTGTCCTTCATTGAGTGTGGGAATGCATTGGAGAAAAACGCTCAGGAATCCAAGTCCCCGTTCCCTATGTATTCAGAAACTGTGGAATTAATCAAGTAAGCATTGCAAGGCGTGCACAGAAGCTAAGTGGGTGGGAAAGGGGGCTGGAAATCAGAGCTCCTAGATTCACTGGAGGTTTGCCACCAGCTTTTGAAATCTCTTCTCGTTCTCTAGTAGAACTGAATCACTTGCCAGTTTGTTCCAGTTGGTGAGGCTGCAAGTGTTTTTGTGAAGGTTGAGGTCCTTTCTGCTCAGGCCCTTGAAGTCTCCCTACAACGCGTAACAAACAGGAAGCAAAATTATTCCAATTGCTGCGTAGTCATGACGCGTTTTGTGTAGGGTCGGAGAGAGGTTTCTGAAATGGTGAAGACAGTTGAAACTAGAAATTTGTAAGGATGTCAGTGTCTTGTGGCTGATAAATGATGCTGTAATCTTTATTTTGTTGTTTGCTTGGTGTCTTCGTTTGTAGATACACTATGAAGCTGAAGAATTACTTGGCACCGGATGCGACGGCTGCAGATAAAAGGCTCGCAGTGCTGTGGTACGTGTGCTGGGAGCTTAATGCAGTGCCCTGATGAATTTCAGATGTTTGCTCTGCGTGAAATGCTGTGTCGCACTGAGTTGTCAGGTGTTTCTGAACCAAACAGAGGAGGTTTCCACTTGGCTGTACGTAAAGGTTAACGCTGTGTGTCTGGTTGCTGTAAACTGGGGCAGAGGGGGTGTTGAGGAGGGCCAAGCCTTTGGAATATGAAGGAGTGGCAGCAGAAAGGAGGGGCGTCCTGCACAGAATCCCAGCGTGGTGGGGGTTGGCAGGGACCTCTGTGGGTCATCTAGTCCAACCCCCTGCGGAAGCAGGGTCACCCAGCGGTGAGTCCACGTTTGGGCCGGCTGTAGAGAATTGTCATTAGTCTCCTGGATTAACAAAGCGGTGCAGCACGCGCAGAGGACCAGACCCAGTTGGGGTCAGGTGGAGAAGGAAGGGGAGGCCGTGGCAGGCTGTGTTGGACTCGGTGTCCTGAGACGAGTGAGGCACGAAGTAAACCCTGATCTAGGGAGTGACTTGCTGTTGGCTCCTGAGCTCGGAACTGGAAGCTGATTCTATCAGCAGGATCACCAAAGGTTACAGGCTCGGCTCAAGGCACACAAAGCTGTGTTTTCACTGCCTTGAGAATTTAAAGGTGCTTATGGAAGTTTTTTTTGGTCAACCTGCAACTCGAGAATCAGCAGAGAAAACTTGAAGAGCACAGTGACTAGATTTTGGAACTTTGCTCAGTTGCGATGAACTTGACTTTAACTGTAAATGTTTTGTTGTTCTGTCCTTGCTCAGCCTGCGGTGTCAATCTCTCCTGTACCTAAGGCTCTTCAAACTGAAAAAGGAAAGTGCATTGAAATACTCCAAAACTCTGACTGAACACCTGAAGGTAAGTGCATTTGTATTTTCGTAGAATACTAAAAGCTAATCAAATTGAAGCTCTGCATCACTTAAACTTCCTGAATCCAGTTTTCAGACTGCTACACGTGAGCATGGAATATACGCTGCCTAAAACTGGGCCTTGGAAGTGCTTTGAAGTTGAGTGGGTTAAAGCTGGGAAGAGCCAGCACGGCTGCCATAGCCCTGCTGGGCCTAGCGTGGGAGCTCTCTGTGAATAACGAAATCTCGCCCTTGTCTTCTGTAATAAATCTAGTGGGCTTCAAGGAGAATTCAAAAACGTTTTTCTTGCTGCAGATACAGCAAGCTGAAACTGCTCTTTGGTGTTTCAGTGGAAGGGAGTTCCGGATCTAGGGGTGTACTGGTGTCTCACCGGGGCGGCAGCGCTTCAGCCTGCGCCATGGCTGGCAGCAGAGCCAGCGTCTGATCCGAACCCAAGCTGTGCTTTCTGGATCGTTGTTGTTTGCAGTGGGGTGTTTGGTATTTTCTTTTCATGAACCCACCCCACCCCCCACGAATTTCTCTAAATTCCCATGCCACTGATTTAAAAGTGCTGTCAGGGAAAAGAGATCGGGACACGTCCTGTGGATGAATTTATTTGAATCGGGGTGGTGCAGATGAGAAAAACAGTTATGATACTTCTGTAACGTCGCTCAGTCCTAAATCTCGACTGAGATTTTGCAAAGGACACTTGGGGACAGGTAACTGATGTCAGTGGCTTTCTCTGAAACTTCCAGCTGTCAGTGCTGAGCGGAGGCAGGCTTGTGGCGTGCCTGGCTGCTCAGATTTCTGGAGACATCTTTCATTGTTTAGTGCCAGTAACAACAGATTCCTTCCTATTAATGGGCTGAAAAAACAAAAATGTTCTCATAAGAGGCAATGGCATCTGATGGTTACAGCAGAGGACTGCTCCAGTGCTGTATTTATTTAGTGGTCTTCTTTGTGTTGCTAAAATAATCCCTTAATTTGTGTCATAGTCACCAGTAAAAAATGATATTTTCCAAATTTGAATTTACTGTGATCTTATTCAGAATTTTGGTTATTGCTTAAAAGAAAAACTACAAAAATTCCTTTGTTCAAAAATAACCAATGAAATAACCAGGTAAAGTATAACTCGTTCAAGTATAAACACGAATCGGGTGACAAATTTATTTTTCCCCAAACAGAATTCCTATAACAACTCTCAAGCACCGTCACCTGGTATGGGAAGGTAAGTAGTGGCAGCTCTCACCTGTATTTCTCAGCTTACAGGCAGTTTTCTCCCTGAACGGAGCGCCTGGGGTGCTCGGGGAGTAGCTTTTCGCTCTGCGGAGTGCTGGGGTGGTTGTTCTGAGGGTGCAGGTTTTGATTCGGCTGCTGGCACAACTGTTCTGATGGAAGCTGTGGCTGGAAGGCTGCTGCTGGTGGCAGTGCTCTGCGGGGAGTGTGGCTGTCAGCTCCTTGCCGCAAGGAAAGGGTCAGCGTGCCACCGACACCCAAGCCGCTGCTGAGTTTTGTTGTTTAATGCTTTTATTTAATGCTTTTTCCCCAAAAACAATGGCTTTATTAATGCTGCAAGCCCAGACGGCTGCAAGTGCTCTCAAGGTTGTCTGTTCCATAGTACAGCAGTTTGGTTCTGTGCTTTAAAAGCTGGCAGGGGGCCTGGGGCAGGTGACTCTGCGAGGCTGAGGAGGGTCCTTCAGACGTGCGTCGTGTTAGCTGCAAGCGTAGGACCGTGGCGGGAGAGTCACCGTGTAGCTGTGGTGTTTTCAGTATTGCTCTTTAAGGTTCAGCTGATCTCAACGGTGAATTCAAGATTTTATGGAATTGAAAGGTGGTGAGGTTTGGTGGTTGGGTTTCGGCTGTGAACCTAAAATGTCAGCTTGAGGAAGAACTTCTTCCCTCTGAGGGTGACGGAGCCCTGGCCCAGGCTGCCCAGGGAGGCTGTGGAGTCTCCTTCTCTGGAGATATTCCAGCCCCACCTGGCCGCGGTG
>Ga0065711_1030168_pt1 | contig 33453 bp, 17 predicted proteins | sample Hoacrofraction12_FD_59098 | JGI IMG/M metagenome (GOLD analysis project Ga0065711, IMG submission 59098) | Hoatzin crop microbial communities from Cojedes, Venezuela - Epithelial fraction 12 v2 (version 2) | ecosystem: Host-associated > Birds > Digestive system > Esophagus > Crop | place...
CTACCCTTTGGCTGCGACCATCCAACCAATTCCTTATCCACCGAACAGTCCACCCATCAAATCCGTGGCTCTCCAATTTAGAGAGAAGGATGTTGTGGGGGACCGTGTCAAAGGCTTTACAAAAATCCAGGTAGATGACATCCATTGGTTTTCCCTTGTCCACCCTTGTTATTTTGAAGAATTAGGTCTCAATGCCTGTAGAGGATCATTAGAGATGATTCTGTTCAAACACTTCCTAATCATTTGGGATGAAGACAATACTTACAAACCGTGAAAGGGAGCTGTAGCTGATGATAACATCTTAGCAGCCAGTGGAGAACGTTGGTTAAACCGCCAGTTAGGTGTCTGAGATGCTTTGAAAACTGAAGCCATGCAATGAGACATAGGGAGGAATCTGTGGAGAAGCCATAGAATAGAGTTAGATGAGATTTATGAGGAATGAGAGGAAAATTTGTACTGGTGAGCCTCATACTGTACTTTCTTGAGGATAAATGTTACTCTAACAGCTTTTATATGATAATATACCTGCAGTGTTTAGAGGTATTGCTTTGGGATTTCTTGAACTGAAGGAGAAAATAGAACAGTAAATGTGTATATTTTATAGACTTTAAAATATTTTTGACATGATTCTGACACATTATTTTGACACAATCATACCATAATGCAGTTTATGTCCTAAGAGAGCCCAGAGGTTAAATGTATTTCAAAATAGTTTGGAGGTGTATTTTCCAGAACTCTTGATGTCAGAAAATAATTTTTACTTGTGATCTTTTTATATTTCTTTTCCTCTGAACAAACAAGTCAGTCATTTCTGCTGTGTTTCTGTATGATGTTTTTCTGTGACTTGTAGTAATTTCTCCTGAAAAGAAACATTGGAGGTGAATCTTTCTTCCACTGCCATCTGAACAAAAATCAGTTTAAAACTGTAGTGAGGTGATGCCTCTTGTTCAATTCTTCAGAACACTTTTTCTTCCCCCCCCACCTCTGTCTTACCTGAAACATTTCCTAGACCAGCCTGTAGATAAATAATTGATCTTCTGGTAGTGAAATTAACACTTTTCCTTTCTGTAATCTGGGAATTACTAGAAAGAGTAATTACCTGTTCTCATTTAAACAAACAAACAGATACACTTCCTAATATACATAATTGATGTACTAGTTAAAAAGGCTGAGCTAACGGGCCAAATATGTACTTGTCAGTACAAAAGCTTGTGAAGAAATACAGCCTCCTTCAGTTATTTCAGGCTTTTTAGTCTAGCAAAATGTAAAAAGCTGTAAATGGTATTGATTTTCGTTGACCTGACCTAACCCATAGTAGTGCCACAGCTGTGCTCTTGCTGATGGTCATGGCTGAGCCGAATGTACGTTAGGCAAACTGAGTTAAACCAGGGGATTTGAAATGGGGAATGCTACTTGCTACACTTTGAAGTTGACTTTAGAGAGCTATAAAGCAAAGCATAGCTGCCTGCATGGCTCTTAGGATGGTCATGACTGAAAGAGAGAAAACAGAAGAAGCTTAACCAGCAATACATAGTTGCCAAGAGATTCTTCATTTTTAATCATCAGTAGTGTCACAAAGTTAGGCTTGTGGTGAATTTATATACAAACACAGAGGAAAGACCTCTGCTAAAGAGGGCCAGACCTGCCTTTGATTGTGCAAGTATCTCTGAAGGTGTATGTGTTTGCAGGTGTTACACACCAGCCACAGGGCTCATCAAAGCAGTGAAAACTTTGATCAAATTTTATGCAATCCTTTGTTGCAGCAGTTTCATAAAGTTCAATCAATCCCAGAAAATGCTATTTAAAAGTAGACTGAATAGAGCAGTTCCTCATTTTCATAATTCTTTTTCTAGGTAGATAAGTAATTTTAGGAATGCATCCCATGTAAATGGGTTTTGTTTAGATTTCATGTTTCAGTTTTTCTTCAGAATGAGAAGGGCTAAAAAACTTAATTTCTTAAACCAAAAATTGAAGTGCTTGTAGAATATTTTGTTCTCAGGACCAGATGCATTAGGCATAGGCCTTTAATCCCTTTGCCCTAGTTACAGCAATTAAGGTTCATGAAATATAAATTTTGTTACATAGGCATCTTGGTTTCTCCTTTTTTCTTCTGTTTCAAAATCAGTCTGAAATATTAATGGTCATATTAAATGCACCGTTATGTATATTGCTGTTAACATTGCGTTCTGGTTATCCCGATGGATGCAATGAATGACATTTTCTAACATTTAGACTCAAATGTATATTCTCTTGTTGAAGGAACTCTGACTTTCATAGTATGGTTTCTTGTAGGCTGGCCTCTTTATCTGCATTTAAGTAAAAAAGGTGCTAAAGATATGCAGCACTTTGGAAGACTACAGCTTATAATTGTTCATGATTTCTAGTGCTGCAGTGCAAATTAATCATTGTCAAACTGTGCTGGGGAGAATAGAAATGCCTAACAATGTCATGGTCCTTTCCTGAAAGAGCTTACACTCTAACGTCTGAAATGTTAAAGCTGTCCTTCAAAGTCTCATGTTGTTTTTTTCACTGAAAGATTTCTCTCTGTCTAAATTTATCCTTCGTTTCTGCCTATGCAGATAGATTTGTAAAGCTTGATTGTAACAGTTCCCTTCTTCCCCAGACTGATGAAGGAACAGTTACCAATGTGAATGAAGTTCCCATCAGAGCACTTATATTGTTTAGTTTTCTAGGGGTCAGGAAAGGCTCTGATAGGGGATGACGATACACAGGTGGAAAAACAATTTCGTTTAGATGATTCAAAACTGAAACCAATAAAAGAGATGCTGTTTGTGTAGCAACATGTAGAGAAAGCGTAGTTTGCACTGCAATTATACAGACAGTAGTCACTTTGGTATAGATATGAAAGCTCCCAAATGAAAAATTCACGGCCTTCTGAGAGGTTTGTTTTGCATTTTAAGGAAGAGGTGTATGTCAGTATAAAACAACTATACCTACTTTAATGTGGCCAGAGAAGAGGCACTTAGCTGTTCCACTGCAAAAAGAATGAGTTAATAAACCCTCCACACAATCTGTTTCTGCTGCAGCTCTTGGCACACAACAGTTCTAATTGGTGGAAGCTACTGAGGCCTTAATTGCGGATTTTGCAGTACTGCCATGTTTACTGATAAGGTTTAATGCAAGCTAAAATTTGTTAACTAGAGAGAAACAGTCACACTTGCGCGAAGAGTGTGAGGACAAACAGCAGGCTTTTCTGTAACACCAAAAGACGATGAAGTATTTCAACACATGGCATTATTAGATTCACCCTATCCAATTAATAAAATACCTTTCTTCAAACACAAGAGCGGGAAAAACGTTTCTGAGTTATATGTTATGCAGCTAGTACTGAAATAAGCCTATAGTTGAAGTGATACCTGGATGTTTGCCTCACTGATTTACATGACTTTTAAATATAATTTTTTTTTTCTTCTTCCTGGAGGAGGACTGATGCAACTATTAGATTTGTATTGCATCAAGGAGATTTGGGTTTGAATTGAGTGTATAGAAGAAGAAATGCTAATTTTGCCCACCAGCCGAAGACTATCTACATCAGTAGATGTAGCAGTAGTCCTTCCTAATATTAACATTTACACTTTATATCAAAATTTATTCACTAAGCTGTCATTTCATTCAGGTTTCTGAATATGACAAAAGCTTTGCTGTCTGCCAAATGAATGGAGGACCGTTGCATTTAAATGTTAAAAAGTTTAGTTCTTGAACGAGATATCCTCACATGTTAATTTTTAATCCAGTATTATTACAGTGCAATAAAGTCTTTTAAGTAGCCTTTTAAGCTACTAACATGCTGTTTCATTTATGAACTATAAGTTAAGATCATTGTTATTTGTGTTTGAGTTTATATAGTAGTAATAAAAATACTAAGTCATGCTATTATATGACTGTTTATGTCCTAAAAGCTAAAAGGAAAAATAAATGAAAATGTGTTTTGTACTTAACATAACATTCTGGAAGTGCCAGTTCTCTGTGTCTTAGCGTTTTTCATATAGTGGATGCATAGCTTAAAGTAGAGGGAAATGTAAGGTATTAGCTGAGTGAAAAGCAGATGGTACTGCTACTCCAAATGAGTTTTTGTCTTTGTGTTTGAAAAATACATGGCTGTGTTTGAAGAGATTTTGTGCTTGCATATGATTAAATCTGTTTCACTGTGTTACTGAATTGTATCTTGAGTATATTCTGTAAGCCATAGATGTCATCTCATAAAATTTATATTAATCTACATAACTGAATGTGTTTAGAAGAGCAGATAGTTGAAGGACCTTAGAACAGTGCTTTAGTACTATATATATTAATGCTCAGAAGATGAGAAAGAGAGCGTGTTTGTGAAGTGTACTAAGAAAACTCATAAGTAAGTATCATAGTGAGTTTCTCTGCAGTTTAAATGGGAATTATGTTAAACATACAATGATTAAAAATTATAGGTATTTCTATTTCAATTAATAATCTGATTTGATTGCAGATTTTCTCTGTCCTTGAGATCAATTTTCATTCAAACAGTATTTAGTTAAGTTGTAACTATATATGGGTCTACGACTGTAAAATACTGAAAGTTGTATTACATAGTGTTTTAGATACATAACAGGGCAGCTTTTTTAAATACAGGCAAATGGTTGGATTTGAGCTTAAGGGCTCTGCAACCTTTGTAGTAGTCTGTGAAGTTGAGTAGTTCTAGCCTTGAAAGTCTGTTGAACAAATCAAGACTTTCACCAGCGAGGTCATGGTTAAACAAAACTGATCTACATACATGAGATGCACTCCAAGTCCAGGTGAAGAATGGCCATATCTCCTCAGCTTTTAAAAACTGGAGGTTTGCAAGTCCAACTCGCAAGAATGACCTTCTTGCCAGACTATTGGTCAAACTTGTGTGGTTATTCACAGAATGGGTAGCACTTTTTTTCTTTATGCAATATGATTCAGAATCTGTTATCTACTATTGTTCTGTTACTCACAGATGCAACAAAATGTACCTAAATCTTGTAGATTTTACCAAAATTTGAGCAGGAAGATATTTTCAAGGAGAGCTAGAAAAGTGCAAAATGATTTGCAGTACCACAGGCCCGCAGTCTCTTTAACTCTCAAGCTGTACATTTCATTGTGGTTAAAAAAAAAACAAAGAAAAAAAAATTACTTTCCTTCCTGTTGCCAAGAAACAGTTGCCAAAATGTATCTATCTATCTGCTCTGTTAACATAGGGCAGGGTCTTCTGTCAAATAATAGTAACAGCAAAATCGTGAACTTTATTGTACCTTTTCCTTTCACTTCACTGAAGTGTGAAAGAGTATGAAATAAGAAGTTTTTAATAAGACAAACTGGGACACTATTGTAGAAATACTAACTCTTGCATCTCCTAACCATTTAATCTGGATGTGCATGTTCACAATATTATGCTATAGTTCTATGTTTAATATTCTACCAGTAATTTTAAAATCACATGTCATTGCATGAACCTTATGAAGTAAAGCACACATATGGTGACTCTGCTCTATAGTGCTTTGCTTTTAATGGTTGTGTAAGTTTATGTTTCATGTCCTATTCTAATTCTTATTTTCTTTGAGACCTTCTTCCCCTGTTATTTAAGTAGTGATACAGAATTAAAATGTGGAGAATAAGGTTTTAGAAGGACAAAATACTATTTGTTTTTATCATCCCATAGTGTATGTAAGCTTATAATAACAGTCCATCCCCCCCCAAAAATTCTAATATTTTGTGTTAGTAGCAAATCAAATTTCTGAAATACACAATTTGTATTTTAACATGCATTAAAAGTATTGCATAAAAGTACATGCATATTATTAATTGCACATTATTATTTTGTCTTTTAAAAAGAGTACTGCTGTGTCAAAATCAAAATATTTAATCTTACAAGAGACAGAAAACTTTTATTAAAGCTTCAAGCACCAATCAGAGAGTACTAAATGCACTAGACCAGAATATCTCTTGTTCTACCTGAAGGATTGTGAAGTTGTAACCTTAGTCAGTCTTAAGAGTATGAAGAAAAGTCTTTTGGCTGCAAGACCTGCTTATTCTAAATAAACAACTTTGAAGATTTTAAAAGAACCGAGGTATTAGTCTACAGTCTGTTGTTATGCTTCAGCTGTGCAGAACTTCTGTTCAGTTTACCAGGAGTTAACAAATTTCAGACTGAAAATTACCTTTTTCAGTAATGATATGTTCCTTATATATTTGCTTTTTGCCTAATCTGAAACCAAGGATGAAAGAAATAATTACTAATATTCTTTTACTCTCTTTAATCAGTAGATGGCTCTACCAAGTCATTAACATGTTCTGGTCATGGTGGCTGCGTTTGACTGAGGGAAAATGGGTGATCTGAGTAGGTAGTTAAGATGTTTGCAGGTGAAGGAGGCTTTTCATAGCTTATTATTTTTTTTATTCTTTTTCTATTTAAATTAGGAAGAAAGGGCATGGATAATTCATCCAATGTGGATGCTTAGGTACTAATTGCACTTAAGTGTTGCACTCATGTGTGATTGACTAAGTCATGTCCTGGGTTGGCTCATATTCACTTATTTTGCATATGGTCACAGACTCTTGGAAAAAAGAATTTCCTGCTTTAAAAAGCAAGAAGTTAAACAGTATAATGTGAATATAAAACTAAAATAAGATTTAGGGAAAAAAAAATTATTTTAATGCCTTTATTCCAGTTGATTTCTCAATTCCTTTTAAAAATTTTGCTTGAAGTGCTTGTCCAATGTATTCTTCATTATTTGTTGCTGACATTGGTTAAAGGCAAACAGAATCAGTGATAACTTATATTCATTACTAACATATACAGTGCTAGGGAAGACTTCTGATGTGAATTAAGCAAATAGAACTACTACCCCAAGAGAATTCTCCCAAATTTTCTGTGGTTGAATGCATGCAATCCAGGAAGCAAATATTAAAAAAGAAAAAGAAGAAAGAAAGAAAAAGGGAAATAAGATAAAAGAGAGAGCTAAAACGAAGAAACAATTTGTCTCCATAGCTGCATTTTCCTCTTACAACTCTTTGATGCGTCATAAATGCAGCAAGCACTGCTATTAACTTGATTCACTCTCTTTCACAATACGTTGTTGCTGCTCTGCAGAGAGATTTAAGACAATGCTGGACAAGCAGAAAAGACACATGGTGAAACAGAAGTAAAGAGTTAGGAGGAGCAATGAAGGAGACTTTAGAAACAGTCAATTTAATACATGGCAAACATTTTCTATATGAGAAATAAAGGAATATAAATACTGTAGCTGAAATTGCAGCTTATAGTTTCTAGCATTGCTATGCTTGTTAATAATAGGAGTTTCAACCCAGAGTACTCACTAGTCTTGTGTGGCAGGGGTATTACTGCAGGACAAAAGGCCTTATCTGATTTCTTATTGTGAGGCTATTAGTTGCACATTAGTATAATGTCATGTACAAATGTCATAATAGATGAGTTGCACACATATGTTGCAATACAGTGGTTTAAATTTAAAATCTTTGGCTAGATCTGCCTTTTAAAATTACTTTATTGCAGCTGCAGTGGTTAATAATGTATTATTGTTGTGACTGGAAAAAACTGAACTGTGAGATTTCAGGCACTTGAATGGTCACATTTGAAAACGTTGCTAAATGCATAATGTCAGTTCTTGCTTTCAAAGAAGACAAAGCAAGCCTGGGATCATCCAGTTTAGTGATGCTAATCATATGTGCGCAGGATAGGTATAAAAGGGAAAGAATAGGAAGGTAGGTTCATGTTTTAGTTTGAGGTTTTGGATGGCCCTTTACTACCTACAATAAGGCAATTCAACAGCCATCTGTGATGAATAATAGAAAATAAGCAGCTACATTTTGTGTTTTACTCTCTCAAACTCTCTGAACCTCTTTCTGTCTTACGCATCTGCTGCCAGTGCTGTTGAGTCAGCAGCTTATTGCGATTGAAGTAATCAAAACTCTGAAAAATTGCTTTTCTGCTTTTGTTTGCCTCACAAAAGCAGCTTCTGTCAACATAATATCCTTTTATTTTACCTCTGTTCTTCACCCTTTTCTCTGTTGGAAATCTATCCTTGTGTTTTCAAGGGTTTAATTTTTGTCCAAGGTCACAGGACTCTCGACTTACCAAGCCTTACTGGCAGCTGGGAAAATGACATTTGGCAGCATGACCATTTTCCTTGGAGCTCAATGAATGCCAGCACACTGTTCAAGCTTTGCTCTTGACTAATATCTTCTCTAGTGGACACCTGGAAAACTATAGCTGATTAAGATCATGCTTCTTTTCGTTTTGTCTCCACAAACAGCCATCATACTAGCTCTTTGTCAATGTTGTAAACTCCTTTTTCCCTAGGAAAGAATAAGAACAAGTTGCAGGAATACACAGATCACAACTGATGTTGCTTAGGACACCTTTTATTCATGAAGCTATTGTTAAGTAAATCCAACCATTATTATAAATAGCAGATAACAATTCACACAACATGTTTACTGATTTGCTCACACTGTTTACTCACGTGCTTGCTTATAGTTACTTTGCAGGAGGAGCAGTGGGAAGCCAGTGTGGCTGTCTACCATGAAGCAGAGGGCTTTGCTGGCATGCCAGGGGCTTCTAGGTAGGTTTTGAGGAAGAACTTCAGGGACCCCTTTCTCTCATCAGACCTTCAAATGATGAGTCTTTGTCTGTATCAGCCCCTGCCTTTTTGAATGGGATCCAAGTCGTACAACCTGTTGTTGATTTCTGTGTATGCCTGATGGCCTTGTCCTTCTGACAGGCAGTTTGTGTCATGAGTATATCAGCTCTTGCAGTCTCAACAGGCTGGTTGATCTCCAGAGCTTATAATTCTTTGGGAAACTTTCACGAGCAACATTCTCAGCATTGTTAGAGTTCAGCTGTGTTTCCTCTTTTAGACCAGTTTTCTGGTAACTAGTTTCTCCATTCAAAGCTATAGGGGCCTTGATCGCACCCAGGAATTCACATGGGTTGATTTGCTGCTGTGTGATTCTGGTCTCCATCACTGATGAGAGTAATCTTTTTCAAGCTCCCTGCTTCATTTCTTTCTGTCACTTTTCTGCTTGCCTTTTGGTAATAATCATCAGTGCTAGATTGACTGAGTCAGGAGCTTCCACTGAGGGGGCTGATGCTAAGCTAAATGGAGAGCAAGAAGACAACCCACACAAAGCAAAAGAATGCCCAGGTCTTATTTATAAGTGCAGAAACATGTGATAAGAGTAAGATTCTTATTTATGGAGTTCAGAATCAGTGACTGTTCATTGACTACCTCACTTTGTGTCTTCTTTTGAAGCTAACATGTGGATGTGAAAAATTCTCACAGGTGTGTCCTTGCAACTCTGCTTAGAAGGCCACGCGTAGGCCACATGGTGAGGCCTTCACCTACCTAAAGCATTTCTGAATTGTCAGTCACTGCAATAGCAAGGTGTCATACTGTTTTGAAATTGTTATAGTATGTACTATGACAGAAGCTTCCTCCATGCATATTTCTGCAGTTTTTCTGAAGACTTCTGTAGGGAAATCACCTCTGGAATGACAGAACATACTGGTGGCTTAGTCAGATCCCAATAAAAAAAGTAAGATCCTGATTTCAGTCTGAGGGATTTAAGCTGGTTTTTTTTCTTACGTAAGTATCATGTAGACAGATGCAGTATTTCAGAATCACCACAGTGACTGGGCATTCCAGTACGATGGTCATGTTCATTTAGTGGGGGTTAGACACCTGAAGTGCTTTAGTGATGTAGGATTTTCCTTCCTTGTGCCATTCCATCTTTAACCTTTCTGTCAGAAGCGGTGATGTGTGAGGTTATCTTCTCACAGAAAACTGAACCTAAGATCTTACTAAATAATGCTGTGAGAAATCGAATTATGTGGGTATAAGACTGTCTGTCTAATGTATGTTAATTTGTGTGATGCACTTGTACTCTTGGATTCAACGTTTTCTTGCTTTTAGTTGAGGATCATTGAGTCCTCAAGCATTTCCTGGCTTTTAGATCAAAAGCTTCACCATTTTATGCCTGAAAGGCCTTTGAACAATCTCTTAGTAGCAGTGGCATGCTACGCTCTCATATTATCAATGCTTTTAATTCTCAGAAGTCCTCCTGAAATCTGTGTCTACTATATGCAAGTTTTTGTGGGTATTTTCCTTGAAGCTTATGAATTATGCAGAAGTATTTTATGTTGAGTTCTAGTTTTATATGCTATTTGACTATCCTTTTCATATCAACACATCAGTCTAACACACACTGAAATGAAAGGAGAGCTGGGCTGACTTCAGTGTATACATTTCTGATCACATGGGTAACAAAGCAATGAGAGGAGAAATTTATCTTGAATTTTACATATGATCTAATATGAGGTTGACTCTCCATGTAGAATTATTCCAGATCACTATTAGTGGTCCTGCAGAAACCACACAGGAAGGGACAGAGGTTGTTCTTGTCATATAACAGATTGGGTGGCCACAGGGCTTTACAAAGAACTTTGTGTGCGATAACTGAAAGTCTGTGATTTGAGGGTGGCTGGCTATCCCTTCTTTTCAAGTCCTGACAGACATTTAAAGGTCTTACAGTAGAGGCATTCAAAGACCACTTGCACAAACTGTTATACTAGAAAAAGATTTACGTTGTGGTTGTGTGTGTTATGTGTAACAAGTGTAGCTCAGTGACAAGTCATGCAGTAAATAAAGTATGTGTGTGTCTGAATGTTGAAAGCTTTGTCTGAGCACGAGCAGGTCAGCCAAGCAGAATGTCAGTCGGAAGGGATATATGTGCTGCTGTCCTTTTGCGTCGTGTTTCAACAGTCCAGGGGAGAAAAGACAAGTTCTTGGGAAGCGTTTCTTCTGTGTATTTAGTATGCTGTCACTGTCATAAAGCTGTCGCGTGCATCTTTTTGTGTTCCTACGTATCTATGAGACCGCACAGGAGTAACGCCTGTTACCCTCCTGGCACCATGCTGTGAATTGGGCGGGGAGGTCTGTGCTGAGGGTGCTGCTGGATGCTGAAAGTAAAGATGAGTTTACCTGTCAGGCATAATTATTAAGCACGCACAATATGTCACCTGTTTCGAATAACGGAAATCCTCTATACTGCTTTCAGTAAGGGGTGATGAGCGTAGGCATGCAATGGTATTAAGAGTTTATGTTCTTTTGGATTAAATCTGGTGTTCTTCAGGTTTTTCAAGAGGATCTAACCCAAATCTTAAAATCTGTAGGCTGTGTTTGCACATGATCTTTTAGCACCTGTCTTTCTGTAAAATGCACAACTGTATGATAAACAAGTCTTGAAGTGTTATAACTCTTTTCTTCCCCCTGCACACATAAAAAAAAAATCCCCTGCCATTTATTTTGATCTTTTAGAGTAGAGAAACCAATTTGTATAATATAAATTGGTTTCATTTTCTGATGTTTTGTTTCTATTCAATAACAAGATTAAAATAATTTAGCACCTATTTTTAGCTTGGTTTGCATTCATAGGGCTGCTTTAATCAACCTGACATTAGAAAGGCTCCATTATGTTAAGCTTATCCCTAGCTGCATGTGAAATAATTCTGGATTAATGTCATCAAGGTGTGCTTTGAAGGTGGGAGGGAAGGTCTAACATTGAGAACAACCGTATTAATAGCTGAACATGTGATTTTTCTTACAAAAATGGGACTAATTTTAATTTGATGATGCATTCATATGAAAATGACCCTTTTTTTAATATGGGTAAGGTGACCTGACAAGAATAAGGATCCTGACAGAAGAGTAGGAATCAAACTGGCACTTGATGCTAGAGATTCAATTTAGTATAGTACTATTTAATATGAAATTAGTTGCCTTAATAATAATATAATGATATTTTATTCTAAAAGGAAACTTTTTGTGAGAACGGTGTAGAACTTCCATGGCAAATCTGACTTACTTCCTTATTTTTTTCTTCCTTTTATCCTGACTTCTCAATGATTCTTTAACTGATTTCCCACTCTCTTCACCAGAAGTACGTATTATTTCATCTCAATTTTCCTCATTAATTTCTCCAGGAATTACCCTAAAGCCCCTGTTGTGCATTTTATGCCTTCCTTACCATGACTAAAATCATGTAAGTTCAGTTTCCTATTTTAGTTTGCACCAGTAAAACACAGATGATATTAGCTAAACAAGACAGAATGTGCCTTTTCTCTTTAACAAGACCAGAATTAGTCAGCAGCAGAAGTAACAGTATGAACTCTATCAAAAATTGGGAATTTTGAATGCTTGGCTCACTTAAACCCTTACCAGATCTTTAAGTAGAGGTGTAAATTTGCATGCCTAAACTTAAGCACATAAAATCCAGTCAATAAACATACTAATAGGGCAATCTCAATCCCTTTTAATGAACAGATATACATGCTAATTAGTAATATGGTATGTTAGATGTTTTTTAATTGTGAAGTGAAATTCTTTCATTCATGACTTCCAAAGCATCTGGTGCACTAGTCATTTGGGAACGTATATCTCCTCCTACTAGTCTATAGAGCTTTTGTAACTACAAATCATTTTCAGTAACTGTTAGTACTGAAAAAAAAAGCAATTAAAATTTGTCCTCCCAGGGTGAAAAATCTTAGGGGATTATGCCACTTAAGTCATAGTTGAAATATTTCAGCCCTATTTAATGGTTTATACTAGTCATGATTAAGACAATACAATTTCAGGTGCAGTAAATACTTGATATTTATACTTTGTCACACTATAAATGTGTTGTTCCCTGTAGAATAAAAAGTAATCTATGTTCTTTACAAAACCTAGGTCTGAAATTGGACTTTTCTATAGTTTGTATAAATCCAGCTATGTATATAATGGTAAAAGTGTTGATTTACATCATTATTACTCTAGTGCATAGTTTAATATTATTGATTATTTTAGGTACAAGCCCAGACCAGAATTCCAGTTCTAAACATCTTGAGCTTAGTAATTGCTCATCATTTGCCATTGGTACTTGTTCTAGACAGTAGACACGTTATGCAATAAAACAATCTTTTCTGTATAATGTGATTTATAGTTGGAGTGTAACTGAGGAACTGTGGCAGAAGTCATGTGTTTGGGGAAGGCAAAGAGAATACAAGAAGATGATATCTGATAGCAAAAAGATATTTTATAATAATATTGATGAAAAGTTTGAAATGTGAGTTCATAATAGGCGACGAAGTTCACAGTTGAAATATTATGCTTATGTTAAGGATTTTTCTCCTTACTTTTTAGGAGCTAGACTGAATAAACTGCAAGACACTGAATGTGAAAAGGGAAAATGTGATTTACTTAAGGGCAGAGAATTCTGGTATCAATTTTGTTATGAAAAGTTATCTGTAAAATCAGAAAAACATTTTAGTGACATTGTGCCTGGGAATGCATAGTCTGTGCTTCAGTTTATGCTGAATTCTTTACAGCCAGGTTGTAACATCACTTTTGTATTTGTCTTTTAGTGTAGCAACACATTGTGGGATACTTAATGAGAGTCCTATTTTTTTTACTGTTCCATATGTCTTTCAAGGTAGCATAAACATGGCGACTCTAGTTTGGGAAAAAATGAAAATAAAGAAATAAGATTTCTAGGTCATAATAAGATAAACAGGAAATTATTTTTAGAGAAATATCTAATGTTAATTTTTCTCTTTAATATTAATTGCAACAGACCAGAGAAAGTAAAAATTAAAGCTAGCAATGAAAGCACCTGTTTAATGCCTAGGCACCCACTTCAGACAACTGCATCATTTTGCATAACATGACAAATACAATTGCATTATTTGTGGTCTTTGTATAAGAGGAAGGAGCTTCGGTCGTAATTTTTTGTTCTGCTTTGAACTGTAAGGACCCATTTTATACTGTATGCTTTAAAAAGCTACAAAATCTTACAATTGATTAATTACAGAGTAAAAAAAAAACCCTAACAAACATTTCTGGCAAGCCTCTTAACACTTATTCAGCACTGACACTGAGTGATTTCTGTGATGATATAACAGTACCTCAAATTAATGTTTCCATATAAAACAGTTGTCAGAAAATTGTATTGAATAGAAATGGCAATTAAACAGAGCCGTATCACAGAAAGATTCCTGTTGTTCTGAATTAGAATGAAAATTAGGTTTTTTTCTTAACTGTATGCTTAATTTTTCTGTTTGTCAGATGGATATCTGTGAAAGTAAAAATATGACTGGATTGATCTTGAGAGAAAAATACAGCAGAATTGGAGAATATAATCAATAAGACAAACATTTGAATAATTCTGCAGGATTTGATATGTAAGTCCACTTGTACGTGCTAGGGAATCATGTTATTCAACAAATACTCTTTATACTTAGACTACTTTTTAGATAATTACCTGAAGTTCATAAAGTAAGAATGTTTATTAAGACATCATCATGAGAGTTGAGATATACTGCTATAAGGTTCACTCCGTATAAAAATTGCATCAGATTCTGCTGGCTTTGAAGCCTTTTATGGTATTTCTGGAAGGCCTCAACATTAATTTCAAATAAAAAAAAAATATCAAGAAATAAGTGGAATAGCATGTCTTTGCAAATGACAAAATGAACTGTTAAAACAAAAAAGGGATGGAGCTATAAAAAAAGACAAGTGCAGTTAAGTTCCCTGGTATAGTCAATATTGTTTATCAATGTACTGCAGTCAGACTTTAAGATTCTTCTTCATTTCAACCCAAAATTTGCTTTGCAGAAGAAATTATAAACTGCTATGCTAGCTCAGTGTTAGTAATTATTTTCCATTCTTAATGATCAATGAAAAGTGCTTACACAGAAGTCTTTCAAGACCAGATACTGTAATGTTTCCCATTCTTTTTCCCTCTGTTGTTTCTTTTCCTTTGAAAAGGTCTCTCAAAGAAATTGCTGGGGAAAAGATGTGGCATAATAACAGTGGGCAAAGCGATGTTTGTGTGTGTGTGCGCGTGAGTGCCGTGAGGAGCACAAAACTGATGGGCTTGCTGTGAATCATAGGGGTGAGAGTAAGAGAAACTGAAATTTTTCTGAAGTGCTTCTTGCCCTTTCATTATGATTCATAGTTACAAGGGTAGTGTCTTCTTTCAGGTGGAGGAATTAAATGATATTTCCTATATGGTGGACTAGTCTTTATGTGACCTTTAGCTATCATCGTGTTCTTGAGAAAGATACCAGCATCACTTCTCTTTTAGCATCACTGTGTCAGAGATGAATCGTAGCCTTCCTTATTCTTCCTTTGCACTGATAAGTACAAAGATCGTTCATTTCTAATCTTCACTTAACTCAGGACTGTAAAGCTGGGCACAGAAGAAGCAGGCTGTCATCATTAGGAGAACAGCAGGTTGATAGATAAAACCAGTTTTCTAACTTGGAAGTAAGGTGAAATTGTTGTCCCTTAGGTGGGGTTAAAGAGTTTGCTTACCTTTTGGGTGAAAGTTGCACACTCAGTTTCAAACATCAGAAGATAATTGCTAAGTCCCCAGAAATTAGTGATTTTTATAATTTTTTTCTGCCTTAATGGGCCTGTTCTTGTGTCATAACTTTACGTCTTGAAAATTTTGATCTATTTTTTAGGCACTTTCAGTAACTGTATAAGCCTTCCTTCATCTTTTAACATAAGACATCAGGCAGACTTGAGACAGGGAATATATTTTGCTTTAAATCATGAAATAACTTATTAGTTTGCTTTATAGCAGCCTTATTCTCATATCTACATGGAATAGATCCTACAGCCACTTACTTCCTAAGTAGTTGGTAGCTGTAAAACCACTTAAGTGAGATACCGCATAATGGCGCAGGCTGGCCCTAAATCTCCATGTGTGCTGCTGGTGTGATTTGTTGAGGCTGTTATCATTATCATAACTGTACCACTTATTTCACTGAGCAGCACAGCAAATGGCGTGGTGGCATATGTAAACAATTTACACAGAAGTGATACAGTAGTTTGGATCTGGAAGCTGTATTATAAATAGCGGTTTTTTGCTACTGACGTTTTGTATAAGCCTTTGGATATGTAATTCTGAGGGACACTTAGCTGAGCTTTTAGAGTACCTACTTTTCAAGAACATTTTTATTAGATTAGTGCCCATTTTATTACTCATTACTTATGCCAAAGATATTTTTAAAAGTGTTTGTTCGGTAAATTATCTTAAATGATGAAAAGCCATTCCTCCTCACAGTTTTGTTCAGTCTTGTTTTTTATTAAAACACTCCATGAACTGTCATGCCTATGTTTTGATATATTCGTGGAATATTTTACGGTAGGTATTAACTGATTAATCCTCCTGCTTGAAGATTATGAAGTCCTCAAATCTGCATATAATTCAACGAATCCAGATTAAAAAGCTTTTAAGCACTGAGAATCGTGGATCTCTTGGGGACTTGAACAATTATTTCATTTTTTTGCCAAGGAAACCAAGCCATGAAGAAACATGATGTGCTTTTAGTTCGCTGAACCCAGAGGGCTGACTGACAGTATTGCCTGTTTCTCATTTGCTCAGTCATTTGTTTCCCTCCAGCTAGCTCCTTAGAAGCTGATTTTGAAGAGTTCTTCCCACACCAAAAGTACTCATTGACACATAAGTAGTGTGCAGTCACTTGCATGTGCAGGCACCCAGACATTTGCACAGATACCTAAACTTTGTGAGCAACAGAATACTTAATCTTTAGTTTGATTTCAACCCTTCTCATATTTTTTAAGAAATATATTAGAATTGTTTAATAATGTAGTTAATGAACTTAGCCAATTATTTGTAGAATACCAGCTAAAACATGAATTGTAAAATTGAAGAACAAATACTAGTGTCCTTCCTTTACAAATATTTTTGGCCTTATCCAGAGATAAGCATTTTCTGTTTTGAGGTATGAAATCTGAACTATGTTAGTTCTCATTTGGAAGGCCTCAAAAAGGTGTGTAGCTTTTAAAATTCAGCTGATACTAATTTATCTGTTTTGGTCTATGACTTTTGTGCAAGTCAGATTCTTGTTATCCAAATACTGACTGCTCCATATTTGTCATAATTCGGTATAAAATTAAAAATCTGTTCTTCCCCTCTCTTCCCTCTCCATTTTTTGGGGGAGGGGAGTTGGTTTTGGTTTTTTTAATTTTAAAGGAATGTCTTCAAAATGGCTAACACTAAGAATTGCGATTAATACTAGTGGGCCTGGACCACAATTAAGTGATGACTTGGAATAAGAAGCTGCTGTCTTTTAGCCTTTGACATACAAGCCTAAATCTGTTGGCAATGAAAGTATCGAGTTCTAGTAATTAACACCACACGTGTTTGCAGCTCCCATTAGAAGTGCCTTGGAGTCCTTGCCATTGAAAGGTTCCAAAGGAAGGAAAAGGAGAGTATGATCATTAATTAGTGTCGTATCCTAGATGGTATGTCATTCATACATATGATCACTGAAAACATTTGGGATCGTACTAACATACTAAAGAATTTTTTCTTTTAGGGCAGTAACTTTTCTGTTGGCTGGTTGTTGTCATACCAGTTTTTCTAGCAAAATGTGAGATTGTTATTTCTGTTTATTGTCCCTGGAGACACAGAATGATGTGTGCTTGTCCAGAATTAGGCTGAAGAGATCGGAATAGTTAATATTCAGCTCTTCTCACCCAGCTCCCTGCATTTAGTTGCAGTAGGTAAATCACCTAAGTCAGGAACTCCAGGTAATTTGGAAACCTGCAATCAAAAAGAAGAGACAGGTGCCTTTAACGTATGACTCATCCCAGATCCCACAGAGATGTGGGTCGCAGTTCTGAGATTCTTCTCTGTATGTATTGCATAGGAAGTCCCAGGCAGAAGTCAGGGATGCAGAAGATAATATTGGATCAACATGAAACTCTAGGTGAAATATTGTTAATAAGACTGTGAGACAGAAAATAAACATAACAGAAAAAGAAAAAGGATTATTCAAAGCTTCTGCTTTTTACAACTTTGTGCTGTTCTAACTCAGATAGGAATAGGATACTTGGATGAGTGTTTCCTTATTTCTCTTCTGCTTGTTTTTTGGGATAGTAATAAGTAAAGTTTCTTCATTCCCTACATCATCAGGAATTCTAATGATTGTACCAAGGAGAAAATTTGCCAAGAACAATATCCTTTGAATCACTTAAGGTTAACTAGCCTTTTTATTTTTGCATTCTCTTTTGGAGAATTTTTTTTTCCATGGAAGTCAGTGTTCATCTTATAGTTAATCCATAGTCACCATTATATGTAGGCTTTTAGGAGACTAAAAGGATTTTTGACATAAAAGGACTGAAAGACCTTTTAGGATAAATTCAATAGTGGATTAAGATACGTGTTGCTTGTGAAATTTTGTACTTCAATCAGTATTGAAACTGCCCTTCTGTCTGCGGGATTTCAAAATAAATATAAAACTTATCAGAATAATAAAAGAATTTTGTCATTTCACCACTCGTGTAGTGGTTCCTAACCCTAAGCATATCAGTGTCTGCTTATTAATCACCAAAATATATTTACTTCAGTAGCAGAAAGCAGCAGAAATGATGTACTGAAATATTGATTACTGACTTGGGAGACAGAAAATGTGTTAGAGCTTCTTTTTTAAACTATTGTGCACATTTGTTTGGCACATGTATACTGACTATATTTTCCACGTTATCGCTTCATGAATTCCTTTGTCTTGTCCCAGTTGACCTGTTCTTAAATTTTTTTTCCAAGACTCCAGAAGATTTATTAAATGGAGCTGAAATATGCTTTTTAAAAAGCTAAACTTCTCTTGAGGTTTTAGGTTCTTCCTAGCTCCACTTTTCCAGTGGTAATTGTGTAAAGAATTTAGGGACTGACTCAGTCCAGTGGCGCTGCCTTGTTTATACAACATCATCTCTGCTAGAACGCTCCTGGGGATGACAATACAGGCATGTGAGAGGATTTAAAGCAGTAGGTGCAGTACTAACAGAGAGATGCTCTCATTACAAGTATTAAAAGGTTCCAGGAAGGTGCTTAGTAGTTTATATCATACAAACAAGGCAGCAAATAAGACTCATTTTTCTTAAACAGTTAAATTGAATTCAATTAAATTGTGTTCGTAACGAAGGTTGTTGTCGATGGCTGAGTGAAAGGCCATTCCAATTCAGAATGCAAAGTCAGGATGAGAAGAAACTTAATCTATGAAGATTTAGTATCTCTTCTTCCACTAGTTTTTCTCTTGGAAATGAGCTGTGGAAGCTTCTCCTGTATCAGATACCAGCCAAGCTATTGGTACAATCAAGATAGCGTCAAGTTTCTGATATCTGCAGTGTCTTTTTCTTATTTTAGTTATTACTGTCATATTCTCTGTGCCTCTCAAGACAACAGTGTAATATGAAAAGGTAAAAAAAGTAAGCTGAACATGTTACTAGCCATTTCTGGAGGTTCATTCAGCGTTCTTTATCTGAACCACAGTCTGATCTGACCCATGGACAGCATGGAGTCCAGCAGAACATGCAGCTGCTTTGCATTCACAGGTGCTCTAAACCTTCAGGTTTGAAAGGGAACCTTTGGTGAGACTAGCTCCCACATCACACTTTTTTCTGAGTTTGACTGCTGCATGCTTCAAAAAAGGAACAGTTGTGCTTCATGCAAATTCTAATGCCATCTCCCACGTACTCTGCAAATGCACTGTATTAGTGAACAAAGGGGAAAAAACCAACAATGGTGGCTGTTGAATCATTCCTGGCAAAACACGTTAAGCTTAGATCCCTGAAGATGAAGTTCTTTGTTGTGGGGTGATGAGGTGCAGTGTGCCTCAGATAACTGCAGCCTACCTTGCTGTGTATCTGTCTGAACAGTCTCCCAGTGAATTTTCTTTGGCTGGGACAGTTCCCATCGTCATGGACATTCGTGGATATTCCTCCTTTGCCTAGCTGGTTTTGCATTTGTATTTATGAATTGTCTAGGCTCATGTGTTACTAGAAATCTGTCAGTTTTGGAAAAGAAGACTGATTTAAGTTTGTTTCGTTACTAGTCTAATAGTAAGTCTACCAACTTTAAACACTCAAATATAGAAATATAATTTGACCATCTAAGGTAAAGTTTTCTAGTTGATTAATTTTGTTTCTTTAAGAAAAGTATGATGTCTTTGTTAAGTACCTTAACTACATGAGACTTTTCTCTTAAGGGAGCCTGCATTCTCACAAGGGAACCATTCAGTGCTCTGATTGGATTAATACAAATTGGATGGGAAAATTGGGCTGGGGTAGGAGCAATTGAATTTTGAAAGTTTATGAGAACTGCTAGTTCGGGGTGAATAATAAAATAAAGACAGCAGTTTTGCAATTTTGAAAAGCTCTGTGCTATGTAATAGACTATAATTTAATTCTGAGAGACTGTTTTATTAGATTTTTTTTCCCAAGTAAAATCACAATTCCTATTGTTTCTTATCATATGTCTCATTACTGCTGCAAGTATTATCCTCTTTATATGATTATAGTGATTCATACTTCACTCTCCTGGTGGTTTTGTACACAGGTGCAAGTAAATAATGGTAGCAATTTGATGCTTCTGACTATAAGACCAATAAGTGCTTTTAGTTTTTTTCTGAATAGGGATATATATTTTAGTGAAGGAGTGATGATAAACCTTATACTGAGATCAGTCAACAGATGCATAACTCTCATAAAATGTAAATTCTTAGCACTGGTCAAAGTAATAAAGCTTAAGAAATGACTGTGCCAAACAGCTGTTCATAGTTTAAGAATAAATCTGTATGAATTTCATCGCCATTTACACTCATTATCCTGTATAGATACTTTTTGAAAATATATGGTTATCATTTGTGTATTTGAAAGTAAAACTGTCATAAGAATGTATTTAACAAACAAAATAATCCCTTTTTGAGGGGAGTTGGTTCTGTGAAAGAAGGAACACTTTTCATGCTATGCTGAGTACTTCCAAATCCAGTCAAAGCCTAAGAGAGTTGGGACAGTGAGGTTTCAGTTCATCCCTTTATTGAATTGAAAGCACTTCACCAGTTAGGCAGAAAAGAGCGATCGGTTTCAGTTCCTGAAGAGACAATGGTTTAAGAAATGACTTACAGAAATGAAATGTGGCGTTACTGGTGAAACTGTACAATGGATTGAAACCTGGTTCTTATTCTTGCTCAGAGTTGTGTGTAGCTATCAAACTCAACAGGGTGGCACTGTCTGAGAAAGTGAAGTTCTCTCAGTCTTGATTGTCTGGTTGTTTTTTACTCCAGAATTAATGCTTACCTGGGAGAACAGAGGAGGGGAAGGGAGGGGTAAGGGAGGGAGCAGGGAATGTCTGAAATGACATTGCACTGAAGCCACCAGTCTTAATAAAACTGCAAGTACAGCAAAGCACATACGTGCTCACAAAACTGTGAACAGAAGCTTGGTTTTTAATGGATTTTTTTAATTCATCTCATTTCATTAGGGATTTTTACATTTTTCTCCCACTTCTAAAATGAGGCACACTCAATCAGGGATTTGGCTTAGATGAATTTAGATACTAGTAATGGACAATACTGGCTGTCCACCCATTGTGCCAAAGGACAGCATTAACATTTGATCCTTACTAGAGAAGGTTAGTAAAGGAATTCAGTGAGTCCTGCAGTTTGGCTTCTGGATTTTACTTATGGATCAGAGCGCTAGTGTAGATTCTGCTCAGAAAGTATACTTAAACTTTCACAGAATGGATCAAAGGATGTTGGATATTACTTTTTTCCTGCCTTAGGGTATCTCCAGAAATTTGGTTTAGTTATTGCATAGCCACATTAATGTATCGTGTGGTAGAACAAGAATATTTTTTTATTTATAAGCTTTTCTACCTTTTGAATTGTCAATTTTAAACTGATTACTAGAACTTCCCAAAAAGCTGCTGACTCGTATTTTTACATTTCCCTCCCTCTTCCTCTCTCCCCTTCCCCCTTTGGATTCAGATAGTAATTAACATAGTAGATGTCATTTAAATTAAATGCAGAGGAAAATAATTTGAAAGTATTGCACTGGAGAACGTGCATGACTCAGCTATAATAAGTATTATTACATTATGAGAAAATAACTGAGAAATTGAGTTGTAAAATAAACGACAAATCCTGCCTATAATTTTTTTGTGAAAATACTAATTTTAAATTTTGTGTATGCTTGTCTTTGGTGATATCTCTGTTTATCTCTAAGGCTTACAAGTCAGTAGAGCTGAAGCTCCTTTGATACAGTGCTGATGTTAATATATTGAAAGTTATGTATACCAGTATTAAGTCCGAATTATATAGAAACATTTCCCAGAGGAAGATTTCAAACTTGCAAACAACGCTGTACAAAATGGACAGAACTCTTAGGAGAGTGGGTGCATTATACACAGTTATCCAAATACTTTCAAGCTATACATCGTATTAGATATCTCCAGAAACCAAGTCTTAAATTTGATCTCTAGAGATCAGTGTCACCTCCTCATTCATCATAATGTGGTCCGAATGACTGAATCCAGCAGACAGGTTTCTATTGATAGTTCTATTCACTAGATCCTGGAATAAACACATTAATTCAGTATCTGTACTTTGTGGTAGCACAGGACTCTGTTAAAAAACTAATGTTCCTTCTTCACCTTGAATTGCTGATTTTAGTCATTACATATGTAGTCAGCATCAGTATGTACAAATACATAAACATGTAAACTTGGCATACTTCTGAAAAACTTTGTGGTTATTTGTATGCCAAAAATCTGAACTACTTTCCAAGATAGGGATAAAACAAGGTACTTCATTATTATTTGTTATATTTTATGAAGAGTAAGACCAAGACACTGTTGTTCGTCCTATCTGCAAGCTTACGGTGAAAGGTTTACCCTTTAGAATTCAAAATACCACCTATGGTGAGATTTAAGATGTGGAAACAAAAGGAGACAGTGACAAAGGGAAGGTGATGGTTATAGTAAGAGAAGGAAGAGTTTAAGAATCAAAATATGTACATTCAAGACACTCTTCTTTGGGATGTAAATAATCACTGCATCAAAAATTACATTAATCTGTCACTATTTCTGTTATTTGAATTCATTGGAGTAACATCTCAGCTTGATTTTGTATACCTGAGAAAGGAAATGTCTTGGGAAGGCTGAGTCAAAATATGTCATACTCTGTTGAGTTCTCTTCAGTGGAGGACAACATGGTAGCTATTAAATTTTCATTTTCTGAGATTATCATTATGTATTTTTATTACTGCCATTACTACACTGACTTTTTAAATGGGAAATGCATACTGAGTTTGTTTCTTAACTTTATTCTTGTTATTTACTTATATTACATTTGTGTTTAAGAGACTGAAAGTTTATTAAAACAAAAAGTTAGAAAAGTTATGTTAAAGCCTAAGGTAGTTTTCCTCGTTTTCATTAAAATGTATTATCATAAGTCTTAGTTTTTAGCATGGCTTAAAAAAATAAAATAAATATGAATTAATTTTATTCACATGGGCGGAAAAATGTCAAAGGTAAGAATGGGGTGGCATTCCTCTAAGTGGAAGTAGTGTTAAAGAGCTTGTCCAAAAATGGTTACAGATGTTTGAAATGAGATTTCATTATTTTAGCAGATTTGATTCATGTTTCTGTTATTTATTGTTAGCACTTCCTTTTCCTATCTGCTGCTTTTATTCAGACCTAAGATGTAGTAATTACGTGATATCTGTGTTTATGATACTGCAACATGTTGCTATGGAAATTATTAGGAACTGGAATGATCAACAGGAGTTTGGTATCTCTTTTCTACATGTATGCTGATGTTAGAAACAGCTGTTTTAATATATTCATCCCAAACGTATTTTGATTTGTACCAGTAATATTACTTTATCTTATAAGTGCTTTTCATCTGACTGTTTCTAAGCTTTCTTTCCCCAAAATGTTAATTAAGAAAATGTTCTGATGTACAGCAGATCAATATAGTTTTTGCTTTACAGATGAAGAAACTGTATCTAAAAAGGTCACATCTCATGTCAGTGACAGATGAAGGTACAAAGTACTGTTCTGCTTTAGCCACTGAGAAAAAAATCTTTCTTCAATCTGTGCATTTGCAACTGTTACCATAATCAGACATAAGTGCCCAGAAATTAGGCTTTTCATTACAAGCACACATATTTCCATCAGATGAAGGAGGGAAGGAGGGAAAGAAAAGACTAGTAGGTAGCCAAAGCAGAGGAATGACATAATTCAAGTGGACCAGTCACTAGACATAGGGCAAAAATGTTTGCATATGGTATGTATGTGTATATGCATACAGGGGGGGGGCGGGTGTATGTATGAATATACATACTTAGTATATTTATAAAATGTAACTTTTAAAGTTCTGTGGAGAAACTTTCAGATCATCTGCAATTTGATTTTATGTTTTGGGATATATCAGAAAGGATCATCTCTTCCAGAAACAGATGCATTTCTCCAGATTTGAAACAGAAAATTCTTTTGAGTAGTCTGAAACAAAAACTAATGGGGAAAAAACTGTTTAGTGGAGTAAGCAGCTGGCATATTCTGCAGAACAGAAATTAAAAAATTTTATTTAGAGAAAAAATGTTTCATTTCAACCTTTTAACTAGGCTTTTGAGACCCTTCCTCTTTCTCCTTGAAGCTCCTAAACATTTTTAAATCCCAGCTTCTAGACGTTGTCTCTAGGGAGAATGTTGGGCAGATTGTAGACCTGGCAGCTAGACTTCCCAGGATTTCTAGGTTGCTCAGGAATAGGTTTTGAGATGTAAAAAAGTACTGCTCATTTGGTTAAATTTGGAAGCTGTGGTATCTGTATCTCCTCACCAGCCTAGTTCTGAACTGAAAAGGCTGGAAAACCTGTTAGCTTTATGTTCAGTACAGTTTGACTTGCAGGATGGATGTTTCTATGTAATTGGGAATAGCTTTTTAAAAGAAAATTACAAATTTTTAGCAAAACTTAAATTTTTCCTTAAGTCATAACACTTGTAGAATACACATTTTCTATCAAAATCATTGATAAGAGAGGAAGTTGCAGTAGGATGATTAATGATTACCAAAGACACCAGAGATGTAAGCAAAGAAGACTAACTTCTGTAATTGAATATAGCAGGGTATTTTTCATATAGTGAGGAATTTGATTACCTAGAAATGCAATTAAATACATATTTATCCAAGTTTAATTTTTAGAAAGACACTGAGATAACTGCCATTGCTTGTAATTTTTTGTCTCTAGCCTAAGTGAACAGCATCACAGTATAGCACCTGAATAACTTCACCATCATGAACACACATAGTGAGGGGTTTCTCAACAGACGATTCAAATGCCCTATTTTGGTTGCATGTAACATTTCCTTGTTATTTTTCTGCATACGTGATCTTCTGTCCCAATCCTATTTTCGTTTGTTGTTAGGGAAGCCAGTTGTGGAGGGCTTCATTTCGCCTGTTCCAGCAGCGCGCACGCATGTGTTTACAAGTCTCTCTCATATCTGGTCTTAGACTTAGCCTATGCAGCAGCTGACCCCTAGACCCCCCATCTCCCCCACTTGCAACACTTGGGCCTGTGAGCTCCTGACTTTTGTGGTCCCCCTCAAGATGCTGGCACTCAGACCTCGTACTGTGCTTGCAGGCTAGTCCCGCTCAGAGTTCAGTGGCTCCCACACATACACACTTGGAGCTGAGAGCACGCCCGCATGGAAGATAGACTGTACTAAGGAGGTAGGATGGGCCACTGTGCAGTGCAGGGCTCAGCCAAGCAAGGGTGCTGAGCAGCAATCTATTTACATGCAACTAGCTTCTTTTCGCATGTTTATCCCTTGTAGATCCATCTTGACCCTTGCTTTTCCGTGTCTTTGGTCCTTTCCCTGAACATCTCATAATGAGTTTTACACAATACCAAATATTGTTTCTGCTTTATCCCCTAGTTCTCTTCCCCCATAATAAGTCCTATATCCCGATCACCCCATTTAATGTGCATGGCTTCCCAGGGAGAGAGTTTCCCTGTTTATCTGCATTGGTGGCTGTCCTCAACAAGGGCAACCATCTCATCATTTTCCTTTGACGACCTTTGGAGCAGCCAGTTCAGTCTGCTCCATTTTTGTTTCTTAGGTTACTGGGGTTCTTACACCTATCACTGCTCCTCTGTGTCATCAGCCATTAGTCAGATAACCTAATATTTGTTATCAGACAAGATTGGTGTTGATTAGGTTTGTCTGGAGGCCGCACAAATTACCGCAGGTATCTAAAGCAGAGTTTGTGTAGAATCCAAGTTCCTCATGGAAAACTGTGATTCTCTCTACTCCTTTTCACAGCTACTAGTTGTGTGAATTCTTTTGCTCTCTGCTGTGCAGTAGGACTTTAGTCCGAAGTTTTCACATGTTAAATCACTTCTTCCACTTTTATCCCTGGAAAAGCTTGATTTATTAGATATGCTCAGGTCACTTTTATTAGATTGAAGCAGGAGTTGCCCATTTCTTTTTGTAACATGGCCAGTGCACTATATGTATCCTGCCCCAAAGCAGTAATTCAGGAAATGAGTTAGTGCAGTTCAGATCTAAGTGCAAATCGACCTCTCCTGAAGGTTACCTAACACATAAAGGGAGCGCGTTTAAAGAAAAATTGAGCTCTTCTGTATCTTTTGTATGTAAATATGATCAGGTAGCTTCTTATGTAATAACTTGTTTTGGGTTTCTCCTATACAGAATACATGTTTATACAGATTGTAACTTTCCCCATGGTTCTGTAGTGAAATAAGTCATTTAGTTAGGACTTTTATTTTGTTGTGGGATCAAATGTCTAAAAAATGGATAATGAAACAGCTAGTCAAAGCATTTAGGGAGTTGATGTCATTGCATTTCTTTATAAAAATAAGGGTAAAAAGGCATAATCTAAGTTACAGCTTTAAATAAACTTAAAGAATGACAATTATTACTGTCTTCTGGGAAGGAACATGGGTAATCACAGGCAAACTGATTTTTTCAACAACTACATTTCTAAAAGTATTCTCCCTGTGTACCAGATATTTTAAACAATGACACTGCGGTTTATCCTTTTATAGCTGGAGTTCCATTTGGAGAGTGGTAGACTCCTGGAACAGTTGCTTTTCATCAGAAATTATTTTATTCGTAAAAGAAATGGTTTCATTTGGCACATTTGCTTGGTGAAACATTCATAAACTAAAACCAGTAGTCTGTAATACTCTACTGATTAAGATGAACTAAATTTCAAGACAAGTAGTTCAAGCTCTTTCTGGAAACTGATTTCTAATTTACAATGCCCACTCCCCGCTTCCCTGCAAAGTGGCTTTTGTCTTTACATTTTTTTTTTAATTTAAAAATATATAGAAAAGTAAATGTAGAGAGATTCTTACTGATAGATGAACAATTGTTATTGACCTATGGATATAAGGAGACATATGCCTTAGATACATGTCAATTATTGAAAGCTTTGTTTTAGTGTAAATATTGGTATTTACTGTTTTTCTAGAATTGGAATTATATCTTGCCTGACTGTTTTGGTTTTTTTTTTCTTGGAAATTATGAATGCATTTTTCACTTTGTTTGAATTTTCCTTAGCCAATTTCGATTATTATCAGTGTGTTTCTTTCATTCTATCTCACTTTCTTTTATGGTATTGTTATTCAGGAGCATTGTGTTCCTCGGGGTAAAATGTAAACTGGTGTACTAGGTTCACCCTTGCATACTTCCCGTACCTTGCCTGTTTCCAAATAACACAGGCATTCTAAATATATGGGGATGAAACCTTTGTGTCTTTTGATATTCAAATTTTGTTTGTGTTCTCTGAATTTACGTACAACAATAACTGCAGTGTCAGATGAAATGATAGGGTAGAAAAAACCCCACGCAACAAACAAACACAAAAAAATGGCTGATACTCATCTGGTTACTGTAAACTTCAATTTTGTGACACTTGTTGAACGACTGACATCATTCGCTGATGTTTTAAAGATATGGGTATTAGCTTGTCCATAGAATGTGTTATATCGTCAAGGGGAAGGAGGGCTGATATGCTTTTGGGTGACAGAGTTCTTAAGAAATGGTGTTGCAATCAAGTTGCTAATATTCTTTCTCAGATATGAAAGCATAATCCTTTTGTTTACACGCAAATTTGTGTTGCACAACTGTGTGTGATTTTCAGCTCTGCTCCACAAATACAATATGATAAGAGCAATGTAATACAGTGGAGCATGTCACTGGGGACTCTCTAGAGTCGCATAAGGTTCTCTTTTAAGAGTTCTGACGTTTTATACTGAAGATATAAATACTATTTAAATGTAAAGCTACATTTATATAGCCTTGTGTGATGAGTTGACCCCAACAAGCAGCCGAGTACCCACACGACCACTCACCGATTCTCTCCATTCAGCAGAATGGAGGAGAGAATAAGAAAAACAAAAGGGAGAAAATTCATGGTTTGATATAAAGATAATTTAATAGATGAAGGGAAGAGGAAAAAAACCAAAGTAGTAATGCAAAAGAAATCACTTATCACCTCCCACAAGCAGACTGGTGCTCAGCCTTTCACCAAGCATCAGCCTCATTGGGAGGCAACCCCTCATCCCCTTTCTTCTTTCTCTACACCAGCTCTTGTTGCTGAACATTATGTTATGTGGTATGGAATATCCCTGTGGCTAATTTGGGTCAGCTGTCCCGGCCATTTTCTCTCCCAGCTTCTTGCCATCCCATGCTGGGGGTGGGAGCAAAGTGGGAAAAAGAGAAAGCCTTGATGCTGTGCAAGCACTGTTCAGCAATAGCCAAAACATAGCTGTGTTATCAACATATTTGGCCACAGATCCAAAACACAGCTATGAAGAGAACTAACACCTTGTTAGCAGAGCTAATACATGGAATATCGTTCACAAATTTTAGAAGCATATCTAACATCAAGTGAAGTTATAGGACTAGGTAGTGAGTAATACAGTTGGGTGATATCTTAGGTATGAACAGAGATGTACATTACATTAAACTGGTGATGGTTAGAGGTGTATGGAAAAGTTGTAACCCTGCATTATTGCTGAAGATACCTTTGCTCATTCTGCACTGTTTTCCATTGTTTCCAGTTAATGTATTTGCTATCGTTTGTTCATGGCAGCATATAGTGACTTGTTTCATTTGTTTCTCCATACAGTCAAACATTAGATCTTGCTGACCTTCAGCAATGCAATGTGTTAGTCAGCGGAGTCTTGCTTTAAGTCTGCATTGAGAAAGGCTGAAAAAAACTGGCTTTATACATTCTTTTTTTCTAGTTCGTGCTTAATCTCTTTGAAAATGCTTCAAATTTCATTGTATTAGAGCTGTTCATTCGTTAGCTTATAAAGGCAGATAAAAATACAAAGATGAAGGAAAGGAAAAAGGAAAGCACATAGTGAATATGAGGTAATTGCATTGTGTAACAAAGGGGGAAGAAATTCATTTTATTGTAAAGATTTGAGCTCTGTATTTTATTTGATTCCAGTCTGCGCTGTCCTTGTAGTTTTGCTTCTTGCCTAACACACTGCTGGAACAGCATTTAATCTATAGTAATTTTATACATAAGCATAACTCAGATTTGAAAAAGACCATTCTATTCTTGATATAATGATTTTTGTAAGTCATTACAAATTGATTTTTTTATAAATCACCCCCCCAAAAGTTCAAGAATACAAAAACTTAGAAAATGAGATCTAGCACCTAAATTCCAAAATTAATCACAATAAAAAAGAGAACTGCCAATAAATATTAATGTCTGAGAACATGTAAAAACTGAGGACATACATTGTGCGTTTTTGGTATGACTAGAAAATTAGATGAGGAGTAAAATAAACTAAATCCTGAGGAACTGGCAAGGCATACTGCGGGTCTCTGTGGTTCTTCCAGCATGTTTGCAAACAAATCAGCTTCACGAAAGTATTTGCTTGGTGATATCTTCAGTTGTAGATACATTGCTAATCCTTAAAAGGTAAAATTGCAGTCATCCTGTTGGATTTTTCCTTTTACCTTCCTGTTGGATATTTTCTCTAAATGCAGCCTTTTTTTCCTACCTGAAGTTTTACATAAATACTCATTTTTAAAAAGATATTCAAATGTCCATCTGTTCTCTAAAACTAATTCTACAAAAAGATAACAGTAGACATGTTTTTAAACAAATCTCAGATTCAGCTCGGAATTTATATTTAAAACTCATTTAATGGGAAGATTAGAAATGTTCTCTTGAGACTTCATAAAATTATCTGTACTTTTCTGTAAGAAGTTATGTGTTCAGATGTTAGTCTACATTTATCTGTGAGTTAATAAGAGAAACTTAGTATTTCCTAATACATTTATCCTCTAGATGATATGCAGCTCGGTGAAGACTTACTTTACTTGTATCAGTGGTTTCACCAGTGGACAGAAGACCCGAGACCTATTAACTTGTGACGTAAAACAGGAGTAAATGTGTTGACTTCTTTGTGAGGTTTTAACATCTAGTGAACTTAAACCCAGCTGCTGAGTTGTATGCATAGTTAAATATGTATAATAACAGACATATATACGTTCTGAATCAGAATCTAAAGTCTAACTTCACAATGACACTTAACTTTATTTCAGTTACTAGATTTTTGCCCAGTTATATGTGCATGTGTATCACATTATACTGTTGCTGTATTAGAAATGTGCATTGTATTGCACTTTATGCATTCTTGCCGTGTAATAATACATAATACAAAGTTCGGTATTAGAAAAACTGAAAAATGTAATTGAGTAGCACAATAAGTACGACTTTGTAAGTAACCACTTTTGTTTAAAACTATCATCTGTTCTTGAAAATATCTTGAACATATGGACTAAATAGTTGAGAGCAATGAAAGCATATTTGTGTATGAGTGTAGGAGTTTAGGAGAAGGAAGGAGAAGTAGGTGTTATAACATGACAGTCAGGTGAGAAAAAGTGACAATGGGAGAATGAGAAATGTAATGCAGAAATTTATCTTGTGCAACTTATCCTTGAGACTTATGTAACTTCATGTATAGCTGTATCTACAAGCTATATCTGAATCAATACCTATATGCTCTTACCCTGCTGTAAATGTGAGGCAGCTTATTCCTGTTTATTTTAAGGCAATTTATATACATAATCATGTTCTTTCAAAGGAAACCATCTTGAGTACTGTCTTACATGTTAGCTCCAGGAACCTGGTAGCCTTTGGAATAAGTTGCTTTTCATACAAGATGACAAATAAGACTCTTCTGTTATGGCTTGGAAGCACTTGGATATTTGTAATGAAAATTTCATGTTATAAAGTGTAACTTTGAGAAAATTCGTAAATACTGACAAGGTGACAGATTTTGTATCTGTAAGGAAAAAAGGATGGTCATCATGCACCTGATACTTCATGCTTTCAGATTACATTCCAATCAAGTGTTCACAAGGTAATTGAAGTGAATATTTTTATATATTGAAATTAATTGAAATTAATATATTTATAATGTATATAAAATGTGGAATATAAGAAAAATTATTTACTATGCGTAGGTTTGGGTAAAATTTTTCTAACCTTTAAGAGCTAATTAATTTAGTTGCTGAGTAATTAAAAGAGCAGTGGATTGTATTAAGAAGTTAACAACTCTAAGTAATGACCTGTTCCCCATTGACATGCCTCTACCTTTATTACCTCTTGTGATAATTAAAGAAAAAATAGACCTGTGTAAGCTCCCAGGAAACGCAACAAATGAAGAAATATGATCTATCGTGTTTGTGTCATGCTGATTTTTGCTGCATATTTTATGGTTTTGTTTTCCCTCTGATTGATCACAATGGGTTTTCTTCGTTATGAGTGTATTACAGCATGTGGTATGGGCTTGCATGTGGAAGAGCTAAAGATGACAGGTTCGAAAGAGTGTGTCAGAAGCTCATTGTCATAAAACAAACTTCACAAGAGATTAAGTTCATTTTTATCAGTATCATGGGATTTAATAGAATAAATGCTGTGGCTTACCAACAGTTTACCTTGTGTATTTCGATGGTTTACTTTCCATTATATTAATAAAAAGTGTAGCTAAAATGGGCAAGCTCAAACCTGTGTATAGATAAGAAAGGATATTTCAGTGTTTCATAGAAGATGCAGATTGTCTTCATCTAATAAAAGTAAGTCTCTTCTTTAAAACTCTAATTTCTTCAGGACACTCTTTAAAATGTGACAGTTTTCAGTTGTACTGGAACATTCCTTTTGTTGATAACCATGTACAAGAAGAGTGCAGCTAGAGTCTCCACAGTCTGGCTCATAAACAGCGAGAGCTAGGAGAACCTTTCACCATGAGCACCAAAGCATGCTGTGTAGGCTTTTATGACCATTTCTTCAGGGCTTTTGCATCTTCCTGTAATTCATTGAATGATCTGACAACCACCCAAGAAAAATGTGTTAGACTCTTTGATAGATTTTAGTATTTTTCTATTGTTTTCACCTTTCACTAGAGGCATGAGTGAAAAAATGCAGACAATGTTTGGAATAGAAATTGGTGACAAGTCCATTCTTTCTTGTATCCCAAAGTTCATTCTGGACTTTTATCAGACTTGTTCTGATGAACTTAAGTAATTTATATACCTACATAGAGTCAGTTATATATGAGAAATGGAAATTTTGACCTTGATCCTTTGTCCCATTGCTTTATATATTCCCTTGGTGTCCTAGACCTAAACATTTGCAATCTTGTAGATGAGAAAAAAGACTTTGTGTTCTGTAGCAGTCAGTGTAGGGATCTGGTATATTCTCTGTTTCTTGTATTTCTGAGTACACTCCCTGCTGTCTTGTGTATATTCCTTGTTGTATATTCCTGAGGGCTTGTGGCTTCATGCCCAGGTGTGTTGCATTGCTGAAGCCACGAGGCAGGAAAGCATGTATTATGTACCATCAGTATATAATCTTTTTATATATATTTTTATATATTTATATAAAATAATTTCAATCTGCTAATTTCGACGGTCTGAGCTAGCTATAGACTGTGGAACAGATTCTTACCTAAAACATAAACTACCATAGTTCCATATCCTAAATTCAGGAGGAGTCCTACATTGTAACCTGTGTCAACCAGTTTACAGGCACAAAGTTTTAAACAAAGGAGATGGCGTTCATCAACATATTTTCTTTTGCCAAATTCAGGTATATGAACCTTATTCCAAGTTGATGTCAGCCAAATGTTATTCACCCAGCCAAAACTTTTAACAGTATTGGAAGTTGTTAAGGGTCAGTTTGCTGGGGCTTCTTTAGCAAGGTGCGAAGAGGTTCTTCAAACAGGATATGCATAACTTGAAAGTGTAAAACAATAACTTCTTGCTTGATATACAACAGATATGTAGGACCCAATGAGCTCTTAGGCTAAGCATTAGCATACTCACCACTCCTATGAGGCAGCAAAGAGTCTTTGCTGGCCAAGTAGGCAGCAGTTAGGAGAGGAATGTTTGGCACCTTGGTAGAGAGGATTGTAAGAAATGTGAAACTATAACAAAAAAGCCTTAATATTTTCTAGTTTTTAGTAGTCTTTAGTACTGTAACTTGTATTTCTGCATGCATAGTGATCTAACGATG
>Ga0065711_1030170_pt1 | contig 33440 bp, 10 predicted proteins | sample Hoacrofraction12_FD_59098 | JGI IMG/M metagenome (GOLD analysis project Ga0065711, IMG submission 59098) | Hoatzin crop microbial communities from Cojedes, Venezuela - Epithelial fraction 12 v2 (version 2) | ecosystem: Host-associated > Birds > Digestive system > Esophagus > Crop | place...
ACAGTGAAGGTTTTCAACTCGAATGTAGTACCCCAAACTCTTTCATGTTACATGTTGCTTGGGGGCTATAGTAACTACATAGTCCTCTGTAAAAGTAGTGAACCCTCTTCATTGGAAAGCTGGTGATTTTAAGCATTTCTAAAGTTCCGAGTTAAACTTTCTCATCTGTAGCTGTTCGTTGTTCTTCTGTCAAGTATTTTGGAAGAGCTGGAACCCTGGGGCCTTTGTAAATGGTGTCCTCTAGGCTTTGGTTATGTAGCTATTGTTAGGAGGTAAATATAGTTTGGAGATATTTTTTGTGTGTTTTACTTTAAGTCTCAGAGACTGTATGTTGCCGTCTGCCCTGTTGACTGCTGCCTTAGGTTGAGTGGTGGGACCTTGACTTCTGAGGCCCCAGTACTGAATGACTGCGACCATTGGATGGTGATGCACTTCAAAGCCTTCTGCTAAGGGTGGGCTGTGTTTTTGCTGTTATCTTGAAATTGAACTCTTCTCACATTACTGCTGCTTGGCTTTATGCCATCATACTGACATCTCAACGTGTTTTCTTAGCACATTACTAGTTTTCAAGGCTGTTTCCAATTCTGTTTTCTGTAACTCTCTGAAACATGCTGTGGAAGAAAACTGTTCAAGACATAGTTTAGTAACACAGGTCAATTTGGGGTAATTTTTTTGATTCATTTCTCAGTCTCACAGACCAAATTTGCATTCACTCCATACAGTTTGATGTCTTACTGTGTTTTGGTTTGCTGTGCTTTTTCACTTGATTTGACTTGTATTTTAGAGCTCTGTATGTTCCTCACTGACAACTTTCTGTGGGTTGCTTTATTCCCCATTGGCTTTATAAGGTACTGAAGCATATATAAAGTATAAGCTGTAATAAATAGAAAGTTTTCATAGGAGGGGAACTTGACCAACGTGACAATGACTTGCAAGCATTTACCTAAGTACGAAATAGTTTGTTACCAAATGGTTTGTTTTCTTGAAGGTAGAAATGTTAGCTTCATTATCTTACTTTCCTGGAGAATGAAAAAGTCATTTCTGATTGGTTCTGCAATAAGGAAAGTCCAGAGTTTCAGAAAGATAAAAGGGAAGAATGAAATTGAATGCATGGTTTGGTTATTTGGTTTTGGTGGTGGTTTTTTTTTTTTATCCTTCTTCCTCAAATGAGACAAGAGAGTAGCTTGCTTAGAAGGAAATAGGTGTGGATGCAGAGACAAGACGCAGCTTCATGTTGGTGGAAGAAGAAAAAAGTAGTTGTGTGGGCTTTTTTTTAATGAGACTGCTTAAGGAATTTATAATCTATATTTTTAGTAGTTTTCTGCAGTCTGTTTTGCATTTGATATTTTAAAGCTTTCCTTTTATCTGTTGGTACATGTGTATTCTAGAACAATGAGCTGTCATACTCAGTTGTTATGAAGTTAAATTATTAGAGCATCAACATAATGGGATAAATGCATATTTGGGATATTCCAAATTGAAATAAACAGTTACTTAAGGACTTTAGGGATTGCATTGCAGTGCTGTTAAACAGTGGTTTCTGTACTTGGAATGGCGGCCATGCTTAAAGTCTGCTGTTCATAACTTCAAAGATTTTTTGATACCTTTAAAGGAATTTTAATTTAAGGAAAAAAGGGGGGAGGGGGGGGATTTGCTTTCCAGACTGCTTTTCTTGCCATTTGAAACGTGTACCTTTTTTCCCACCCCCTTTCTTTTCCCACCACTTGCTCTTTTAGCTGGATATTATTTAGATTTACTGATCTAAAGGATGCTACTGTCAGTGAAAAGACTATGTGGTGGTAATATAAATTTTAATATGAAGTGTTCCTAAAAATATGTTGAGCATAATTCTTGCACCATGTGTGTTACCATAAAATCTGAGTGGCTACTAGGAGCACATCAGGAAATTCGATTTACGTTTGGGCTATTGTTGAACTGTCTTCTCTTCAACAGATAGGTCTCCGTGTTGAAGTATTTTGCTTTGGTATTAAAAGCTATGTGCATATAATTCTGTTAAAGAAACTAGACCAAACCAGTATGCCTGTCACTTAAGTGAAAGGTGGTTTGTGCTGGCCTTGAATTCAGGAGAAGGGGACCTCAATCTAATCTGGGGGGTTGTTGTAACAAGAATCTGGCTTCTGCATAATGAACTTTATCTTCATTGTAGAAAGCTGACAATGTGTGAAGCTGTTGATCTTTCTTCATCTCGAAGCTGTAATTGATTGCCAGGTAACAAGAGCTCATTCAGGGTAATAAGAGAGTCGAAGATAAAGATTGAGTCTTGGAGCTTGATTCTATATTTAGTGGAAAAGAAAAACATGTCTGATCTGTCAAGCCTTTGTGTTTGGGTCTGCAGCATAGCTTAGTAGTCTAACAGTATTCGAGATAGAGATCGTAGTACGTGTGTATCCCAGAATATCGCGTTTTAGGAGGTGAAGACTTGCAATTGCAACTCCGCTAAACTTTTTCTTCTAAAATGTGAATTTTACTGAGGTATGAGAAAGTATTAGGTTAAATAACTGGATCTTTTGCAAGTATTTGTATATTTGGAGGTGTGGGGCTTTGGGGTACAGGTTTAATTGCACTTTATTGTTTTCTGATCACCAGTTCTAAAAAATTCAAACTACCATGGACAGTCCTCTGATTCCTTACATGTCTGTTTTCCTAAGGTGGAATATGATATAGTTGATTCTACTGAATGCCATGAAAAAGCTTGTAGATTGCCTGAGTTTATAACTTTGACTCTTGACACAACCTGTTGCATAACATTCTCAGAGGAGTTTGCAGTTCTTCTCAAGAGTTCTTGCAATAAGTGTCCTTTTCGGTAAAAGAAATCTGTATATTTTATATTAGTTTTTAGAGGAGAGGCTGTATGTCATTCTGAAAGATAAATTAGCATGTCAGATACCACCTCTCCCAAAACATACAACTTCTAGGTAGGGTTGGTAGCTTTTTAAAAAAATAGTGGGAAGAAGCATTCCAAAATCTGTAGCAGTTACAAGAAATAAAGTAGGTTTTTAGGGCTCTTCTGTGAGTTTTGGGTAATCTTTGAGGTGTTCTCTTTGGATAATAGTAGAAGTCTGAATGGCCGCGAGTGGTAGCAATGCCAAACTTTTATTTAGTGTTGTAAATATGCTGTAAGTACTTGTGTGATGTGGTTGCATGTCCTTTGAGTTACTGAGTTGGCTTTCAGGGGTAGGAATTAAGTTAGTTCAAGTAAGAAGTCTGGGTGTATTTTCAAAACTGCAAGTTATGTCGATCTTGTGGGCAGCAAGGTGTTCTGTGAGCAGAAGAATTTGTAGAGTCTGGTGTTTAAAAAAATTTATTTTTTTGTCCTTTACATGAAGTGCCTTAAAGCTTATGGTACCTTTAGAGGTAGGTAACTTGTGCTGAGAATTGAAGGATTGTACAGAACTGTGTGTTCTTGAAAAAACAGCTGCATGTCTAGCAGTGAATGGTGTATTTTAAATTACAGTATGAATCAGGAAGGCAGTTTCATAGATCTTCCTAGGATTTGCTCTGCGTTGAAAGAAGGTTTGAATCCAGCTTTTCTGTTTTGTCCTTCAGATCTCAAGGAAGGCAGAGTGTGTGTTGCTTTTGGATTCTGGATATTTAACAACAATAACAAAAATCAAACCAAAATAAAAACCCCAAACATAACAAAAAACCACTCCAGCAGAAATAATGAAGAGAACACAATGCATTCATTAGCGTGTGTAGGCTCTAAAATCTGAGCAGAAAAAAAAATGAAGGATTCTGTTTCATCTCTGCTGTGGACTACCTCTCTACCTGCTAAATTACCATTCTGACTGGCAAGGTAACCCAGGAGTGCTGATCTATTTAGTGCATTAGTATCTAGATACAGTACATGAGACCAGCAGTAGCAATTTTAACCTGCAGCACCTTGAATGAGCCTTAGCTATCCACAATGATGACTGCTTTCCCATGTTTCATTTAATAAACAGTACAGGGTATGGTAGTATCTGTTTCTGTAATATACGCATGGTTTGTAATTGCTAGAATTATGTCAGTAATTTTAAGTAAGCTCTGAACTGTTGTGGGCAGTGAATGTCAAATAGGCTAGTAAATCAAAATATTGCCAGTTCTGCTTCATTAAATGGGTTACTTTGGTAAACTAGAATTGGTTGTTCGAGTGACATACACTAAAACACTTTTACTGTTATGAAGCAAAACAATAACCATTTAAACTTGCATGACAGATCTGTTGTGATTAGTTTCTCATGCTTTTTCAGAGCAATACTTTCCCAATAAGGTATAGATTACATACATACATACTACTATGCTGTACACATCTGCTTTTTTTAAAAAAAACAAAAAGCTTTATTGCACAATGTGCAAATGTAAGAAATATTTTTTTATGCATATGAGAAGTATATAATGTATTTTTTTAACTCTTGGAAGCAGTACACAACCACATTTTAGGAAGCAAGAGTTTGAAGAGAATTGCTGATCGTTCTGCACTGCATATACACAGAGTAAAACAGTCTGTACCTCAGAGAGCTTAAAATATGTAAAAACTGGAGGAATTTTTACTAGGCAAGTTCAGAAGCGACGTTACAACTGCTGATAATAAGCCAGCTGCAGTTTCAAACTGGGTAGTTCCCCTGCCTTGCTGGAAAAGAGACCTCCTGCTCTGTTTGTGGCAGCGTTTGGGTGAACTCTCCCACCTCCAGAAACAAAATGCGGTATCCTCAGCCTGCCACTTGCGGTTTGGTTTTTCAGAAGGCTCTGCCAGCAACACACCTCCAGAATGTCTCCTTCCCAACCGTTTTTCTCTTGGTCTGGTTTTCTTCCATCAGAAGAGGTCTGGGTACCAGGCTCCACAGTAAAGGAGTACTGACACCGTGCTTGTCATCATCTGCTTTCCCGCAGGAATGGGGGCAACTTGAATTAGCCTAATAGCAGAGCCAGTGATTTCCCTACCAGGAGGGCTAACTGCATGACCAGCAGTGGCCAAAACATGTGGTACAGAAAGATCTGTGTAATTCTTGAATGTTGAAAGACTTGTGAGGTACCCGAGAGTCATAGAAGAAAGTGTCTTGTGTATTATTCATGGTGAGGAAAGCTATGCTGATTCCTTGGTTGTCAGGATGCTTAGGTGGTGGGTAGAACTTCTTAGGGGCACTTAAACTTTGCAAACTGTAGTTTGCGTGGAAAGGGAATTCCAGAAGCTATTTTTCATAGCACCGTTTGAATCTACATACTTATTACTTGCAGTGCTTACTGAACTGCCGTATTGTCCTGTGGAACTGAAAAGCACAAACTTGTGATGTTGTGTCTTAGTTGAAAAACTGAGGCTGTATCACTTTATGTGGTACTTGAGGGATATGCAGTGCATAAAGAGTTTGGCATTAAATATTTTATTGAAAACTAAGCAACTGAAATGTTTCCAATTACAGATAAACTGAATGTTCAAGTAGTTGAAAAGATAAAAACAAAGAATGCAGTTTGTGTAAATACGGAAGACTATTTGTCTAGATCATCTTTCAGACTCATTAAACAGCCGTAAGTGGTTTAAATACAGATTAGAAAGCTGCACATCGTATTGCAAGCCTACTCATGTAGGCTGAGCTCATCAGAAACTCCTTTTGTTCCTCCATTTCCTTCCACCTTGCTTTCCGTGCCGACGCCAGCAGCACAGCTTTACCCTGCTCAGCAGAGCTCTGTCGGAGCACCGCCTGTGCGAGGGGCTCGGTTTCTCTCGACTCCTTGCACAGGGCTCATCCCGCTCCTTGCTTTTCTGCCCACCGAGTCTCAGTACTACCCTGCAGTCCCTAGCATGTCTTGGGGACAGTGCTCTACCTTCTGTCCTCTTTTTTCCTATGATTCTTACTTGTTTGTCTTGGACATTGGTATGTTTATAGCCTAAACAATTTAAATAATATGGAAAACAAGGGGAGTGCAGAATTGGGAGGTTTTATGCTGGAGAGTATGTTGCTCCTGTGAGCTTGTTTCTAATCTAAAAGTAATTGCCTGGTTGGCATATCACATGCTGCAGACTCCGTGTCTCTTACACGCCTCTAAGAGGTTCTAGTTTTCACCAACATTGACAAGGCTATTCTGACACACTGAACTTTCCCCCAGATTTGTGGAATTCTTTGAATGCATTCGTTGTTAGATAACAGATGGTGAATCATTGTCAAGTTGAGGGTATAAATCCTTTCTTTGCATAGGCCAGTAGTACATTTGGATTGTTTGTAAAATATTCCACTGCAAATATTAGGGAATATAATGAATTTATTTGTCTTTTTCAGGAGCGATGGATGAGCTTCATAGCCTGGACCCAAGAAGACAAGAATTGTTAGAGGCAAGATTTACAGGAGTAGTAAGTGGCAGCACTGGGAGTACGGGAAGTTGCAGTGTTGGAGCCAAAGTAAGTTCTAAGAGCAGTCGTCCAGATCTACCATCTTTGAAATACTAATTTATCTCACAGTATCTGACTTGTATAATGCCCATGTGATTTAATTGAAAAAGTACTGGGTTGGAAGAGGCTTTCAGGAAAATCCTTGTTAGTCTGTTATTTTGCTTGGAGATAGGATTGTTTATCCTGAACCTATCTATACCATGGACATTGAATTGTTCTTAAAAACACCAAAGAATGGACTTGTACAGGCTCTTTTGTGGTTTTGCTCTAGTGCACATGTGATCAGAGATGGCAGTTTTTCCCAGTATTTAAGTGGAGTTGACCCGTCTGCAGATGGCTGACTACTTACAGTTTGGCTTGGAATAGACACAGGGAATCTGATGTGGTCTCTGTTTTTAAGAAAAAAATTGTTCAAAGACTACTATTTCTAGATGAACAAAGCCAAATTCGTTCAACTTTTCCAGACATTTATATCAATTTTACCTTCTTTCGTTGTAGACTTTCTGTGTCTGTCCATTAATGTCTAAACCAGGATGCAACACTTGAGGAAAAACCTTCAGAGCATCAAATAGCAGCTCTTAATTACCTTCCATATGTCGTATATTACCCTTTAGTTGATACATCTGCAAAATAAATTTGCCTTTATTACAAATTCTGTTAAGTTACTGGCTTCAACTTCCAAGACTGATTTCTTCAATACTGGTGCCAAGCCAGAGGTACTCCCATTTTGAATGTTCTTCACCGAGTGTAGTACTTAATAAACTAATGTTAAGAAGGTATAGTACTCATTTTTTAGGCACATTTCACCTATCACTAAAGTACTTTCGAATTCTGCTTCCGAAGTGTTTGCAGTGCCTTCATATTTTAAGTATTTTACACAAGCTTGGTTAGTATTTTTCACTTCCTCATTCCCATTTTAATTACCAGTCTAGATTACAGAACAAAATACTACCTGATAGCAGATGTTCATGAAATTTCTGGAGATGTGTGATGTATTGATGACTGTTAACAAATGTAAAGAGTTCAAATCAGTGCATAGTGGTCTTGCATCATACCTTCTTAATTTGTTTTTGAGAGTGACATGAAGGTAACTGTCACAAAGCTGTGAAAAAGGTGACATATCACTTCTGTTACTACCACCTTAACCAAGAAGTGAGTTAAATAGTCAGAGGAAGGACTCGGGTTGGATTGATACAGTGTTGTTGGTGCACTGTCGTTTTCTCTTTTTATTTAATTGCCTTCTAATTATGACTGCAAAAATGTAAACTTGCCATATCTCACAATTAAAGTTAGATAGAGACAAACCCAGTAATTCTGGCCCATGTTTGTTTCTTTCTTCCTTGGCTTCTCTGGTACTACTTACTCCCCTAATTTATTAGCTCATTATAATTGCTCAAGTAATTGCTCATAAAGCAAATGACTATTTTTCCTTTTTCATGACTAGATCTGTACCTTCTTTTAGCTTCATTTAACTATTAGCATATTTAGAAACCCTTCTATCAGTTTTTGATCCCGCTGTGTTGGTCCCTTACCTTATTGCCAGTATTTCCTCCTCAGAATCCGTCTGCTGATACGTGTGTAATACATTTTCTTTAAAAGTAATTATGAAGTTTCTTGGGGTTCCTTTTCTATAAACTTTGATCGACTGTGAGTCACTGCTTACCATTTCCATAAATCTGTTCAAGTCTTTTTTTGTTCAGCTGGTTTCACTTTTACCAAAATCACATTCCCCTTTCAGGTTCTCAGTTTGTTCATCCAAATTAGCCTGGGAAGAAAAAAAGAAATTTAAAACAGCTAATTTCCTCATTCATACTGCCATGTAAAACATAAATTTCTTGTCCCTGACACATTCCAAGATCTATTTGAACAAATAATTGTATCTCCTCCGGTTGGTTTCCAAATGGATAGCTGGATAAAAAGTTTTGTTTAATACTACCAAATGCTTTGATAATTGCTTGCAGAAGGTACTACCACTGCTGTCTTCTGGTTGATGCAGATCTGCACCTAAGACACTGTTCTTACCTTTGACCAGAAATATTCCACAAATGACCTTCAGTATAAAGTGCAATGTATCTTCATTTTCCTGCTTACTTTTTGTTTGGCTTTGGGAGGCAGGGAGGTGGAGGGGAATACCAATATCTAGTCCTGTGATTTATGCCACCATCAGTAAAATCTCAATTATATTAGTTTTGTTTGCATTTCTTTTATTTCTGCCCATTCAGTGTGTCCTAGGAGGTAACGTGAAATGTAGTAGCATGAAGTATCAGGGCTGTATTTGGAATATGGGGTGGTTTTGTGGTGTGGGTATTTTTTGTGGGTTTTGGTTTTTTTGGTGGTTTTTTTTGTTTTTTCTCAAATATAGTCTTTAGTCTTGGTGGGGGATGTTGAGACAGGCTTATCTGATTTTTATTTGAAAACCTGATAAAATCTTTTTGATCTAAAGTGCAGAGGTAACTGGGAAAATGTGATGTATAAGTATGATCTACATTGGTCTGTTTTCACTTTGAAGGCAAAAATGGAACAACTTCCTCTTCACGTACATACGCAAATCCACACATACCAAATTCTCATTTTCCTAACCTAGCAAGACAATACAGAGGTTGCAGCTGTACTTACTGGTTATTTTTGGAAACATTCTAGGTCGTTATTCTTCTAGTAATTAAATTGAGATGGACTCTTATTTATTTGGACTACTGTTTTGAAAGCTTTATCTACTGTTTATCTACTTATCTACTGTTTTGCTGAAGAGTTTTGGTATTGTTGGGGAAAAAAAGCCCATCATCTTCAAGCTTTTTTAGTAAGCAAGGGTGGAAATATGAATATAGGTTACTGAGGTTATTGTCTTAGCTGACTCCGATGATCAGATACTGAGACATCACCAGGAAGAACTACATATAGGTATTTCTATACTAGAGATTGCCTAGGGGAGTGGGAACAGAGCTGGAAACTTTGTGGGTTTAATTAACATTTCTCCAGAAATTTTAATTCAGAGATGATCTAGTTATTCAGAGGATGTCACAGATCAGTATTGTCCTGCAAACTGATGCAGTGCTGGAGTTTAATGCTTTGAAGCAAGCTGAGTGTTTGCCTTGGAACTAGTTGTTTCACTTCAAAATATTTGTTCTGCCTTCCTATATGGAAGAGAACAATCCAGTGGTACAAATTTGTGTTTTTTCTTTTAATAATAATAAGTGCAACTGATGTGGCATTTTTTCTTACGTGAACATGAAACAGACTCTTTCAAGAAAATGTCCTTGTTGCCATTCTGTGTTCGAAAGATCTCTGAATAAATCAGCCTTAGAAAATTTCTGAATAAATACTGTAACTGGAGACCATTTCAAAGAGGTTTTTTTGTTTTGCTTTTTTCTCGCTAGTCTAAATTTGTTACTTTGGGGGAAATTATTTGTTTTAAGAATGTAGAATAATATCGTCAATAGGTTGTAATTTTCTGACATTGAATGGACTAAAAAAATCATTTCTGCAATTACCCAGTATCTGCCTTGGAGAAAATTAAAAGCGCTTTTTCTTTTGAAAAATGAAAATATCTAGTAGTCTCCAGCACTTTCAGCAATATAGGCTTTTTAAGCCCATTCTGTGGAATCATTTGGTAGGGTTTTTCATTGGATGTTTCGCTCTTCCCAAATAAGACTGAAATGTTTTTGGCTGTTCTAGGATTTTACTTGGCTTAAAAGCAATCACAGTGCGGAATTTACTGTGCCCTGTCAAAACATCCACCTGTCAAACTAATTAGCCCCTTGCAAGTCACAAGTGCTCTATAGTTAATCAGTTTTTTCTTACAAGCATACAGTTTTATTACAGTTACTTGTTACAACTGTAAGTGATAATAGTGGGTTAACTGTTTTATAAATCTGTGTGTAATGTTTAGTATTTTATTTGTCTTGGTAGGCCTCAACAAATAACGAAAGTTCAAATCACAGTTTCGGAAGCTTGGGATCTTTAAGTGATAAAGAATCGGAGGTAAGTGTATGGGGCAGATTCATTACCTCAGAATTTTGATCCTAACAGGTTAGAATTTTATGTTCCACTTTTCCTTATTTTGCATAGAAGCTTTTCAAGTAAAATGCAAAATACACAGCTAGAAAGGAAAAAGCATACATTACTAAAAGATACCATCTCTTGGAGGAGAAGACATGACTTCATAAAAGTGTCTTTGGATTTGTGGTCATGAAACTGGCTGCTTCTGCTTGTTTATTATCTATGTAGTCATGCTGTGCGGATGCAGCTTTTGGAGCTAAAAATGCTTAAACAGTTTGCTGTCTTTTGTTTAATAAGTAATAAGGTTTTCATGAGCACAGATGAACATTGGCTAGTCTTCAGCTGCATCTTTGAAAATACTCTAGAAACTAGTTTGCTCTGTTTTGTATAAAAATATGGATTTGCTCCAAAGTCAGACAGTAGCTATCATCTGTATTTATAAAAGCTGCAGTTGTCACTGTGTATTTTCTTACCTAATACCACTTCAGAATCCGAAAAAGGATTCATACTCTTACTGGGTTTTAATGTGCAGAGTCCAGACTTCCCCGCAGCAGATTTTCCTATTAGTGACCAGTGCTGACACAGTTGCCCTAGTACAGCTCTTACAGTTCAGCTGTTTTGGGGTCGGTGAGTCCCTCTGACAGTTTTGCCTGTGTACATCACAGGTTGCATCAATAAGGTTATACCCATTGTAAGCAAGAGGGTATCTGTAGCCCAGGCTAGACCTGTGTTTGAGTGTGTGTCATGCCAGAGGGAGAGTTGTTTGGATGTGCTTTTGACATGATTTTCATATGTTAAAGCATTATTTTGAGGCCTCATTGTTCATTCACTCAGTCACTATGAGACACCCTCTGATGTTTAGTTTTATACTGGGCTGACCAGCAAGTGAATTTAGTTGGTTCCCAACTTACAAATAGATGCTATATATGTGTGATTTCATGTTTTCCTCTTTGAAAAAGGCTCTGCTATGTTGTTTTCCCCTTGCCTTTCCCAGCTGGGTTTTCCTTTCAGTTATGTATATAAACTGTTTTCTTAACAGGAAGAGTCTGTCTGCCTGTTGGTTTCCTTCATGCCTTTTCCTAGAAATACTTCGGCAAGTGTTGCAGTTCTGATGTAGGTGTGGGCATGGAAATGTGCTGCAGTAGCCTGAAGGTTACGATGCATTATTGCAATTCCTTGACAAGAAAAGTGTGTCTGTGAGTAGTCAAGAGATCTCAGAACACTGACTATATGAGTAATAATTTTTGGTGTAGAAAAATGTTCTTTTAACAGTTGTATACATGAGATATAGAGGCAAGGTTTTTCCGAGGCATGTAAGCTTGAAAGTTAAACCCATGTCTTCAGTCTCTGCACAGTGTTTTAACTGCAGGCCATGCTTCTGGGTAGGGATAATTCATTATTTAAAAAAATACATATTCTAAAAACTCCCTGCACAGATCTCCAGTGCACAGTGCTCCAGGTTTCTTCTGTGTTTTCTGAGAGATTAGTCTTAATGACATTGAACAATGAAATATGATTTCTTGACCCATTTTCAGAAGATTCCCGTTGTATTCACTTAATTAAAATATAATTGTAATACCAGATATGTTAATAAGTTTTTAAAGTTTTGTACTTAACATCTGGCTATTTATATGCTGTAATCGTATAAAAATACACTTTAGTTCTTAATGTTGCAAACAGATTGTGGGATTTTTTTGTGGGGATCCGTTTTTGGTTTGTTTTTGTTTTTTTAAGTGGTGTGACAGGGAAGGTTTCATAATAACAGGAAGTTCCTCTTGTGGATGGTGGTATAGAAATACAAAGACTTACTCATATGGCAAGCAGTGTCATCATTTGATTCTGAGAGAGCTGTTGTATTACAGCAGATTTTGGGAAGGGATAAAAAAGTAGAAATGCAAATCTCAGAGTTGTTGAAGTTAATTTCTGGCAAGAATGTCAGTTTCTGATCAAATTGTGATGGTACATTCATGTCATCATTCTGTGCTTTCCTCACTACGTGGCACACTAAAAGAAAGTAAGTCTTCCGGAGTTTTCGAAACAAGGCAGGCTTCCCACACATCCCCCTTTTTGTTTTTCTGATGTGAATTTTTTCTTTCTTTCTCGTTGCACATGGGATTGCAGAAAATACAGCTATTAGAAATGTCCTTTTTTTTTCTATCTGATGGATGTATGAACAGGGGAAGGTTACCTGAGTAACAGTTTTAATTGAGATATTTCACAGAGCTAAACCGTGATCTGCAAAATAACTTGAAACCAGGCTTTATTCTGGATTCAGTTCAGCATTATTAGCAATAAACATTAGCTGGATGTTTGATCTTAATATCCAGACCTGTATTCTAGTTTCTTTTTAAATGTATACATTATTTTTATTTTATTAAATGCTTTGTTGCTGTGGTACAGAGGTGTTAATTTGAGTGTGTGTTAGCTACTTGTAGTTAAGATAAATCCTAAAATGACTATCTCAGATTGTGAACAAGTGCTTCTGGTAGTCTTCCATTATTTTGGCCTTCCCCACCATTCCTCATTAAAGTAAAAGATTCCTCCTTGTTTTAGTTACCAATACGTTCTTTTATTTATAACTAATATTTTCTGTTCTCTGTTGAAAATGAATTATTTAAAGGAGGGTTGCTTTTTCTGTGGCTTGATTTGTCCAGTTCGATTAGTTATTTGAACGTTTTGCTCTGCTTGCTTGTAGCTGTTTAGTTGCTGCAATTTCCAGTAATACAGAACCCTCATTATAAATGTAATTTCAGAAGTAACTAAAGGTTTGATCTAGTTGGAATTTATAATGTGTTGCAGAGGAAAAGAGCACTGTTGTATTTGTTTGCTGTAGTTGTAAACCTTTGGGGGGACGATAGGATTTAGAAGAAAACAATTTTGGAAAACTATAAACTCATTCATTATACATACGAAAAATATTAACAACTAAAAAAATCATAGCTATTTAAGCATATTGGAGATTTAAGTTTTGAGAGACAAAAAGAAAAACCTTAGATTTTATTACACATTATTTTAATTTTTTTTTCCTCTGTAAAAAGAACTTCCTGAATTACGCAGTTACAAGTTCTACAATAATGATAGAAAATATTTAACCATACATAAAATATATAAAAATACTTACCTGAGTGTTTTTTTTTTAAAGGAGATTAACTAGTTGAGAATTGGTACTTAGAAATGTTTATTTTTCAAAAGAGCATGTGAAAGGCCAAGATTTAAAAATGTAAATGTAGAGAGGAAACTCAGGGGAAGCACATTAAAATTGAGCGAGGATCAAGACCGTGATGTATGAGGCTCTTCTAATATGCCAAAGTTGGGTAACTTCAACATAGCTTTGTAGTCTAACTTTGGATAACTTCAAAACTATTTTGTCTTGTTTATGATATAGTGGGATTTTAATCTAAATCTCGGCTATATGTAAATCCTTCTGAAATGACTGAAAACAGCTTCAATCTTCGTTTATCAAGAGGATTCTCTTCAGCCCCATTGGTCTTCAGTTTCTTGTAATTCGTATGATTCCATTCATTAGAAAGGATTTTGGAGAACATTTTCTAGTGATTGATGTACGCTGTACGTTAGCATTTGAATTTTCTACTTAGAAAAGGTGAACATGACCTTGTTGGGTAACCTCATTAATAACCTCATTGGTGTGCTAATGCTTTTTAGTTTGGAAGGTTAAATTAAACACTGAAAGAAATCAGAAGAGCTTAAGGAAATAGACATTTATGAATTATTTGAGTTTCAGTTTTAAAACGATAAACCTCTTTAGATGTCTGGTTTTTACATACAAGACATCAGTCACTGAGTTGGAAGCTAAGCTGATTTTGGCGGGGGAATCTTGAATGTTTAGTCATTAATCAGCTTTTAAACAACTTTTTTTGCTTGATAGGTAGAATTGCCTAGATTAGAATGATAATTGCAAAACTGAAAGCTGGAAAACAAGAATAACATGAAGATGCTTGGTTAAATAGTTTCGGTTTAGTTTTTTGGAAAGATAGCTTAATGTTACCTGTTTACCTGGTAGTAATTGCAAATTATTAAAGTAATATTTCAAAGCTATGTTTTCCGCTTTAGAATCATACAGTCTTAAGATAACTTCATTTCCAGGGGTCTGTGTTGTCCAGTTCACTAATGTACAGTAACATAGTAAAAGATGCAGGTTTTGGTTGGAAGTGTTTATTGAAAATAAAATATATGTAATTTGAACTTTATTTGTAGCCTGATAATACAGCAGTTACAATTGTAAAGCTTCCAAAGGTGTTTTTATGAAGCTATCCACAGAGCTAAAACTTCTGAAAAATGTATGGAATAGATAAGGAAGACCTTTCTGGTCCCAACTGTTCTATTACAGACTGATAATTTTCTATGGCTCACGGGTAACTTAAAGTGGTTCTTTACCAAAGTAAGTATTTTACGATATTTGTAGCAAATTTGTATTTGAAGGTACCATGTGAAGCTTTTGGAAATGAAGCATACTTGGAATGCTTTTAGTGATGGGTGGAAATTTTAGTTTTGATATAATTTGCTGTGCTGAAAAAGACTACTTTGAGCACAAAGTGGCAAGTGCGGTGAAATGATAAAATGATGGTATCACAAAAAATGAAGCATCTTATCACTGATCTCAAATTGAGTCTGAGATATTGGGGACTCTTGATTTCTTGATTGTAAAACAATGTAATGGCTTCTGTGGTTTCTGCAGTTACTGGTATGACGCTGCTTGGAGGCTGAATACACAAACAGCTGCAGTATCTTTTGCTTGAACCAAAGCAGCTTGTAAAGTTTAACTTACACCGGGGAGACTAACTGGTTTGAATCCTCAGATCAAGGGAGAGCAAATATAATTTAGAGATGCTTCTGATCACAGCCCTTTCATGTTATCTGTGTTGTACAGGCTGATTGTAGTTTCTGGGCAACTGTATATAATATTTCTGGAATAAATTTTTAACAGACCTGTATTTTTTCACTTATCATTGATACTTTTCTTTGACTTTCTTGAAATGTAATTGGGAGGGGACAGTGAGGCTTTCTGAGTGGATAGATACTCAAATTTTGAGCAAGTGCTCTCTATTTTTCTTCTTTTTTTTTTCTTTTTTTTTTTTTTTTTTAATCCTAAGCAGATTCCAGAAATCTACAGTTTATATTAGTTCGGAGGTGACTTCTGCAATTCTGAAAATGTGTAGCATTATTGGCTTCCTGTTGAAGCACTAGAACTTCGTGTTTACACTGTGGCAATGTGTAGAAAACACCATCAGGAATTAGCTTATTTCACTAAGTATTGAGCTTTAAAGCACCTACAACTATAATCTGAAGATCTTGATAAAATGTAACCATAAGTTGAAACCAGATTGGGTGTTCATATACCCCAGAATGGATGAAAAGGTATAATTGCTTAACAATTAATATATAGGATTGCCTTTTGGGAAATTATTTAAGAATTATTTCTCACTTCCTTAAATATTATTTCTAGCTTGTATTCATCTGATTGCCCAAGGATCATATTACCTATTTTAACAATGATCTGAAATTACATCCCTGTTGAATGGTGAAATCATGTTTTATGAATGAGGATTTAAATTTATTTCACAATGATATCGCAATAATATAAATAAATAGAGCTGCTGTTGGATTGTGTTCTTTTTGTTGTTTGTAGACTCCAGAGAAGAAACAGTCAGAACCTTCCAGAGGAAGAAAAAGAAAAGCGGACACTCAGAGCGAAAGCAGCCAAGGTAAACTAAAATATAAATGAATTAGTTATTGTATGTGTTTAAACAAATGATAGTGCACAAAGTTTTGACTGTTAGCCTTAAAAATTCTGTATCTTTGCCTGCATAAGAGAAGTGTTGGGTTTTGCATGATAAATTATGTATCCCCCCCCCAATCTCATTTGTCACTGGAAGTGATGGGCAAGTAAAACCTGAACTGGGCTGGTAATTGCCCATAAGAATTGTATGCTACTGTGTGTGTAACTTGCAGCTATGATACAAATCTGTATTCTTTTTAAGAATTGTAGCAGCTCTTCTCATCCAAAATACCTTTGTGGTTTGTATTTCTTTTCAGTAGGTAAGGGGGAAAAGGGACTGCAGATTATAATATCCAATTGCTTGGTTTTCAGGTATTTTTAAAAAATTAATTTTATTCTTCCTTTTATGTGGATTATTGTACAATGTAGTTGTCTAAAAGGATAGGGAAATCGGGATGAGACCGATTTCCAATTTACTATTTACAAAGCATTCTTTTTGTCATTCTTCTCTTTAATGTGATTTTTGGGGCAGGAATGGTGGAAATTTAACCTTGAGACAAAAATCCAACAAAAGGGGAGAGGAAATAGTTTTAATAACATCTGCATTAGGTTTTTTTTTTGTTTTTTTTGTTTCTAACTGAGCTAGGAAATGCCACTTCAGATACATATCAATGAGGTCCATGTCTGGAATTCTTCATGGTGCAACACGCTATTAGTAGAAGAATTAAGTAGTTTGACTAAAATTAATTTCTTTGTAAGTGTAGCTTCATAGAGACTTGCTTTGTTCAAAGAACTTGAATGAAATTTCCTATTTCCATTGTTCTAGTAGCCTGTCCTTCCTGCTATCAATGGGAGTTTAAATTAGAGATGATAGAAATTTTTAGGAACTTTTTGGCAAAGATAATGTGATTAGAATGTCTTATGATTACTGTTTTACTGTCAGCAGTAGCGAAGCTGAATAGCCTGCACTGCAATATTCTCAAGGAACTTGCCTAGGAAACTGAAGCATATTGGAGTGCTACAGTGCAGTTGAAGCACAGGAAATACTGTAATTGTGTTGAAAAAAGGGACAAGAGATCCATCTCTTGTATATTGCATACTTAGGATTTTGACTTTGTAATGTGCAGAATAATCCATATATGTTGAAGCAAAGTGTTGTTTAGTAAATGGAGGTAATTGGAAAAGTGAGATAAAATCAGTGTACATCTATTCATAATTGGCTGTACCAGAAAAATTTGATGTATTTCTTCAGTGCAGAGTCCTGTAACATGACATAGAATAGATTTTTCTATACTGAGAAGTATAGAAAAAGTCTCATTTATCTGGATGAAAGCAGATTTTAATTTAATAAAGTGATAACACGAGAATTAAGCATGAAGAGAGGAAATCACTAGCAGAATTGTAGGGCAGGTAAAGAACTGGCTAGAGGGCAGTAGCAGTGTTACATACGTGAACTGTGTAACTACTGGAGGAGTTAGCTGTGTGCCTTTTTAGGTCTTTGAATGATTTATCTAAATATTTCTGTGGAAAATCTGGGCACAAAAAGGCTACCTAATGTTTCTGTTTCTTCGTGGTATTTCGTAGTGACACAAAGTTATGCAGCCATGCCAATATAGAGGCATATTGGACTAGAAAGAATTCTTCAGGGCTGAAGCAATAGAAAAGCTTGAAAATCTTTGCTAAAAAGTCCAGAATTACATTTTTGGACCTATGGGTAGTGTGGGTAGTGATCTCCTAATTTATTGGAAAAATTTCTTTCTATAAAAAAAAAAAAGACAGCTTTGAACAATGGTCCACTTTCAAGATGTCTCCTAACAAGTAGTCTGACCTGTACAAGAGACAAATACAGCCTTAAGATTTACCAATCATCTTAGGGCCAAATAGAAGAAAGCATTTATGCCATTGGGTAAGGCATTGGTGCCATCTCTGGAATGCCACATACCAGTCAGGTCCTCACGTTGAAGAAAGATTAATTCACATTGGTGCTCCTGAAGTCGCAATGCTGATTAAGATCAAAGAAATTCTTCTCTCATTCTGCTCTGTTTATCTCCCTAGTTAACCCTGTGAGTCAGCGGATTGATAGTCAGGTTGGGAAGAATTGGAAGTACTTGTCGTACTCCATGCCCACACTGTTACTGGCACTTGAGGAAATCCTTGGGCTGAACATTTGGGCACAATAACCCACCTGGAACATATAATATTAACAGGCTTGGTTAATTTGATGTTTTGGAAGTGGGTGAACTTTGAGATAGTGCTTGAAAAGGGCAGGGACCTAGCACTAAAGATTTGATCTGCAGGATGAGAGGTGAGTTCCCTGTTACCTAGAAGAGGTCTAAAATGGCTGCTAAATCTGCACTAATCTGGTTTAGGAATTGAAGTGTGACTAAATTTCTGATTTCTCAATGAATGGAATATGCAAATCTCTTTGTTGTGGTCAATCCCTGAATTATCTGCATAGGGAGATCACATATTAGCACATCAAAGAAAACCAATTAACAAGTGCTAAGACTTTGCTGTAATTACAGTATAGGTAAAAATGTAAGACACATCTATAAGTAATTTACTTAAGAAATTCTAATGTATTAATGTCTTTGTTTCAGGAAAGAATATTGGTGGACGTGGTCACAAGATCAGTGACTATTTTGAGGTAAGGTTTTTGTGTGTTTGTAAAATTTACTTCCACTTTAAAATATACTTTTGGATGTTTTTTGGATGTTACAAAATCTTTGCTTGCAATGGACAGGCTTCCTGAGAGGATACTGGTTTTTTTCTTTATGTAAGTTTGAGTATTAAACCTTGAAGTAGAGATGCAGTGGTCTCTTGGTGCAGCCTGAGATAAAATAGGAAAACCGTTTTCTTTCACACGTTTCTTTAAATTGCCAAAGGCTACACGAATACAAGTAATACAATCTAATTTACAAATTCTGTGTACATATGAGCTGGGTCATTCAGTACATGCGTAATGTATTTTGATAAGAAGATTGACTAATTGGAGGGCCCTGTCTTCTCTACAGTACCAAGGTGGAAACGGCTCTAGTCCAGTGCGAGGTGTACCTCCTGCAATACGATCTCCTCAGAATTCACATTCCGCTCCTTCTTCTGTAAGTTTGTGAACTTCATAACTGCTGGAGATACTTTCGTAGTCTAAAAGTAGCATAACTGAAAAGAATCTGTATTCAAGGCAAGAGTTTTCAAAGGAGGGAAGCCTGAGAAGGATTTCATCCATTCAACAGAAGGAAAAAAAAAAAAGTTAAATACTAAAACTAAAATTTTCTGTTAATGCTGGGACTTTTTTCAAAAAATATAATTTTGACATACAAAGTAATTATGAATATTATTATGTTGAATAAATGTTAAAACGTTGTAATGACATCTATTCACAAGCCACACACAGAAAAGGGGAGGATTTTTGTTAACGTATGAGGAAACTGAACCCTAACTCAGGACTGTAAAAGCTCAGTTTTTGATAAATCATATGTTTTTAAATAACTGACACCTAATTTGCCAGTATCCTTTTAAAATTCTCTTTGTTGGTCCTGCTAATTAATTTTTTTCCTCCTTGTATGCACAATTTCAGTGTTAAGCAGACCCACGCGTGATTCTAAATGGACAAACAAATTCTGCCAGTTACAGGAAGGATTTGTTTTCTCTGGTGGTAGACCTCAGCTTTTATTCCATGTACTTTCAACTTCAGGCATGCTATTATTCTTTCTAACAGTATGGAGTGTAATACAGATTGTGGAATTCAACTTGAAAACAGTCTAACTCACATCAAGTAGTGGGTTTTGGGAAGTTTCAGTAACGGGATTTGTGTTCTGATTTGCATTGGCTTCCCCTTTCTGGTTCTCCCATGGGAAGTAACCACTCCAGCGATAACTCACTTTATTTTTGAGTTTTGAAAGCTTAGAATCAGCAAAATAAGTTTGTGTAAGACTGACATCACCTTATTTCAGTCTTGAATTGTCTTAAATCTTTCAGTCTGGTTTGCAAAAGTGGCAGTCTTGGTTTTCTCAGAGAGTGTATTTCATCCTTTCTAAACTGCAGGTGATATAGAACAGCATAGTAATAGCTCTCAATGCAGTGCTCCAAGTAGTATCTTCTGTAATAAAGATACCTTATTTCTCTATTCTGTATGATTTTCCTGCCAAGAGCTGTAAAGAAGGCTGTGTTCATAATTGAATATTCCAGTTGTACCTAAAATGCTTGTTTTCATGCATTCCAGGTTCGACAGAATAGTCCTTCTCCTACTTCATTAGCTTTTGGGGACCACCCTATCACACAACCAAAGCAATTATCTTTTAAAATTACTCAGGTAACTATTTTTTGAGTAGAGCTATCCTATGTCATTTCAGACTGTAGGAAAAAGTGACAGAAATGTTCGTTTCTTTGTCTTTCAACTTCTTCTAAACTCTTAAAGGCTTTCAAAAGCTTTGCTTTTTACCTACACCAAAGCATTTTTCTTCTAATTTAAGCAGCTTGTAATTTAAGTCTCTGGTGAGTTCTGTATCCTGCACTTGCCCTGCTTCCAGCGTTGCACTTCGTGAGTAGTTAGATGACCACGTCGTTGGTAGGCTTTTGCTGTTGTGTGATCTTAGAAGTAGAGGCTGCTTTTTCAGGCAGTATTTGAAGTGACAGCTGCTGTTGTCATATTGCGTTTAAAGTAAGACACTGAAGAAGAAAAATGAGATGGTAATCAAAATGATCAAGATATATAATTCTGTCATGACTTTTAAAAGCCAAAAGCGACTGTTTTATCCTCTCTGCTATTTCTGATGTGATCTGTTATATCTTTCACGAGTTAGTCAGAACAAGGCTACTTAACCTGTTGACCAAATAGAGAATTTAAAGTAATTAGCTGACACTTACATTCTTGTTATGCTTTATATGCCTTTTTGGTGAACAATAACTTTCCGATTAGTGATGAAGTCTTTTAACACTGTTAGTGGTTTGTCCCAGCTGTTCACAGTTGTCCTGGTGAAGAGGGAAAGCAGTTTTGAGTAAGAACCTTTCATGTCACTTTCAAAACACATGAAAATAAGATGTGCTGGTCTTGTTGAATGTTTTGAAGTAGTTTATTTCTCTACTTAACAAGCATGAGAAAAATAATGCTGTAATTGATAAAGGAACTGATAAATATTTGAAATGTTCATTTTAGACTGATCTCACAATGCTGAAATTAGCTGCACTAGAAAGTAATAAAAATCAAGACTTGGAAAAGAAAGAAGGTCGTATAGATGACTTACTCAGGGTAAGTGTTAGACATGGGGTAAAGAGATTTGTTTAGAACAACAAGCAGTGAATATCAGGCAAATATTTTAAATGTTTGGATAATCTTTGTTTTTAAAAATTACCTTGGAGTTAAGTTAAAAGGTGAAACAAGTTTTTAATTTTTGTAAGGGTTTTTTTTTCTGAAAAGCCGAAAAGTCTACAAAAGGAAATGCATAAGGGTTTTTTTTTTCTGCTTCTGTGCTATGGCTTGTTAATGATTAAATATGTTTATAGACTTTCTGAAGGTGCAAAGAAAGGTGATGCTGTTTTGCAGGCAGCTGATTAAGTTCTGAAGTTCATTATATAAGTTCATGTAACAGGTGGGGTTTTTTGTTGTTCTGATTGTGAATAGCAGTTATTAGTGGGACAACTGTTGGCGTTTTCAGAATGGAGGTGATTGTGACAAATTATTATGGGCAATAAATAACTATTTTTAATAAGAAACCTATGCTATACTATGCTCTAAGACCTGTTTTCAGAAAAAAAAAATCTTAATGCTTGTGCTCTTGACAGAAGTGGTGGGGAGGTGTTATTTAGAAATATCAAATATGAAAGAAAAAAACCTGTATTCACAAATTAGTGTTTACATGTGGGCAAGTACATACTAACGCATGCAGTCATACATTATAAAATTGTACATGTAGACTGTTTTAGCACATGTTCAGCAGTATGGGATAGACAAACCAAGTCTTTTTTCAAAAAAATCCTTTTGTTTTAAACAAAATAATACTGCTGTGGTTTTTTTAAGGTAGTAAGTTAAATATATTTGGAATGAGGGAGCTTGCTAAACTTCCTACTCAGATAATTGAAACTTTTATCACTGTGAATTTTTTGTTTCCTTTTAAATTAAAAACATTAAGATTTCACATGACTTCAGCAATTAGATATAAAGGACCCGGAGCTAAAATTAAACTTTCAGTTTAACACTGGAGGACTGGAAAATTGATTGGTACAATGCTTTTATATGTTATTTATATCCTGAATGCTCTGTACTACAGAATGCAGCTCGGTGTAAAGGAAATAAAAAAGGGCACGACATCCTTCTACATATTGGGATAGATTTGTGAAATGAGGTTTTTGCCTATATAATATCTTTATACATGTTCTTACTTTAGTCATGTGAAGGTAGATACCTTTATTTTCTGTGACAGCTGATTAGAAAAACAATGTTTCACTATATCTTTTTTGTATTTTGTGTATATCTGTTAGGCTAACTGTGATCTTAGAAGACAAATAGATGAACAACAAAAGCTACTTGAAAAATACAAAGAAAGGTTAAACAAATGCATTTCAATGAGCAAGAAGCTTCTAATTGAAAAGGTAAGTTTACTGCTTTTAAAATGTTTGTGATAAACTGTGAGGGTGCTATAGAACTCCATTATGGTTCCTTTCTTTTCACTTTAACTTTTTCACATTAGTCTCTGAGAATGAAACTTCATATGCATGGTCTCTATCTGGCAGCAAGTGATTTTATAAGCCTGAATAGGGAAAATAAAATGTTAAGCCTTTTCCAGATAGTGGAAAATGGGCCTTTTTTAATTTAAGGAGGGCGTTTCCCATCACCAGTAATTCAGATACAGCAAAGCATAGAAGATAAGAATTTAGGCTGTGGCCAATTTTCTGGGCAAACTTTAAGACAAGATTACAGTGGATGAAAAAATTTCTGAACATAATCTATTGTGGAAAGGAGATGGATAAAATCTCTTTGTGGGACACTTAAGTGGCTGAGATAATTTTTTATGTAAAATGATAAAATGCTAGGTTAGCACAGAACTAATGGAAACAAGATAATGAAGGTGACCATTTACCTTAACACTACTATGAAAGAACTATATATTTCTAATTTAATGCCAATTGTATTTAAACTAGCAGCAGTTTCTAAAAAGACAAGGATACCTTGTTTCTCTCTCACTGTCTCTCTCTCTTCTTTGAAATAGCCTTATTTAAATTAAAAAAAAGTGAATAGAAAATGACCTTACTACAAATTAGGATACAAAAATGTATTAAGGTAAGCAACGAAGTCTGTTCCCTGACACTAGCCACTAGATGCTGCTGTCAGATACAAGGGCACAAACTGTTCCATTAGAGGATTAGAGTGAATTTCCTCATTAGCATGCCATAAATAAGTTATTGCAGTCCTTTAAGTTCCAGCATGAGGAGGATGCAGGGAAAAGATGCATCAGATACGTTCAGCATGACGCTAGGTGGGCACCTTCAGACTGAGAATATCACATAGGCCATTTTTTGTGAAAGGCCATGCAGGCCTCCTCTTCGGTCTGGAAGTCTTTTTGCACAAAGGTCCTCAATTCTGTCAACGTCTCACCTTTTTTGGGGGGTGGGGTGGGGGTGGTGGAGGGCAGTGATTTTGGGGCCTTAAGCATTTCTTATGAAACAGACGTTTGTAACAATTGAAGAAGTTTCTGTCCATCAGCAGTGTTCATGGTGCGCTTTGTTCTTGTGCTGAAGCAGACTAGGGAGACAGAGTCATTTATCACATCCCTCGGAAGCTTGTGGTAGTAGCGACTGGTTGTGAGAAGGGCATCAGCTTCTATTACTGCAAGTGAATAATCTGATCGCAGTAAAGTCTACCTCTAGTGCATTCCCACATAGAGATTCCTGAGCTTGGTTTGGTACAAGTAATAACATGGAAAATCCCTCGGCAGAGCATCTAAGCTAAGTATAAGATACATAAGAGTAGTGCACTCTTTCTGATATCTTAAGCAGGCTCATTTAGTATAATAGACCTATACAGACATAATCTTAACTATATGATGCTGATACTCTTACCAGTTTTACTGTATTTACAAATAAAATGTTAATTATTAAGAACAGCAAACTTCACAGGAAAACTGAGTCAAACTCATTTTTTTTTGTGCACAAATCGTCATTACTACCAATTCTGACAAATGCAGATGTTTGAGTTATGCAAAAATTAGAATAAGTGAAGTAATAAAATACATTTTTGTCTACTCTTCTTTTATCCCTCCCATTGAAAGTTGTTGGAGGGAAAAAAAACTGAGTGTTTGACTGACTTTTTGAACACTTTAGTATTACTAAATATGAATATTTTTTTTTGTTTTCTCAGAGCACACAGGAAAAGCTGGCAAGCAGAGAGAAGAGCATGCAAGATAGATTACGCCTGGGGCATTTTACAACAGTTCGTCATGGTGCTTCATTTACTGAACAGTGGACAGATGGCTTTGCATTTCAAAATCTCGTGAAGTTAGTCAAAGCTATGTTCTTAAAATTCTCACTAATTGTTAGTTCCCTCTAGTGGATTTTTTTTATTACGAAGGTTCTAGGATCTGAGCGACTTTTCATACGTTGTATTTTGCTTTGCTTTTTGAAGACTGAGAATACAGTACAGAACTCCCTTAATCAACTGAGGGAATACTAAGGCCAGGTGTCTTTGAAAGGCAGTTTGATTTTGCTTTATTTTAACTACCCTTAGAAAAGCATGAATATACTAAATGAGCAGCATGTCATTATTCAGCTCAGCTAGTAGAAAGCGCTATAAAATTAAATCAGTGATTTTTTCAAGCAGCTAACTGTATATTTCTGGTGATCGCTGGGGCAGATGAGGTCTGTGAACTTCTTATTGGTTACATAGGCGCTGCCTGCACATCCATCACCATACCAGCTTTTTCAGGCATCCAGCTCCTCAGAGCCATGAAAGAGGAGTGACAAATCTGGCAGCCTCAGCTAGGGTCTAGTGCAATTGGATGGGGGAGACCAGCCACCTGGAAAAGAGCTTCTGCCACATGTATTTCAGCAGAGATGGGGCCAAGGTAAAGGGCTCTGGGAGACCATCAGAGGTGGTGGTAAAATAGTTGTGGAATGCCTCAAAAGGTGTTCTTTGGTAATGAGTCTGATTCAGTCTTTGGAGAGATACAGACATACATGTATATAAAAGTGATTCACCAAGACTTTAGTTTTTGAAGGGCAATATGTACTCTTCACATTATCTGATTGCCTAGGGCATTGTTTCTTTACGACGATCTTAAAAACAGTCTGTATGTGTTTTGCATAAAAGCTGTAGTTGTTTGCCATACAGCCAAACTGATGACTTATTTTGGAACAGTCAGATCAAATTCAGTATTTGGCCAATAAAAATAAAGATTTCTCTATTGACTCTTACATTTCTTTTGATGATACGAAAGAAGGTGTCTGCCAGCTCAGATACTCTTTTCTTTTTCTAATGCAGAAATCATGTGTAACACTTTCAAAACCAAAACCAAACAACCCCAAAACCAAAAAAAAAAACCCTGCCATGTATTTCAAAAGTAAATTGTGCCAAAACTTTATTAAAATTTTCTTACCTTGTGAAGAACGTTGTTGTTCTTTTTCCTAGGAAACACTCTCAAGTGTGCAGTAAGTTTTCTAAAAATTTCTTAATGCTTTATCAGTTAAAAAGATAGTTCTTTAAAATATGGAAAATGATGAAACTTTAATAAAGCTTTTTTTGGGGTTTACAGGCAGCAAGAGTGGGTGAATCAACAAAGGGAAGACATTGAAAGGCAAAGAAAGCTCCTGGCCAAGCGAAAGCCTCCAACTACAAATAATTCTCAGGCACCATCTGCCAATTCTGAACCCAAGCAGAGGAAAAATAAAGCTGTGAATGGGGCAGAAAACGATCCCTTTGTTAGACCCAATTTACCACAGCTGTAAGTTTAACATTTCAATCAGTCTTTTACATAAATTCTCAGATATTGTCTGTGTGAGTTCTATTCAAATAACAGCATAAAAAGACACTCAGTATATTCAGCAGCTATATTCTCACTGAGGACTTGCTGATGTTAGGGAAATTTGCACCACTGCCTATGAAGAAGTCATACAATGGCCCAGTTTATTTTTGGTGAAGTCACCAGAGAAAGGCCCATTCTGTGTTTATGCTATGTTCCTTCTGTTTTCCTGATCTAGAGGAGTCCTTGTTCTGGTTTCCTACTCTTGTAATGTCACTGATACCTGTTTGAACTTCTCTTGATCCACATTGGTTTAGGAGCCTCTCCTTTAGTTAGAGAGCATTTCATTTCTCATACAACAGTCTTTAGCTGACAAGAAAAGCTTTTTCAGCCTTTAGTATTTGAAGATGTGTCTAAAAACAAACAGAAAAAAACCTTTTTTTTTTCTTCTGAATGCTAGATCCTGAGAGCAACTGTCAGAAGTTACTGATCCCATTTCACATATTGACAATGTTGAAATTTTTTGTCATTTAAACATAAAAATTGAGAGCCATCAAAGAATTCTCAATTTGTCAAGTGATGTTTTTCCTTCAGAAACAAATTCAAGGCACAGACAGATGAGTTCTTGACATTTTATTTGAGTATTTTAAGAAGTTGCTGCTTGGAGATACTAGTTATTGCCCTTGATGCTAAGAGGCTGCAGCTGGTAGTGCATCTGTTCCTAGTCAGCTTAACTAAAAAGTAAATAACTAGGGTTAAAAAGACTGACAAATTAATCTGTGTTACTTTGCAGAAGTAGGCTCCATGTGAACATGCTTGCCTGTCACCTCTCACCTGTGGAGGTAGTAATTTATACCTCTGGGAGTGGGAGGTAAACAAATTACTCTGGTTAGATCAGCAAAGTACATACATTTGGACCATCAGTTTGAAGACAGCTGCATATGTTTTGCATAATGCATCATTCTTAAAGTTCACATTGTAAAATTTTTTTGGCTGTGACGAAAATATCATGAAAATACAGTAGTAAGGCTGACAGTGTAAGCAAATCTTGATTAGTGTTAATTGTGTATTTTGGTAGAGAGCTGAAGAGTCATTGCTCAGATCGATTCGTTAGTAATACTTAGTGCCTGTATTTCGTCTTCTTAGAATATGAGTAATGCTTCTGAATGGTACAGTAAAGATTACTGTCATGTTAAAAATACCTTTTTGTTTGAATGTAATATCACTTGTTATTGAAAGTAACATTACAGTAAAGGAAAAGACCTGAAACATTACAGAACTTTTAATTTGCCAGCTTTTGGCCAGGTCTTCTTTCATGTTAAGTTTCCATGGTCTTATTGCTGCTTTGGAGGTGATAAAATACACATCTGGGAAAAAATACAAATTACGTGTTCTAACTATTAAGTAGAACAAGATGAATTTCCTGATAATAGACTTCTGAATATTTTCTAGTGTTATGCAGTTTTGTATAATTTCCAAATGACTAGAAACTTATCAAATTTTCATTTCATTTGGCATAACCAGTTACATGAACATGCTTGCTGGTTATGGAATTGGCAAGAGAACAATCAGAATTGCCCTTTTATATCTAATGCTAGCATTGAATCAAAACTGTTCTGCCTTTAAGTATCCTGATTTGATCATTGTATAATCTAGATATGAGGCTGCTTGCCTATATGATAAGCTTATAAATTTAGTGTCAGACCTTCGAGAAAGTCTGTAATGTGTCCTGAGATCACAGAATCATGAAGCTACATCATGCTCTTGAGCCTTTACTTGAAAGGATTTTTTAAATGTTTGTGTTCAGGATTTGTTATAATTTTGTATAGCAGTATTATGTGTTGACTCCTCTCTGCTTCTCAGTAGAGAATTAAATACGTTTTGTGTATCTTGGTAAAGCAATTATTCATTGTGCACTTCCCTTTTAGAGTAAATTTGTCATCTGCTCTGTGTGATTGCCTCCTATTATGTTGTGCCTATCACTGTTCCTGTGTTACTTTGAAAGTAATGATCCTAATTAGTATAGCCAAATGGAAGAGGCTCTGTTTCTATGAGGCATAGGGAAATACCGAGCTGCATGAGCTCAATGAACTAAACAGTAGTAAATCAGTACAACATATATGCAAGTGATTAGGCAGATCTTTTTTAAACGAACAAACAACTTGCTAGCAGTTGTTAGCAACAAGTGTCTCTACCAGTGTTGTTTGCTTTAGAAAACGTCTCCAGCTGCAGGTCTTGACAAGAGAACATGAGCTATAGCTTTATAACAAGCAGTATTATTGAAGCCCTTTCTGAAAATGGGTGTTAACTGTTTTGAAACTGATAGAAGGTGTTGCCCGAAGCATTCTTAATAAGGGCGGGTTTTTAGTGTAGCTGAATATACTATGGTCTCTGATACAAGTTTAAAAGCAAAATTTTTGTACTGGTGTTGTTAGTATAAAAGTGGCCAGCTGCAAGTGTCATGTGAGTGAATGGTGGGTTTGGTGTTACATGCAACAGATGAGCTGAAACACTGTCCTGGTTTTCCATCCTTCTTTCTCTTTTTGTGGCCCAAACCAAAACTAAAAAAGTAGTTTCCATTTTGGGATCTCTCTTTTCTACTGAGCAAAGTAATTTTATTAGTCTTCGATGAAAGGAGTAAATTGAAATTTATTTAAAGAAAAAAAAGGTTGCCTTCTTAGCCCTGGAAAAATGTGTTTGAAAACACTATTCTAAATTCTTTGGAGACATGAGAGAATATAATGCTAGTCCCCTTGTCTTGGAAGCAGCTCTTATTTCACTAGACAATTATTTCTAGGTCCAACATTTTATTTAGTTTAGATGGTGTGGTCCTTCCTGTGCAGTTTCAGCTGTGTCAGTTGCGTTCACTTCCCAGTCACCTCTTCACTGCTTCCCAGTTCCTCCATGGGAGTCTGCATGCATCCTTGTCCCAGCATGCAATTTGGAGTAGGAGAGCAGAAGGAGCAGGCAGAGTTTGTTACTGTAGCTGAACAAATGCATCATTTACAGGGAGCATTCTGTTCTGTATGGAACAAATAAAAATGTTTTCAGAAACTTTTTCAGGCTGAAGTGCCAACAATGTGTCTGGGCTTTACAGGACAAGTAAAGACAGCTTCTTTCCTGAGGCGGTCTCTTTCTAAGGCAAACATGGAAACAATGGGCAAAAAGACCTCATGGAAGGCTTTGACTTGCTTGGTCAGCATCTGCCCCTACTTGTAGAAATTTGGGGAACTACAGTGATAGTAAAGTTGGACCAGAAAAGGAGCACTTCAGAAATTGTAGCCAAAAATTTGTATTGGTTGTATGTATGGCTTTCTGGGGGCATGGCCGCATTCTGCTGTGCCTGTGTATCCAGGATGATTTTTCAGCTGGGAAAAGGCGGGAGGAGAGATGATTGTAAATGTGCCAGGCTTGGTAATCATGACAACCAAGGAGCATGTTGCCGTTTTGGGTTTTTTTTCTTGTCTGTACCCAAGAGTAAGAGTGTTTTGATCCTAGAAGAAGGTTTTGTCTGAACTTCTGAGGAAGAATTGCAAAGATTCGTTACGTCTACCCATGCATACTGTGTCAAAGCCTTTGAAATTTGGCTATGAAAACACTATTAAACAACTGGAAGGCCTATTTTTGGTAATGAAAAAAAAAATGTTTAAATTGGTGATAATCAAGCCTTTCAGGCCAGGTAAGCTGTCCACTTTCTTCCAGTGACAAGTAAAGTTGGCACACCATGGCCCTGTGTGTCACAGGAAAACTACACTACATGCACAGAGTACGTCCAGTGCTTTTTTTTGGAATTTCAGGAATTTATTGCATGTAGATGATAGTTCATTTGTCTGTAGACAGTTAAAATACAGCATTTATTGCATAGTAATTTTCAGCAGAAAAGATCACGGTCAAGACCAGACTATTGCCAGATTAATTCATGCAACCTTCTCCCAGCTGCCCTTGCTCCTCAATGATCCTCAGATTAGCCTCAAGCCTGACTGTCCAGCTTAAGTTCATTTAGTGGATGGCAGCAGCTTCTTTCTGGCCAGTGTCCCTTCCCTGTGCTCCTCAAACTTTTTCCTCCGCATCTGATGACATCTGTGTGTCTCAGGTCATGGAGGAGCAACCCCTTCTGCGGGAAATAATGGTGTCTCGCAGGTGACTTCTAATTTCAGAAAGTGCCTCCAGCATGCCGCAGCCCTGCAAAAGGCAGTGGGTGGATGGGTGCAGGTGGGAAGCGATAGGCTGATGGGAAGCAGTCTTGAAGCTGGATGTTCTTGAAGCCTGTGCAGCAGGGTGGTGGCCTGTAGCCAGAAAACAGGCAGAATGCACACTGTTGTTGTTTTACTGCTATTTGTCGAATGCTATTTTAATATGAATATAAAGTAAAGTATATTTATAGATAAAAATTAATAAATTCCTACTTCTAAAAAAAAAAAAGTCAATGTTTCTGAATATGAGGGAATAAAGTTTTGGTTTTCATAAGTGAACGAATAAAGTCCAAAGTGACTACATCTGTGTACAGTTCCATGTTATATGCCTTCCTCCAAAATGTGGTGGTCAGTAACAGCAGTTTCAAATTGCTGTGAATCATACTGTGCCTCTAATAGAGTTAGATTTGTAAGGAAATGGAAAACAGTCCTTTATTGGGATATAGCATGGAAATATGGAAGGAGTGACTTCGAATCTTAATGTTTTCAATATGACCTCCAATTTGTGCTCTGCGCTCAAGAGAGCTATTTAAGAATGTTCTGGAAGACAATGCTTGCTAGAGCTGTCTAGGCACTTTGTCATAACTCTGCATAGATAGCTGAGGTTTTCTAAAAAGAACCAGATTTCCTGTATTGTGTTAAATTTTTCAGGGGATCTATGGTTTTAGGGCTCTCGGTGTTCAGTGAAAATTCTGGAAGGTCATGTCGTAAACTTCATCTTTTCAATGTGTTTTACTTGTGGTTCAGCTTTGCTAAGACACCTAAATACTCCTCTTTCTGAGAAAGACAGACTTTACTGTCTGCATATTTGGAAATGCACAAGCCTGTAGTTTATACTGCAGACAAGAATCTGTAAAGAGTGATACTCAATCTTGTACACGTTGGCATTGATCCCTTGACTTTTTCAGTTGAGAACTTAATCCGTGTTAGAGTAGTTTGCTGTTTGAGTAGAAGTATTGAAAAAATGTCAGGGATGCTGCTGTGTGGGTTGCCTAGCGTGGCCTTGATGCTCTCTTTGATAGATCTAGCAGATGCAGCAGAGCAGGAATTAGAGCGTTGTTTTCTTCAGTTTCTTGCTGTTGTGTGGACTGTACAGAGAATGCATCACCAGCTTTTCTAGCTATTGAGATAGTCCATTTCACATTTGCTTTAATGTTTCTTCTTTTAAGATGTAGCGTGAATTGTCTAACCCAGAGGAGATTCTGCCAGGAAAAGAATATAAACGTTCAGTCACAAAATGTGGTACTAAGGGACCTCTTGCCTTTCTTGGAGAGGCAAATTTCCTCACTCTGTTGCCTTCAGAGTGTTTGGGGATGTCTGTTCACTGCAATACAAGGCTGCTTTTCATTCCAGTAGGAAAAAAAGTTGCAAGGTAACTTTGTATGACACTTCTTAAAAGAAAGGATCGTTTCCTTCTCAGATTTTGACAGGACGTGATCATGGATGCTTTTGTCACCTGATCTGAGTGTTTTCTATACATTATAGACCAGAAGGTTGATCAAATAACTGCAGTCTTGTGAAGCTGTTTCCAGGTTCTTGGAAACTAAGATGCTGCGGTTAAAAAAGAATCCAGCAATTTCCCTAATATTCATGGAGAATGTTGGGTCAACTCAGTCTTCTGTCCTGGCCAAGTAAGAAAAGGGGCAGTGAAATTCAGTGTTTATGAAATCAGGAATAGGAAAGGGTTCTATGAAAACTTAAGAACCACCAGGTTTTATCCTGAAAAGATGCACTCCTTTATTAGCAACTTTTGAGATGCAATAAATACAGGGTTTAGAATTCTGAAAACTATAGCAAACTTCATCCAAATTTAAAAGGGAGGAAGAAGTCTTACAGTTTATTAGATTTCTGCGAATTTTATCAAAGTTGGCATTTGCTGTAAGAGAAGCCTGGTGTCCCTCACCACTGGGGAAACTACTGGTGATTCTCAAGACAGACACTCTAGTTCCTTAGACTTGCAGTATAAACAGCATGAATAGCCTTCTAAACACGCTGTGTAACTTACCTTCCCAGGACAGTTGATAATTGAACCTGCTAAAATATGGACATTGTGAAAGTGGATTATGGTATTAATTTTAGCTTTGCACCATGCAAGAAGTAGTAGATCTAGGCAAAATAATTTGTGTGAATCCTTTCAAGGAGGCCATACCTTTTTCTCTTTCGTCATCCCCTGTTCTCCTTCTTCATACGCTTATGGGTTCTTCTCTGGAACTTGAAGTCTCCTGGGTTGCTTTTCTTTGGTCGTTTGTCAGATGGATACTGCATGCAGTCAGTTTGTGGGTTTCTTAGTTACTAATCAGTATGAACAGTCTAGATCCTCTGGATGATAACTGATGATGTGTCCTGGCAAGTCCACAGACACTGAGGGACCACTGAATTAATTGTAGCCAGGAATCTTTTCTCAAAGAAAGATGAAAGGAGAGCAAGCAAGAGAGTTGCATGCCAATTCAAAACTGAATTTGTGGTCGTCTGCAAAATGTAGTGTTAATGAACTTGGAATCTATGAGTTTGCACTATGTTCTTTAAATCACAGCTCGAAAATCCCGTGTTACCAGTCTTGTCTAGTTGGTTTCTGGATCTCCATCCTTTGGTTCATGAAGTATTATAGTTGAAAACCAAGTGGTGGAGTAGCATCAGCTAAAATACTGGGATGGTGATATGATTCAGGATGCGCCCAGATAATCTGAGGAAGGTACAGAAATGGTCCAGTGGGAGAGGCAGTTAATACTGCAGAATATCAGACACAGAGGCATCCTTTAAGTATGTTTTGACCCTGAAATTACTGATCAAGATGTTCATATGGTTCAAAAATGTAGTCCTAGTGTTAGTAAGTAATTCACATGATACTGTATTTACTATAGGATTTAAATAAGAATCCTGTTATTTTGTTTGCCATCATATAAAAGCTGTAATTACATGTTTGTTTTGTTTTGGATTTTTTCAGTTTGACTCTAGCAGAGTATCATGAACAGGAAGAAATTTTCAAACTTCGATTAGGACATCTCAAAAAGGTATGTATATGGTCTGTTACTCTTAAGATTTTGTGTTGTTTTTTTTTTGCTGTGCCCAAAACTGTAAAAAATAGTACAGTTAAAGTAAGGAGAGGGTTTGTTGAGAGCTGTCTGATTAGAAAACATAATACTAAAAGTGTTGTACAGTTTTATGCTGAATAGTGGCTT
>Ga0065711_1030169_pt1 | contig 33439 bp, 10 predicted proteins | sample Hoacrofraction12_FD_59098 | JGI IMG/M metagenome (GOLD analysis project Ga0065711, IMG submission 59098) | Hoatzin crop microbial communities from Cojedes, Venezuela - Epithelial fraction 12 v2 (version 2) | ecosystem: Host-associated > Birds > Digestive system > Esophagus > Crop | place...
CGCCTCCACGTCCTTGAACACATCTTGTTTTTGCTAACCCACACAATGTGCACTATCAGAACTTTCTCAATTGTTATTCTTAGCTGTCCTTTCCAGTGGCCTGTTCAGTTATGCTAACTGTTTTGCTTAAGCGGCCTAGTCATGCTAACTCTCAAGCTACATCAATCCCAACAATTGTTGATTCCATAGAAAACACAAGAAACATTTAAATGCCCTACCGCCCACTACTGAGATACAAAGCCAGTTTTGTTAAGTCTGAATATTTTGAACCACAATTCTGTTCTTACGGACTATCCACCACAGTACTAATGACTATCTTTCTTTCACTCGTGGGGGTTTTTTTGACACAGGACTATAAACCAGCACTTGTTGACAAACTGCTGTTTATTTTTTCCCACACATTCATTCCACCATGAAAATGGTTTGAAGGACCAAGGCTAAATGTCTCTCTGCTGCATACAGAGGTTGCATGAGTTTCATCAGCTACTCCTACAGGCATAAAGAACAGATTCTGGCATACAGTATTATGTAGGTATATGACACCATACAGTCTACAAACCAGATGATCTCTGAGAAAATCTCTGAATAGGTTGATTTTGTTTGTAATGATTTCAAAGATGCATATATTTGATGGCAGAGCATCCAGCTTTGCTCTGACTTGCAGCTCAATGATACTGTAATCAGATTACTTTGCTCATAAGATGTTCCAAATATGACTGTGTGGAAAATTTAAAACCTCATGAATTTCTCAGTCACCTAGAGCAACTGACCTCTAAGACAACACAGTGTTCCCCATTTCCCTTCTGGGTCCTTCCCCCTCTCACGTTTCTTATAATTTTCTACTCTTGGATCTTTATCACTGGAGTCTGTTGCCTCACAGACCAAAAACACTCTAAGAGGAATGCATTTCAGCTACTCATGAAAAGGACTTTTGTATATTAAACTCATAAGTGAACACATACTTCTGAAGAAAAAAAGAGAGCTATCCTATCATTATCCAGGGGAAAAGGTCTGTAGTCTTAAATGTAGCCTTAATACTTTATAGACATTTGCTTTCATTTAAAGAGCAACCATAGAACAAATACAGGTGTTCTTTGAGGAGCGTAAGTATGTCTCTGTGTGAAAGGGTGGATAACGGAACTGAAAAAAAAAAAAAAAAAGTCCCAGCTTCCCCCAGAACTGCTTTACATCTAAATTTACAAATTTACAACCAGTACTAAGAAAAATTTCTAATAATATTTCTTAAAATTAACTACCAGGGGAGGTAACCATTTAACCTTGTTCTCTACACTGGAATATCTGTCTTACACCACAAGTATAACAAGCATGAAACACAATGGCAATGTCTTTCTTGTACATACTTTTAAGAATTGAACACCTGATGCCAAATTAATTTCTGATCTTGAGATGACACGCATACATATGCCTACATGAAAGGCATATGGGGAAGCACTTAAAAAAAAAAACCAAACAACAAAAAAACCCAAAACCCCAACTAAATTCCTTTCTGCTATTGACTTGCAAATCCTAGCAAACCAAGTATTTTTTTAGAAAACTGTTAATTTCAACAAGTCTTCCTCTAGCATAGGAATCCTTTGCAACATTGTCTATTTCATGTATTTCTTTAGTAATGACAGAATGCTGCATACAAAAAGCGCATCTCTCATGGTATCATAAACCATAAGATGCTACTGTTGACATATAAACGTATCTACAGGCACACCACACAAACTTGCCCTCATCAGTAATAGTCAGAGATTGCTCTTTACTCTTCAGACAAACTCCACATTGTAAACAGAATTGTATATTGTCATGAATGTTATTAACTAGAAATGGAGAAATGTTAAATTTGCTGCTATTCTTTTTCTCTCAAATGCAATTGCTTTACTTTCCAACCAGAAGACGTTCTTCAAAAGCCATTGTTGCCTGACACGCTCACCAGTCCCTATGTACATGAAATTATTTGGCTTGGAAGACCTCTCCTTTAGGCACAACATACTACTACATTGAACGAGGAGCAAGGCTGAAATCTGCCAACGCATTTTTGCAAGTTTGAAAAGCTCCTTGTTTATAGGATAAACAATTCTGATGTGAATAGAAGTCTAAAGCAACTTGAAACAGTGACACTTTCTCAGAAATATGCTGTAATTCCTATATTTACTGTCTTCATCAGTTCCTGAAGTATTTTAAAATCAGCAGGTACTGAAAATGAAGTGCCATTGCTATCACTGGTGTAGAAAAATGACAGGAATGCAGATGCAGCACATCCATTTAGGCATTCACTCAGGTTTTCCTCCTCTGAAAGCTTCTCTTATCAAAGCGTTGGTCCTGAAGATCCTGTGACAGATGACATTTCTACCTCCTTTAGAAGGTTTCAGGGGGAAACTTGTGATGTTGTCTTCATACAGTTACCTGTTGAGGGCTCTCACTTTGGGAACCTAAGCACCTATGAGAAAAATCTAGGGAAGGTATGTTACACCACAATTCATTTCAGACTGATACAGATGCTGAGGAACCGCAGTGGTGATTGGTTCCACACAATTCTTTCTAACCTTGGTAAGGTGCGTGAGGGTAGTTAGGGTACATGCTATCAATTCTGCCATAAATACTCCTAATCCATATGCCTGCAAGTATGCCAGACACTACTTAATTTTAGTAAGCAGTATGCACTGCTCGGATTATACCTGACGTTGACCATGCAGACTCATTCAAAGAAGTAGGCACAGATATGCACAGGCAATATTCTAGATACATAAACCATATATGATCTCAGAGTACTTACACACACATAGTAAAATCACACTCACATGCAAGGATAAGTATATTCTAAATGCTTTGGAATGGAAACATTATAAACATATGTTAAAATGTGCTGAGTATTGCAATATGAACAAATAAATTCTCATATATATATTTTATACAGGTTATTTTTAAAATTACCAACATGTTTAGAAACATGCATTTCATTAACCTTCTAAAGATACTTTTCAACTAGCAGGTATATTAAGGCTTACAGAGGTTTTCCTCTTCCACAATCTCTGAGACACTCTCTCTGCTTACAATGGTGTTCTACCTAAGATGAATTACATGAATTAATAAAATCAATACATACTTTCCTCATAAATTATTTTGAGCTGTAAAAGAGATCAATCTACCACCTTCTCTAGAATATATTGAAATGCTGTCAAAGACACTTCTTACTTATTTGTCATAGTAATTATTGCTCTCTACCTGACAAAGTATCCTCCTTTGCCATTTAAGCAAGCAGTATACTTCGTGAAGACTATCAGAAAACACAAATACTCCAACTCTTATGAATAAAATTCAGCAACCTGTTAGGTTAAATCCTATACTAAAAATGGAGCTGCTATTCTTGCATACTTCATCAAATTGAACCCCTTAACATTTCATGTTTAAATAGGGGATAGTTGTGAGACAAAATAACTCTGAACTACTGTGCATGGAAGAACCATAGAATAGCTTGGGTTGGAAGTGACCTTTAGAGGTTATCTAGTCCAACATCCTCCCTGCAATAAGCAGGGACATCTTCGACTACATCCGCTTGGTCAGAGTCCTGTCCAACCTGACCTTGATTCTTTCCAGGGATGGGACATCCACCACCTCTCCGGGTAACCTGTTCCAGTGTATCACAACCCTCATTGTAAAAAAATGTCTTCTTCATACCCAGTCTAAATCTACCCTCTGAGTTTAAAACCATTACCCTTTGACCTATCACAACAGGCCCTGCTAAAAGGTTTGTCCCATCTTTCTTGTAAGTCCCCTTTAAGTACTGAGAGGCCGCAGTCAGGTGTCCCCGGAGCCTTCTCTCCTCCAGGCTGAACAGCCCCAATTCTCTCAGCCTTTCCTCACAGGAGAGGTGTTCCATCCCTCGGATCATTTTTGTGGCCCTCCTCTGGACCCACTCCAACAGGTTCATGTCTTTCCCATGCTGGGGGCTCCAGAGCTGGACACAGGATTCCAGGTGTGGGTCTCACCAGAGCAGAGCAGAGGGGTGGAATCACCTCCCTCGACCGGTTGGCCATGCTGCTTTTGATGCAGCCAAGGATACGGTTGGCCTTCCGGGCTTTGACCATACATTGTAGGTGCATGTCCAGCTTTTCATCCACCAGTACCCCCAAGTCCTTCTCCTCAGGGCTGCTCTCAATCTCTTCATCCCCCAGCCTGTATTGATATTGGAGGTTACCCCAACCCAGGTGCCCGACTATGTCCTCTCTAGAAGTAACATTCCAATAATCTCAGTTCCTTTCTCTTTTATTTCCTCCACTCTCCTCGTTCTACTCAAATCTGCTTGGAGAACTTTTCAGAAGACTCCCCTTGCTGCAAGGATACTCTGTCTCCCTGTTTGCCAGCTGCTATTCAAAACATGTATACACAAAAGAATACTATTCCATAGTTGATATAGATTTGTCCATTATACTCACTGCTAGTGTGTCTTAGCATCTTCCAGTAGTGCCTTATTTCATATGAATAACACCTATTGTATTACATCTTGAGAAATTCATTTAAGGTGTGAGAGGTGGGCTGACTTCAGTCACAACCCAAAAAAACCCATTACCTGAACAAGACAAGACAACTACCAGAAACAAGGAATTGATTTTTTCCAAACACTTTAAATAGCTCTGACATAGAACAATACAATCCTCCCTCCACACTTACATGCTGGCACAACTGAGATCAATGAGTAACCCATCCTGTTTCCTAGGATCTCAAGCATTTAAACACCAGCTGAGTAAGAAAGAGATGAAAAATCTGAACAGGCCTCCTTAGCAGGTGGGGGGAAAACACACTCCTGTGACTACTGATCTTGCCTAATACAATAATTTTCTAAAAACAAAATAATTTCTTCTCTCCCAGCATTCCGTTTTCTTTGTTCACTGAACTCAGTTTGCACAATGAAGCCAGAAACATCAGCTTCCATTTCTCCATCTTCAACGTTAGCAAAATGTCAGTGGGTTTGGATTTCTTATATTAAAGGAGAAACATTATGGTTTGGGGTTTTTGATTTTATAGTTCTGGTGCAGTTCTCTAAACATCATGAAAATACTACATAACACGAGTTTTGAAAATCTTCTTTCTTTCTTTCTAATACCAAAGTCTAAACATTAGATCTATCTTAATAAATCATGCTCCTCTTGATAATTCTGGATAGAGGAGTCCATGAATCTTAAAGGTGAGAAATAAATTTTCATCATGGCAGAGCGGTAACTTTGACTGATGCAGATACAGGCAGTCACTGTATTTATTTAAAGTGGGTTTGATGCTAACCGAGGAGGAACAAATCCTCACAACTTTACACACTGCAAGTCATGTCTCGATCAGCTGATCACGCAACCACTTCCTTGTACTAGATTTTAAATTACTCTTGACTCCCTTTGGACAGGTGAAAATTAGTATATGAAGCAGCACAATGGGTTAAGTAACCACAATGAGCAAGCAGTGTGTCAGACTGATTGACTGCCGATCAAATAAAGAACCAGGTACACAGACCATGCTATCAGATCTAGGCCAAATTCCAACCTAGTACGCACCTCTACCGAAGAAAAAAATTGACACAAAATGCTGAAATACTTTCCGTGAGTGGACTTGGCTAAAGTAAATTTTGTTATAACACACATTGCACTGGAAGTAAACTTCAGTATTTACTGTTGTCACCCCTCAAAATCAATGATCTTTTAATGATTTTGAGCATGAATGACTTCATACTATCCCCTTCTTAAGACAGATAATATTGAAAAAAATGGATGTGTTTTTGATTTCAAAAGCAAAAAGACACTGCATTTATATTTTTTTTTTGTTATGAAAATATAACTCAATGTTCACAGTAGTCCTGCATCTGTCTTCAGGTAACAAACCAGAAATATGTTAAATTACGCAAGTTTTTGGTATCAAACAAACCCTACTGAAGTCAACTTAAGCTGAAGGTAAACTGTACTTCTAAAAATAACAAAAAATCTATTTTAGATGCCTAAATACGGATCTAATAATTTTACTATAGAAACATTATTCCCCCCATGATACACTTCAAAGTAAGAAATAACGTTGCTTTTTTAATGTAACATTATTGTAATTCTCCAAGCAAAGAAATTCAGTGTTGAAAGGGCAATAATACTGTACCTTGATTTCTTCTATTTCATCTGGTACTATCTTGTATGCAGATATAGTCCCACCCAACCTGAAATCAGGAAAAGAAAAATATTCAGTGAAATCAGAAGAAAAATGTTCTCAAAATCAGTAACGCAAAATACAGCATGTTAATGGTGTCATGACTTGTTCCAAAACACAAATATCCCTCCTACCAGTTTAGAGGTAAAACCCACCAAGCCCCAAAACAGCAGCAAAAAAACCCACTTCCTTTCTTTATCCAGAGAAAAAAATCTTCACATGATTAACATAAACCTTAGAAACAAGGTGTCTATCACGAGCCTGAAAGATAAGAATTAGGTCAAACAAGCAGAGTTACCATCACTAGGATGTTCTTTATATTAACAGCCATCAGCCACCATATTCTATGGTTTCTTGTTTGTTGTCTAAGTCATATTGGTGAGTTTAAATATTTGAAGCCTGATATGCTTTGCGCTCAGTATTTCACTAAGCTGCTCTACAGTCTTAAACACATCCAAATGTAATTCTAGAAATTGCATTTTTTTTAATTAGATGCACACGTACAGACCTCACAAACCACACAGACTCCATATTTGAAAAGTCTCTGGAGTTCATGGTTGATAATTAAAAGTGGGTAATGTGCAATAGTTGGCACTGATATAGAAAAATAGGAGGTTTTGTTCCACATTTAACTTACTTGTCTACATCCTGCAAAAGTTTATGGTGAAGAATAGTTCACATTCTGAAGATGCATGAGTAGCATGTACTATAAATGGTGGTAAATACTACATTTTCCCCAGAGACATGCAGACATGGCTTCTTTCATTTCATGAAGCAGTATCATTGATAGTGACAATTCAGACCTAAAAATATGACTGCACTAATGACCTCCCTGCTGGCTCTGCACAGCAACACTAGTCATTTTCTGGGTCCTACAGAAATGGTAACCACATAAGAAACTATTTATTGTAAAGCAGTAGACAGCTATCAAGTGTGTATTTGTACTATCCCCCTATTACTGGAATTTTTCCTTCCGTCAGCATTTCTACACAGATATATTTCCTTATATTCAACCTTGAAATTATTACACATACTGTTTACTCAACCTAAACAGCAGATAAGCGAGTAACACAGAAAATATGCTAAGATTTTCCCCCAGAGTCCTGCATTTCTGTATCTCTACAAGTCACTCTTAGAAATGAATGGTTTGAAAGCTTTAGACAGAAAATGAAGTCTGCATAGGAAAAGTCAAGCCTGAAGTCCATCACTGCTCCAAGTAATATCAACTATGATATTAGAGACAGGGTCCACACATTACAACATTCAAATTCATCATGAACAACTAGAGTGTAGCAACTGCTCCCTTCTATTCCCTCTGCAACTTCCATTGCTGCTAATCATCAATGGAGTTGAAAGTTGGAGAAAACTGAAACTTTTTTTCACCAGTGCAAGTACAACTGTGAGCTTTCATTCTTCACTGACCTTTGTTCAAATGGTGTTTCCAGCGATAGCTACAAGAAATCAGTGTTAACATCATGATGAAGAATTGCTTCACCATACTGTGACATGGAATGGCTCAGACCAGTGCATGTTATCACGGCACGTGATCAGTTCTATTGCTACTCAGACAAAGTCCGTAAGCACACATTTTTTATTTAGTTCTTTCAGATCTATTCCTGTCCACATTCCGGAGTACCCCAAAATACTGACTTTCTATCCTCTAGCAGAAGGGGAGGATAGAGCCTCTGCTGCCAGCACTCCACCAGCAGGGAATTCCACCTGGCACGTTTCTTTATTGGCCACCTTCGGCACAACTATGAAGCACTTTCTTGAAATACATCAGAAAAAAATTTAAAAACAAAAATAATTAACTCAGTAAACTCACCTGGCTTGCTTAAATGCTTAAGTAGCCTCATTTTCTGCAAATACTTCTGCAAAGTTTTGTGTCAAGAGTTTAACATACTCTGAATCTGCTGAGCTGCAGTCCAAACGGTAGCACATTTTAAAGTAAAATGTCAGTCAACACTTCCACATTTTTGAAGAGAAAGATATATTAAAAAGTTATGTTACTGTTTAAATAACCAGTCTCTCACCTATAGCTCAAGTTCACCGTATCTATCTTAATACATTTTCAATCCTACACTGACAAATTTAGCTTGAAAATCCAGACTACATACATAAATAATAACAAATTTGAAACTGAAAGAGAACCAGAGACACATAAATATACAATTCTATAAATGCCCCAGAGCTGAAATGAAGTTTTTCAGGAAGTCTATACTTTCTTCATTTCAGAACATTAGATTTCACTCCATCTTATAACTCCTAGAAGACAGATCCACCACAGCAGACTGTCAGTTAAAGCTAGTACTATACAGGACAGAATAAAGACACTTGACTTTGTCTATAAAGTTTCATTCTGAGTTTCACAGAAGTTTAAAGGCATCACATGCACTGGGAGGATCCAGTTAACACAGACTGAACTCTTCTACTGGTCATAAGTACGATGTAAGTGAGGAAAAGAATTTTTGTTTTTACTACATAATAACGTATCTATGAGAAAAAAGGATTTAAGCTCCTGTTTGGCAGCTTAGTAAACAATAACATAAAGATAGAATTTAAAAACAGTCTGCTTCTTTCTGGCAAAATGTCTTGATTAGCTTCAAATTCACGCACAAAATATTATGGCACACAATTCACTCGCCAAACAAACATAAGAGGCAGAACCACTTGTGAAACAGGCTGCACACTCTTCACTCAAAAATCATAAATCCCAGATCATTCCAACCACATGGTAAATACTCTAAAAAGAAATTTAAACGCACTTGGATTGGTGTTAACAAATCGCTATTACAAATCTCCCACAGTCAGGTAAACCCACAGTGTAAGGGATTATACAGTGCCACACACATGGAAGATATGGAGAAAACCAAAAAAAATGTGGTGAATAGCAAGAAAGAATAGCAGAATCAAGACAAACTGAAAATCGATGCACTAATAGGTATGCCCAACTTCAGGAAAACTCAGTATTTTGAGTATTTCTCCGAATTACATTTAAGTGTCCCTATCAGTTGTGATCTGTCTGGAAGTTTGATTGTTATTTTGCAAATCCTTGATTTGATCGCTGACACTTGAAAGAACAGAGACCAGGCCATTACACACAGGAGATCTCAGCTACTGCATGGTACACCCCCTGGGAGAGAGGACTTGCGCATGGCATAAGTTTTTTCATTTTCTTGGGAGCAATCTCCGTCTGCAGGTTGATTTTGTTGGCACGTTTCACACTAACTTTTTTGATCACAGTGTTTCAAGAAGCAATTACACTGCGAACAGAAAAGCAAAGGACCAGCTAGCATGAGTACACATGAACTACTGTGGGCTTTGTACACTACAATATAATGCAGCAAAGAACATGTTAGATGGGCCGGAATTCAGTTCACCAGGGACCCAATTTTTGTGCAGCTTCACTCTTCATCTTTCGCACATTTTATTTTTATTATAGCTTTTATTATATTTTTCTCCACTTGAACAACACAACAACCAGCATCCTACAATATAAATGGCATTTCTCTCAGAACAAAAACACAGCCAACCAAGAGCAAAGCTAAATATATAGCCAGCTACTTCCAGTAAGCTGAAAAGACAGTCACAAACTTCATCTATAGAGACCTAATGCACAAAGCCTTTCTCTTCCAGTCTATAGAGATGTAATGCACAACATCTTTCTCTCCCAAATTACAGTATTTTCACAGTAAAGCAAGCCACATTATTTAATAGTGACATTATTTTAAATACTAGTTAGCTTCAATTTTTCACATGTGTATATCTAACAGCTAATCTCTGGAAGGTCCCACAAATCACATGCAAACTTTGATAGACATCAGTCTCAGCAGGTGTGTATCATACCCCTGAATGTAATACAGCCAACTCTGGTTCTCTAATCCCTTTGCAGAAGAGATGTGAAATTATTCCCAGGTGTAGAAATTAGAGCTGACAATAAAAATGAAGAACCACATCTTACATTGGGCTAAACTGGTGCAGGTCTTTGATGAGAGAATCAGAAAAGATAAGATAGAAATTCCATAAAAATAATTAGGAAATAATCTCATAACTCTTTGTACAGGAGTTTGTGAAAGAACAGAAACTTTGTGTCTTTTTTAGAGAAAGTATTTTAGGGAAAAAGTACAGCTCGGGTTGACACATAATGCACAGACTGGGTTTGCAGGAAGTTCACAAAAAGGAGAATGTTGAAAGCAAGGTTTCTATAGCAACCTAAGAAATTAGCAAAATACAGGAAATAAACTGCAGTGAGGCCAATACACAGTTGTATTGGAACAGATGGAAGCTTTACTATTTCATAGATTAAACCAGAATATCACCGAAGGGGGAAAACTTGAGCTTCATCCAAGCTACGGAAGGTTAAAAATCACGAGAAGCTGTGCTCAAATGGAGGCAAGAAACAGCCACAAACGGGAAGAGAACTTGAGAAGCCAAACTTAAAGAAAAATAAATTGCACCTCTGTTAATGACAAACCACCCATTATTTTAATAAGTTATCCTTTTATGAATTGTTTGGCGTATGTTTCAATACTCTATCCAAAACAGAAACTGAATCTCTCATTTTTTAAACATTTATTCTGGATATAAGGTTAAAATTGTCACAGAGTTATTTTCCATACAGTTGCAAGTTGGACTTCTGCCTCATTTTCCCCTGTGCCCCTCTATATATGTACGTGCTGATGGACTCACTGGATTACAATCGCATAGCTACATGATGTGCAAGACACGTGTCCATTTGGACTGAATCAATACTGGTCGGCTTTTATAATTTGAAATCTGACCAAAGATATGAACATGATCTTTCTATACAGTTCCACATTCAGTGACCGCCATAAGCAGCTGAGCTATTGATTCATCCGTTAATAAATGAGTCATACTGAATGCAATGAAGTCAATTTTCTAAAAATAGCTTGTAGCCAGCTTGGCTGCTGTCATCTGCTGAACTTCTCCAATGCCACTTTAATTAACATTAATCTTCCTTCAGATAGATCACTCTCCCTAAACGATATCAAGTTGTCACCAAACCTCTCACTGAAACTCTGCTTCATCTTTAAACGAAAGCACAACTCAAAAACCTCTGCTTAATTGTTTTTTTCCAGATCCATCTCAAATACATTTCTTACCTACCACCAGGATATTCTACTCCCTGACTGATTCATAAACCAAGCAGAATATTGAAGAGAGACCACGCCTGTAAGCAGATCAAATGACTGGGAGCCAGACTATTTCTAATTCTAAGGACACACTCATTTTATCACAGGCTCCTGAATGAATACATGTTGCGACACTGCTCCCGCTGGAACAAACTGACCAAGACAGCATTTTCAGCCTACCCAAATGGACTAGCTTAACGGTGACCTGCGAAACATCAGCAAATCATCTTGCCTTGGATCCTCATATACAGATAAAATTTCAGAGAGTATTCCAGGGAAAGAGGTAACAGAAATGTGTGTCAAAGTAATTTTGTTCTCCACTACCTGTAAGAGCATACATCAAAAGCAGACACAAAGGTACGTTAATTGTTACTACTTTCTACTGACCTTTGAGAAGTTGTTAAAGCACCCTGAAGAGAGGCAGTAGGCAGGCACGCTATTTCGGGCTTGCTTGCCACACAACAGAACACTGGCAGCATGAGCAAGCCAGGCTGCAGCTCCTGTCGCTGGCCACACGCCAGCTACACATCGTGCAAAACAGCTTGCCATACGCTTCATGAAGACAGCTGTACTTACTCTAAGGTGTAGAATTATGTGATGAAAATCCAGACCTTGTTTTTTGTTTTCTTTTTTTTTTTTTTTTTAATGGATCCAATAATTAGATCCTTGAAAACTTACTTCCCCCCCCCCCCGATGTTAGGCTAACTTCAACATATACTCAAAAACCTCACAGAAGTAAAACTATTGCAGACATGCCCTCTGTCAGTTCATGTCTCTCATAATTAAGACGTCAAAAGTATAGGATTCTCCCTCCGCCTTGCCATGTCCCTAAGACGAACTGTACACACACAAAAATGAAGAAAAGTGGAGAGGGAAGAAAAGAAAAGAAAATTAACCCTATGTTTTAAAATTTTTGTTCCCTACCTTATTACTGTTTGGCTTTTGTTGCTAAACAGAAAAAACAAGCTGCATAGAAACACTATTTTTAAGGAGGAAAAACCCCATTGTTTCTACTTTTCACCCTTCAAAGTTTTTGGTTTTGTTTTTTTTTGTTTGTTTGTGTTTTTTGTTTGTTTGTTTGTTTGTTGTTGTTGTTTTTTTTACTTTACTACAGGAAAAGCAAGAACAACTTAGAAGATGCTAATTTTTGAGGTCCTTCAGTAGGAAAATACTGCCACCTCCACCATCTGTTATTGGGAAAGAAGGCAACAAGCATCTTCATCTTCAAATTCATCAGAAACTAGGGATGAGGTAACATGTATGTCATTTGGCAATCATGTGACCAGGAGCCACTCTCCCCTTTTAGCAGAATGATTTATTTATTTTTTGGGTGGAAAATTGGAACTGTTATGACATAAAGCATATGAACTTCAAAGATACCTCTATACAGTTATCAAACTCCACATCAGTTCAGGGCTTAACGAAGTTTTCTAGGAGGTATTTTTGGTTTAACTCAGTGCATGGGGCACACCTATATAAGACAGTTTGGGGTATTATTGCTGCCAGCCAAAAGATAGACCTACAGACTACCTCCTCTTGAAAATGTTTATCAATTTACTTACTGCCTAAAAAAGACACAGAACGGGAGCAGGGAAGGCAATGACCCCAAGAAATTTTGGGCTTGCAGGCACTGGGCCCCAAAAGAAACAAAATGGATGAAGAGGACACTTAAAATACATGGACTTCTCAGTGGTGTAATGTTGTTATTTTTTTTATTCTCAGCATGAAGAGAGGTGTCTTCTGGGCAATCGTAGGAGGAATACTGAACTTCCATGAGAAGCAAAAAATATTTTAAGTTTTGATTTTCACTAAACAAATTCATTAATAGTTGTTCAACCATCCAACCCCTAATACTTGCATGCTTCACAGCAAGGGTATAAAGCATGCACATGGCAAACATTTTGAGATCTTTGAACACAATGAAATGAAATATAAACAACATGGACATTTATAACATTAAAATTTTCTTTAGGACTTTAACATTTAACTGCATCGGACAATGAAGCATGCAGAACACTACACCAAATATTTTATGGTTTCCAGTAGTCTAGTTCCACCAGATTATAAACAAAAGAGAGAGACACTGCATCCGAAATAGGCTGAGAATAAAATACCAAAGATGAATTCTGCACTCGGAATTTTTATTACAGATTCAAAATCTTATTTCTAATCAAAACTGACTTCCCAAACGTCAGCAAAATCTGAAAACCGTCTTGCCATATGAACCAACAGCAAAAAGCCCACTTCTGTTCGGGATGCACGCATGTTCATAGCACAGAGGAATGATCGTACTATGTTCCATCTGATTGGTAATCTAACTATGGAAATCATACATTAAATCAAACAGACAGAAATGTCAGCTAGATTTAAGTATAAATGTGTTCAGTGACTTTGAAAGTTCCCACCGGGGCATCAGATGCTTGACCAGCCAGCTCATTAAATAACACGAGCAAGACTTGAAATTTCCTGAGAGAAAAAATATGCAGAAGCAGACAAAAATCGTTATCAAGAAAACAGTCATATTCTCACCATTTCAACCAAGAAATATACCTTTAATATGCATGTTGCGATTTAGTTGGTAGACTGAGGACTTTAAAGTACTGTATGAAGAGAAGTATTTATAATAAGGGCCAAGACAATAATAAATGTTCATATAATTTGTCCTATAGGAAATACTGTGGTAGGGTAAAGTATGTATTTGAACTTTTTCCAGAAAGTGCATAACACCTAAGAGAGATACAGAGTATTTGCATATATATTGCTAGCAATTGCCTGTCACAAGTCCTCCCCTAACTCAACTGAAAGTAAATTTTTTGGGTGCCTGACAGTGACCTTCTGGAAGGCACTGCAAATTAAAGGATTTAGGCAATACAATAAAGATCGCAATGATCTGCCTGGAAATGAAAGTTCCACTAGTAAATTACCATAACAGCTTGTAGAAACCTATACAGGAGGATAAAGCTATTTTTGCTGACACCCCTATCATTTCAGTTGAGCTCTATTTGCTTCTACCCAAATGTAAAGAGAGATCATCTGGAGCAAATGTTAAGAAAAAGATTCTTCCTAGGAGAATAAGTTGACCCACAACTAGTAGAAACAGTAAGGCTTATTTTCTTATAAATTAACACAGGCCACCTCCCCAACAGACTTCTAGTATCCAACAAAAATGGATTTAAAAATTATGGCCCTCTGCTACAAACCCTTTCGGTTTTTACCATGTATATGCTTCTCACACTCCACTACAACACCATAATTTTCTTCCCAATAACTTTAGTGTATATTTTTCCTTCCATTTCTTAGACACTCAAGCATGTGCACGTGGTTGACACATGCTTGTAAAGCATGCTGAGACACACAAAGTCCACGTGCATGCTTCTGCCAAGGCTAATATATATTAAATGTTTACTTTAAAAAGAGAAGAAGTTTGGCTGAGATATGTAAAATCAGTAAATGGAATAATGGGAACACAGGGATCACTGATGCTGGAGAATAAGCTGGAATGAATTGCAGACCACAAGTTGAAAAGAGAAATCTGAGTACTTTCTATGATCAGGCAAAAAGGCATCCAGAAAATCTCTTTATTCCAAAAAATACCAGTAAGGACTAAAGGATGACTGAAACTCAGGAAGAATAAAATGTGGAGAATATGTGGAAATGATCTGATCATTCTAGATTCTAGATCAAATTATTCTTTACAGTTTAAATCACATGGCTTATGGAAGACTGTCAGAACTTTCAAGTAACTTGTTTAAAAAAGAAAAAAATCTTACAATTTTGAAATTACAAGAATGACAGAGAAGTCTCAGAGAAAAGAAGTCTCAGAAAAGCGGTATCCAGATGGGCTACCACACTAGTTCAAACAATACTTCACCTTCCGAAAGCTCTAATGTCTCACTTCCCTCCACCAAATTCCAGAGAGATAAAAGTATGAATATAATCCAGTATACAATTAATGGCAGTCTTGTTATGTCTCTATTTCTCTAGACAGTTAAATTCAGAGGCAGAATTTGCTGCTCTTTTTCTTTAACATACTAGTGTTTGCATATATATACATATATTGTCTTGTGTGGCCTAAATGGGAGAAGCAAATTGTATTTAAAATAGTGACCTGACTCAACTGTGGTTTTTTAGTGTATGCTATGTGTTGGGGAATGTGAAAGGAAAAAAATTAAAATAAAATCTGTTCAGCCATAGAATGGAGTCGTATGCATAAAACAACTCCCTACTTGATCCATCCCTCTTCATACCCAGGAGGAACTTTCTATAGAGAAATAGCATTACTGACAATGCTGAAAGTGAGATTTTATTGCATGTCACACATAGTTATCTCCATTCCAGATAATTTACAGCTATTTTTGAAACCATCATCCATACTTTTACAGCTGCTTGTAAAATACCTCTGTAAGGTTCAAACTCAAGTTATTGAAAAACATTTCTTTGTTCTTTGTATATTATTGGCTATAAGGGTTTTTCAGCACTCTTATTTTTGTTTTCTGTAGCTGTCATTCCCTTTTTTCTTTGCATCTGATCAGTTAAATGTCAACAAAATGTTTCTAGATTAATTCAAAAAAATGATGTATTGCCTCTGCTATTCATGTCACAATTCATTACACCCTGACTCTTTCAATATTCAGAAACATGGTAGGCAGTGAACATGTGGATCTTAGACAATTTAAGAGGTCTTCGATTAAATGTGAATTTGTGTATTTTGTTTCATTCAGGTCGTAAAAAAGTATTACTTTTAATTTCAAAACAGCTTGCACAAACATAATCCATTGGCAAAATGTAACTGTTAACTTCTCCTTACTTGGAGCTTGAAGTCACCCTGTAAGTCATTATCAGCTATGTTCTCTTGACATCTATTTTGTATGATGTTCTTTTAAAAGTAAAAATAATAGGTACATAGAACAATCCCCTCTGGTTCCATTTCGCCAAAGCACTTCTTTATTACTGCTCCCCCTGCAAATATGATATTTAGAAAGAAGTGTAACCCACCTCACAGTATCTGAAGATTTTTGGTTTTTTAGGGTATGACTGCATATGGCTGCACAAGACTACTGAGCACATATACACAGTATTTACTATCATCTTCCTTTGGGCGACAGTGATCATAATATCCCTGGTAACTTCAACGTGCCTCCAGCCATCCCCAAGCTGAAGAACACATAACGAAGAGATCTGACCTCTTCCTCAGTTCCTTCTCCAGCACAGGAATGTACAGCGATACCTGGGCTTTATGAATAGACCACTGTAAGAAACTGTCATCTTCTTCCCAAATCACATTTATTTTCCAATGACTTGTGAAAGTTCAAAAAAGGCAGCATGGCGAGCACGAAGTAGAGAAAAATAACTCAAAGGATGATTAGCAATTGGAATAAAAGGCAAAACATCTCTCTCTTTTTTCACAGGACCCCAAAGCAGTCCTGGATTTACTTGGTCCTACATGTCCTCTAATACTCTCTACACCTTCTGTTTGTTCATTGTTTTTCTTGCTCTCTTTGCACAGGAAACATTTCTGCTTTACAGAAACTTGCAGACCAAATTCTAATGCATTCTATTCACAAAGAAATGAAGGAAACCTCACTGTGGCTACAAGTCAGGTGACATTTCATAACTAATTGTTTACAGAAAGTTGATCAATGCTGGGATACTGATACTTACAGATGATTATGTGCTAAACCCAGCAAAATCAAATACTGAATACATTAATTTATAAATTCACTTTTATATATAATTATCATGCTTACAGTCTATGTATGTGGTCTAATAATTTAAAATTCTAATAAAAAAAATTGCTAGAACTGCAAATTCAACTAAAGTGAAAATATTGGCTCTTCCGAAATAAATGCTAAAGTTTCCATTCAACTTTCAAAAAAAAAAAACAACAAACAAAAGCAGCACAAGTTACGCCAAATTCAGCTTACAACATATCAGTAACTTATAGGTCCTGCAGATTTTAGTTAGCACATGTATTTCACACACACCTTTTATTTATGACCTGAGCAATATTAACTTTTTTCTTGAAACAAAGTAAGTACAAAAATAAGAAGAAATAAATCATGAAGAAAAAAAAGAAGTACGTCACAATGTTCTTTCTGCTTAACAGTTGAAAGATATCAACACCCATAAGTCCAGTAATATTTTACGCTTGGTTTCAAACTTATTCTTTAATTCTGGACATTTTTAGGTCCATTTAAAAAAGAATACATTTAACAAAAGAAAGAGTGCCTTCATTACAAGTAATTTCTAGAAGTACTTAAAAAAAGAGATTGTGATGATAATGCACATTTTTTAGTTCATAGTACACTTTAAAGACTTTAGTAAGAATCTGAAAACACATGGCCCTCAAAAATCTCTAGAAGAATCACAGAATCATCAAGGTTGGAAAAGACCTCTAAGATCATCTAGTCCAACCATGCACCCAACACCACCATGCCTGCTAAACATGTCCTGAAGTGCAATATCTACACGTTTTTTGAACACCTCCAGGGATGGGGACTCCACCACTTCCCTGGGCAGCCTGTTCAAGTACCTGACCATTCTTTTAGTAAAGAAATTTTTCATAACAGCCAAATCTGCCCTGATGCAACTTGAGGCCATTGCCTCTTGTCCTATTGCTAGTTAGTTGGGAGAAGAGACCAACACCTGCCTCACTATAACCTCCTTTCAGGTAGTTGTAGAGAGCAATAAGGAAAAGTTTTGCTGCAATATAGATACCAGTATAAAATCTACATATTCTGCTTGCATACTTAGAACTGACATTTGTCTGTCTGTAATCAATGGAGCTGTGCACATGTTGGTATACAGACCTTAATATTTGTTCCAAGCTTATGTTAAGAATCACAGCCCAAAGTCCCCTCCGTTTTTTTCCCCCAGAATAAGCTGACATAGCAGAGATAAAAAGGAAAGATAGCAGAGAGAATACAATTTTACTCCAAACAAGCAATTGTTATTATGTAACCTGCCTTTTCCTTCCAGAACTAGCACTAAACACCTCAGAGACACCCTTTAGAAAATAACAGTAATAACTACAAAAAGCTAGTTAGAATAATCCAGAAATAATCCAAATCTGTGCTGAAATGAGTTTCAGTAGTACCTAAATGTAGGAACTGAGCTTACCTGCAGCACTACATGAAGAGAGACATTTAAGGAACTGACAGAGAAACCACTGTAGATAATGTCAGTAGAATATATTTTAGGACCTTAACTTCTGCTAAAATTACAAAATCATATTATGCTGACAATGCAACAATCTAATTTCTTTAAAAGGTTGTGTTCTATTTTGGATTTGCGTTTGTGATCAGAGTTTACAGGTAGATGGGTAGCATCAGGTCAAGCAATGAAAGAATAAAAGGCCTATTCTAAGAAGAAAGCTCAGTACATATCCATCAAATCAAACAAAATTAAACTAATAGGCCCATCTCTTGCATTTAAAACCTACAAGGTGAATCTAGAAAGCAGGCAGACCAAAGACCATTTACAAATGAAGAGAAAATGCCAGATTTTGTGTCTTATAAGATATCCCCCTTCCCATCCCCCCAGCACAACAGCATGGGTACATTTTACTAGGTTTTTTTATTTAATATAAACTGTATTGTCAGCTATATTTTAATCTAAAACATGTCAGGACAAACAGTGGTGCTATCCCTCCACAACAGCAGCCAATGCTTTAGCGAATATTTCCCCCAGCCGTATCACCTGACTTTAAATGCTCGTTGATGCATAATGCTACCCTAGATAAGTGTCAAGATACATTTCACAGCTGCAGTGCTTCCACACCTTCAGGTGCTAAGAAGGCATGCTTCTCCAAATTCAGCAGTGTTCTTTAGGGCTGAGAAACATGATTACCAGTGCACATTCAGTTGTCTTCATAAATCAGACAATAATTACAGTAAATGGCTTTTTTAAAAAAACCCACAAACTTCTCATGCTCTGAAGCTTAGATTACAGATGTTTTAGTATGAAGAGCAGAATACCCTCTTTCATCTTAATTAAGCAAAAGTAAATATTCAGTAGACATATCCTCTCACAATTTATTTCACCTTCATAAGACTGTCTTACATAATAATTTGTCCAAAACCCACTTGTACCAAATTCAAAGCCATTTGCAATGAATAAATAAAATGTGACAGAAGCCTTGTATAAATGAAAGAAAGTCAAATTGAGTACCTGATACCTAAGAATGTTCATTCCAAGGTTACCTTTATGTCTTGTCTCTTGATTAACTCTCAGTTCAGCTGATGTTTACTCCACAGTAGCCAATTCTTTAGAGTGGAGCACAAAGACTCCAATTCTGCCACATAAGCTATTAAGACATAAACTCTGTGGGTGGATTTTTAAATTTCAAGTTGAGTTTAAATTGAAAGCAAATACATTAAATTTTGATTTGTAAAACGAACTGTGTATGAAAACAAAAAGATGAAGAAACCAAATAATGCATAGATACTGTTGATAATGTAACATGATGATCTCTCTGTTATTAACTATTCTGTGAAAAATAAGGCAGTGGTATAAGGCTGGGTGGAAGGTACTTATTTTTGCTTTACAAATCATTGGTTATAAAAATTTTGCCCACACATGCACACACATAATACAATTTTAGGACTACCTGGTGATTTTTGCTAACTTAACAGAATGGCCAAACATCGAACCAGTCACAAAAGCCAAAGCAGGCCAAAGATACTGTACACATCAAAGCTGAAGCACACAGACAGGCTCTTTGATTATTTGTGTCCTGTATACGGCCCATAGCAAACTGCCAAGAGGTCCATTAACAGGCAAACATCATGCAACTGAGAGGCACTCTTTGCTGGAGAAAAAGAGATGAAGGGAGAAATACAAACAAAACATCAAAAGTTTTGCATCTCTGTAGTCTCAGCTGCAACTGCCCTGCTCCAAAATAATTTCCAACTGTGAACTTTGAGATTCTTACTGCAGCCAGGGAGTAACTAGAAAATTTCCATCCCCAAAAAATTATATGTAACTTGCCAACTTCAGCTTCTAAAGCTTCATACAGTATTGTAGCTTTACTGACCCTTCTACTCCTGCCCCAGCTCTGTTTCATCCTCAGAGCCCCACTGACACATACAGAAGCACAAACACAGAATAAAGATTTTCTAGTCCACTCAATTTTTTTTTTTTCCCCAATCTTTCCCCTTTCTAAAACTAGCTGAGTAAGTAGCTATAATATAGAAACACTTCAGGGAGCTTGCATATTACTGGAGAGTTCTGCTTTACAGAGCAATTCAGTCTATGACATGGTTTTGCACTAAATTACTTTAAAGCAAGTATAAAGCACTAGCAGCCATCTCACATTAAAATAAATTAAAATAATAATCCTAACGCTGAACAATTGCTCATGACAGATACTTAAATGATGTGCTGTAATGCAAGCTTACTACTTGTTTTTTAAAATGTTTATAACCGCTTCTGGCAGAATTCTCAGAGCTTTTATTAACAACCTAACTATTAAATGTAGGGGATGAAGGAAGGAAAAAAAATCTTGGGTCTGTCTATCTGTTATTTTCAGAGAGCTATATCAGCATCCCACATCAGATCACAGCAAACTCTGTGCCACAGTTTGAGTGGCACTGAGCCACAGCTAATAAACCATCCTGAGAGATAAAAGCATGTTGGCTTGTACTCAGCACTGTGCTACAGACATCTCTGTTACAACCAGCCAGCTCAGAGTACAGAGTACTTGTCCTTATTTGTCAAAAAGCTGTTAACAAGGCAATATGTAATTTATGTGAACTATATAATTTAAATATAAAATGTATAAAATTTGCTGCATAACAGTGTAATTAGAAACAGTGTGCTAACTGTTCCATGAGAATGATTTAAATGAATAGTTGTTAGTAGCAGATATGACTCATTTATACCAGTTTGAGATCTTTCACATGAAACTTGGTTAAGAGCTACTTGATAATTTTCCAGTGAAGCTTTTTCACCAAAACATGTAATTCCATTGAAATGAAAATAGTTGTGCATCATAAAATTTTATAAAAGTTCCTCAGTGAAAGGTTTTATGAACACTTTGACATGAAATCAAATGTGTTTTTTTGGTTTGCCAGTTTAATTTCACGTTCAGTGATTCACTCATCTTTACTGGCCAAGTACAAAGTATTCATTGCTTAGTTCATCTGCTTTCTGCTTCCTCATGGACTTAGGGGTTGCTTGTGTTTTATCTGTACTTTTAGCCCCATTTGATCACATTGGCACATTAAATTTAACACTTTAGGTATCCATTCCACATTTCTCCTTTAATCACAAGCAGCATTGAACACACACACACACAACAATATCAGACTTTCATATTAATAGCAGTTGTAAAACAAAACTTCGTCTTATTCCACCACATACCTTTCCTTTTACAAACTAAGCAAACAGTACCAGTCAGAGAAAGTTTTGTATTTTTTTTACTACTTGAAAACATGAAATATAGCTGTGAAACTGAGTGTTCAGAAAGGCTCCTGATTATTAGATTCTGGTTAGCGTGACTCACTTAGCAATTTCCCCAAGACCAGTCTCTCCACTCTGTCCAGCACAAACCTCTTCAACCTTCACCTCTCTTTTCTAAAAAGGCTGAGGAACATACAGTACAATCCTTTCCTCCAGTGACTGTGAGATTTTCCTCCTGTAGCTTACTACCACAGGAGGTGGCTTATTTTCTCCACTTAGATTTTCACAAGAGCACCCTCAAAAGACGGAACAGAGGTGGACCTGCGGCTGAGCTGAACACAGTAACAACACCAGGCTAATGATCAGTAACTTCAGCTAGTATTTTCTTCCACGTGTTTTAAAATGAAGCAGCCACAGAAGCAGCTGTAAAATCTGAATAGTGCAGATATACATAAGTGTATTCTTTGATCATTCTCTGCTGTTCCAGAAAACAGAATATTAAAAGATTTTCTGATTAAATCTTTCCTCAAGAGCAGCTTTTGCTGAGATAGAAAGGACATGTACCAGCATGGAACCCCACTCTGCTGAAGGAAGGGACGTCACTTCTGGAAGCAGTCAAATGTATACAAACCACCTCGTCACAAAGCTGCCAGTGGTCTCATCTTTCCCATTATGCAATATTCCTGTATCTTAAGAAACACACATTGCTTTGTGACACTGTAATTGTAGAAACTATGGATGCCTACTTTGTGAATATACTTAGTCACAGTTCTTGTCCAAACACATTAAGTTTCAAAACTTGTCCTTAATGACTGCCCAAACAATATTTGGTTAATTATTATCAAAGTTTCAGTGATTTCTTCTTACTTCTCTAATGTCAATTCCAACATAGGGCTTCTGTAAACCAGCTGAATAGCATTACAGATGACAGGGTGACACAAAAGCTTGCTTAGGGTAACTAATAATACAGGAACCTAAGTTCCAATAAAAATATTCAGCTAGTGCAGAAGAACAGAAATAGTACAACGAAACCAACACATCGTATGTCAAAGTGGCACCACACATTCACGGTCTTGAGCTGGCTCTGTATATGGAAACCACTACCTCAAATGAAGGGGAACACTGAGGGAGAGACAGACCAAAAGAAAAGATCCCTCTCATAAATTAAGGAACTCTCAATTAATAAGGGTAGGCAGCTCCCATTAGCCTGTCTTTCCACAGAAAATGAGGTTTTCGACAGAAAAAGTTTTAACTCATCAGAAGTTAGAGAGTAGTAAGACCTCATTAAAAATGGAAGTGCAAATCGGTTCTTTGTTGGGAAATGAGAGTGATTGCAATCTTCAGCTAAGATGCCACTGAAACAAATCTTATGTCATTGCAGCATTAGACACATAAAAGAAAAAAAGAATTTAAGTACTGCTAGCTTGCTAGCTTTGCCACAGATTATGTCTATTCTTCACAATATGTCAGTATCTTAAGCTACGCAGAAATATCCAAGCTGGTGAGCTAATGAAAAGCTTGGATACTGGTAACAGTGTAGCCATGGAGCGACTCAAATCAAAAGCTATGACAAACCTTGCCAAGAAGCTGGATATTCATTCAGTCTACACTAAGCTTTGGACTACTATCAGTATTTCAAAATTAGCTTGTGTATATCTATATACGCTGTAGTCATTGCACTGTTCGCATAACATTTGTTCCCGAAAGTCGATAATAAATACTAATGACGGGGAAAAGGTGTTTCAGTCCAAAGACAACCATCTTACATTAGAGCTCTTGAGCATGGTAAGCATTCACAAGCTTCACAAGAACAATAATCAAACCCTTCTATTTAGCACTAACAATAAATTGGCTAAAGAGATTAAAAGGCTTGAGAGGGCAAGGGCTACACTGCTGACTGGAGTCTGAAGCATGTGCAGGAGAAGGCAGGACAAGAGGAACGCCTGAAGGAAGATGAAGAAAAAAATCCCCACAAAATCCTAAATGTAGAATCCAATGATACTACTGGGATTTCTCAGCAAAACTTTGATCTGATAATATCTCTTTCCTACTAGGTTCTAGAAAAACATGGGGGTATTTTTGTTTCATGTAAGTATATTCAAAATATTCTGCTCAACCCTGCATGCAGGAACAGACACACTTCTCACTGAGTCTGAGGCACTAGCAAAAAGGGGAGAAGTTTTCTCAGTTTTGATTTCATAAAAAACACAGTTTATAAAAGTCTTTCACAATATAAAACATAATTATTTGTATAAATGCAAAATATTAGAATTTAAAATGTAAAATTGTTCTGAAATCTCAAAATCTTTACTAGTTCATCTATTACTAATGCTTATATAAGCATTAGCAAATAACGAAGTACACAGATACTCCATCTATTCAAACACAAACATAACCTTCAATTCTTACCTAGTTTTTGGTCACAGATTCTTTCCTTGAGGATGTGTTTTTAATGTTGTTAGCTTCTGAAGAACAATACAGAGCATAGGTTTAAAAATAAGAATCAGTTTCTCATGTGTGTCACTTCATTTCTTCACATGCGGAACAGCCCTTGAAAAGCGATCTGCCTAAGCCTCATGGCAGGCAGCGTTTGTTTCTAAGCCAGGAAAAGGTATAAAGAAAATGTATTGACTGTATCTTTTTGCATTTTTCTAGCAAATTCTTGTTTTCAGCAGAGATTAAATGCCGAAAGATTCTGAGACAATGCATTTTAAAGCCAACTGTACCCAAAGAATACTGTCTGCATACAGTACAATTAACTTACAAAGTTTCAAAACTGACATTAGAAGTATAGTTACAATAAAGTATTGTTAGTAAAGATTCTGAGAATCATTTTAGATGGGTTTTGGGTAGAGGTATTTATTGTAGGTTTGTGGAAAGCAAAGTCTGCAGTTGCTTACACACATAAAGCCGAGATCCACCTGTGTGAATGCGTGGACAGGTGGGGCTGGATGGTTGCCACTCGGGATAAGTATTTACCTGGTTTTATTGCTTATTCTGTGAAAACTGTCTGATCTCAAACTTTCAGTGTTTCAAGATCACTGAAAACTCAAATACACTATTGATTTTTTGTTAATGGTTTGTACTGTGCAATAGAAACCTGAAATACAATAGGATGACACTCCTGAAGCCTCTAATTTTCCCCTGAAATTCATTCATGCAGGTTTAGATGAAAATGAGGTTCTAATCTGTATGGAACTGTTACGATAGGTTGAATTAAAATTTATTCAAAACTTGTTCTCTAATTTTCAGAGCATTGCAAATGCGGTAGAGTAGGCACAACACAGAGTTTCCTGAAGAAAATATAGACAATGCGGGCACAGCTAGAGCTCCAGGCACAAAACAGACCCAACAGCTGCTCCTGGTACCACACTTTGCTTCCCAATCCTGAAGCAAGCAGTCATCCTACAACTACAGCCGTAAAAATCTCTCAGTCATTGTCCTGTATTCTCCTTAGCTGTATATGAAAATGAAAACAAAATTATGTATTAATGCGTCCTCTGTATTATTACCAATCTGTATACTGAATGGCTTTCCAGGCTCTGCCAGAAAAGTGGGGTTTTTATGTTTGCAGAAAAGAGGAAAGGATCCACTAAAAGCACCTTTCTTTCAGAAGCACATTTTTATCTTTTAATGCCTCTTTTGGAAAAATGGAACATAGCAGACTAAAAAACAGCACTTAAGTAATAATATACTAAAAAAAGTCACACAAACGAAATATGCTTTGTTAAAATGGAGAAGAGACATTCCATTTTTGCATTCCCTCATTTAATAGTTCCTCCATCATCTATTCTGTAGTTGAACACTTGCTATTCAACACTTCCACATACTGTACCGAGCAGTAATTCTGTATGTTAATTGTACAAAATGCTCATGACAATGAGAAACACACTGAATGCACAGTGGTGAGGGAGAAAAAGATCTCTTAATGTGTGCTTTTTAAATAGGTAATTCAATCATGTCAGTAAAATGACACTCCAGAGCATCCTGTATTTTCTAAAACAATCGCCTATCTGAAAATGACACCAATAACAAATTTTAGAGTAACACTGTATTTCCAGCCAAAAATATAATTTAACAGACAAGATACATTCTCATAACCAAAAGCAGATAACAAATATAGAATTTTATTAGAATAAAAATTTCTATCAGAATACAATGAAGGGGATGAAATTGGAGGTAAGAAGAGAGATGCTGTAGCTAAAGAAAAAGCAAAAAGTTTGTAACAGAATCAGTAAGGGTGTAAAGGGAAGCATCTAGTGCTGTAGTATAACTGTGTTTCTTTGAAATAACTGTCTGCAGAAGATCACTTGAGGGAATTTTTGAACTGTTGATATATCAGTTCTGAGCTGCAAGGCTGTCATCATCCACAGAAAATATATCTATGTCCTGGTTATGTTCTTGTGATGTTTATATGTTAGCATGGATAAAGGGGAAAAGCATAAGTGAAGAAGCCATGGTAAAATCCAAGTTATAGTGAAAGAATGTGAGAAAAGCATACATGGAAACAACACAAGAAATATCACGGGATAACTCTACTTCCTTCTTAAGCCACTATCTGTATAGATTTCTGCTGTACAGTGCTAAAAAGAAAGTGATTTTAAAGAGTCCCCCAGAACAACTCTTTTGAATTAAGAAAGCAATCTAGAATTTAAATACAGTGAGTAGTATTGTATAAAAGCATGAAAACATCTTCAGGTAGCATGTTTCTGTATCTCAGCATCAGAATCATTATTAAGATGTGCGGTAAAGGCTTCCTTTACATCCGAAGCTAGGTGTTCTATTATAATCTTTTAGTAGCAGATCATCCATTTCTCCTGCTAACTTAATCTACCGCAAATAAGTACACAAATTTCACAGAATCCTTCTCTAAATAAGGCACTCTTTCAAGTTTTTATAGCTTTGACAAAATGTACCCTCTCCTACAAAAAGACTCATGTCCAAGGGTCAGCTCACAATTGATTTTCAGAAGAAAGAGCATTTCAGAAGAGCATTTAGTCATTTTTTCATAGTGAGAGTAGAGGAGAGAAATTTTCTCCTGTGTAATAAATCATTACAACCCCTGTACTGAGAGGCTTTTGTTCCTCCATTACTGGGAATTCCAAATTTAAACTCAGCTATGTCAGGGAAGCCCACTTCACTTTCAAGGACAAATGTTTGCTGACCCCTTGGAAAAATGTTTCAAGTTCGTATGTGCTCTACTCTTTCTGAAACTACTATTCCTGAGAGAAGTATATAAAAACAGCCATACTAGCTCAGTGTAAAGGTCCACACAACTCAGTACGATGCTCCTGGTGTTGAGAAACAAATGCATAGGGAATAAATATATGACACATAGAATGATTTGTCCCCTGGTACACACTCAGCGCCTCTTGCCATCTTCAGTTCAGGAGCTTTGCTGACCTAGATGCTGCATGCAGAGCATCAGCTTTAACAGCCATAGTAGGTCATCAGTCTAATTCAGTATTTTGTAGCTATCATTTATACTCCAGGCTTCCACATGATGTTACATCAATTATGAAATATTCAGTTCTCCTAAACTGGAACAAGTATGTACTTTCATGCATTTCAAACCTGCTGTTTGAACCTTTTTCCTGCCACAATTTCTGATCCATGAAAAACAGTGAATAATTGCCTCTGACTCTTTTTTTTTTCTCAATGCTATTCATTCTGTGTAGCTCCACCATACATTGTTTCTTGGTTAAGGCTCTAGTCTATTTAATTTATCTTTATGTGGAAGCTGTTCCAAGTCTCTGCTTAATCATATGATCCACACCATACCCCTTTTAGAAGCTAATACTGTGGTCAAGATGTAAGCACATCCCAGGTTTACACAGTCATATAAATAGGTCTTCTGTTTTGTTCTGTGTTTTTTTTAGTAAGTCCTCATAACTTATTTTCTTTCCCGAGAATACAGAAACACACTTAATACACTGCTGAGTATTAAGATGATCTTCTCAGGTTAACCTCCATCAGCAGATGATTCTCTCAGACCAGCACTGGACCATCTCTCTCCTGTAGATACACAGAATATTTTTCTTTCCAATGTCTAGACACTATGAGAAGACAGTCTCTTTAAATACTCAGAAAAGATCTGGATATAAACAGAAACAAAGACTACAGTCAGGAAGAATGAGGGCAGGTGAAGAGTCAGGTTAGCCGAGATTCAAATGAAACCTAGATGTGGCAAAATGGGCTTAGAAGAGGCTGTTTCAGTTCTGAGAGTCAGATCCTCAGAGAGTGGAAAGCTGATGAAAACGGCAAATGCAACAGACAAAGACCCCTCCAAAAGAAGCTTGAAATGAGAAGATCAAGGAAGGCAAGATAAGGTCACTAAGGTAAGACTAGAGAGAACAACTAGAATCTGTGGTGGATTTGGGTTGAACGAGAAGACAAAAAACAAAGCCAGAGAGATGTACAGCACAATCCCTCAAGGAAATCCCTAGCATTATACATGAAACTTTTAACAAGATCTTGGACTGTGATTTTTAAAAATGGAACATTGACTAGGAAGCTGGGCTGCTATACCATTAAATTCAAAAGCAAATGATGGGCTGTAAAATAATATTTAACCAAATGAACACTTTACATGCTACTTCAATCTACTCTTATCAATTATTAGTGCAAACGATAACAGAAAAAAATCTTCTGATATTTAACTCTGAGATTGTGGCAGTATTATGTAGGTACCCAATTTTCCTACTACTTCTGTATAAAGTAATTTTGATCTGATCCTAAATACAACCAGACACACAGGAGTCTTGTCTATATTCCTTCCAAATGCAAACGAAAAAAACACAACTGTAATATTACTCGTATGTGTACTGGGTCTGGCTGGGATGGAGTTGACTTTCATTCACAGCTGCTGGTATGTTGCTGTGTTTTCATATTGTGACCAGAACAGTGTTGATAATACACCAAAGTTTTAACTATGTCTGAACAGTGCTTGCACAGCATCAAGAACTTTTCTTTTCCCCCTCTGCCACCCCAGTGAGTAGGCTGGGGGCGGGCAAAGAGTTGGGAGGGGACACAGCCAGCACTGCTGACCCAAACTAACCCAAGGGATATTCCGCACCATAACGTTGTGCTCAGCAACAAAAGCTCAAGGAAGGGAGAAGTAAGGGGGGGTAACAGTGGTTGTGGTGTTTGTCTTCCCAACTGACCCTTCTGCGTGCCTGGCTTTCCAGGGACTGCCTAAACATCTGCCCGATGATGGGAAGCAGCAAATTACTTTGTATTAAGGGTTGCTCTTTTACTATTGGAGAATGAAACATATTAAGGATTTAAAAGTTGCAACTGGAAAAACAAAAAAAATGGCACGCATTCTTAGTGACAAGCATAGTGGATACTTTTAAAATCAAATTTTAAAAACACATAGAACTAACTTTTAATCAGTTTTGCGAAACTGTCTAGATTGAAACTTGATCAACACTTTCCAACCACTGTCCTATGTATTTCTTTTCAGACGTCAGATAGTAAACTAGTAAAACAGAGCAAAAAGGACACAGCTTTTCTTTAGAACCTTTCTGACAATATTTTCTAGCATTTTCATTAATAATGAAAGTTTAAGTACATCTAATAAAAATAACACAGACTTTAACCCTGAAAATGAAGGATCTAGTAAATGAAGATGTTTCTTATTTCAACAAACATCATATATTCATTTATAACTGCTAGTTTCAGAACAAGTCACAGAAAATGCACATTTCTTTAGACAGCTCCATAAAAGAGTGTGTTTCAAATGTACTAAATTTAAAGCTTCCTAATAACAAGGAGGATCTCTAATTACAGATCTCATGAGTGAAGTTCCCTGAGCATGTTTAGATAGAGGTTTCTGGCTATGAACTTCAAGCAGCGCATCCCTGCACCACAGAGAAGTACTGGAACTAATTCTGAAACCAGCACTAGAACTGAAAAGCCAGGCGGAGCACCCAAGCTGCAGCTGCTATGCAAGCAAACAACCCTTTCCCCTCAGCAATGCTTATCAACCCAGGCACAGCCTCTAGTTCCAGACCAATTTTTTCCGTTACTTATTTAGCTCATAAATTTCTGAATTGCAGGCTGCCACAGGGCATTGCAAGAGCAAAAGCAAAAATATTCCTCCTAAGAATCTGGAAACCGTACAATGAAAGAAGACAACTTTGTTCTGAATGTAACTACTATTGGTAGATAAACCTGACATGGAGCTTTAAAGAGGTTACAGAAGACTGTTTTGGGCCAAGAGGTAAAAAATTATTAGAGTCTGAAGTTACTAAGTGTTTAAGAAAGACATTGCTCTTACGTTATGCTTTGCCACAGACTTCTGCTAAGGTTTTGTTTCAGACAGATGAAGTAGTTCTACAGGTTTATGAGCCATTAAGCCTAAACAGCCAAAAAAAATGCACGCAGTATTAGCAATTTTTACTACAAACTGCCAAGGAATCTCATATGTTGAGGAAATTCTTTTCTTGAAGTGCAACTAACATAGGTGGTCTTCCATGCAGTTGAAAAATGAATTTCCCTCAGATAATCAGGATGCCTAAACAGAGAGCCCCTTACAAAATGTCTGTCGAAAACATTTAGGGACTTGTAGATACTACTGCAGGTAAAAATTATTTGGCACATGAACTTCAGAACAACCACTGTGATACTTTTGATGGAGTCTGGTTGGACTATGAAGCCAAGTAGTGAAACTGGCCTGAGAAGAAACCTTGGCCATTTAAAGTAAGGATGTTTTAATTATCTCGAAGGTAGGGTAAATACAATTTTTTCAGGCACATGCAAACTCTGCTTGCAGCTGAAGTAGATAAAGACTTGTCTCACTCATTCCCCCAGACTGATCAGAAACCATCAGGATAGCATGAGGCCAATTCTATTTATATAAAACTTAAGAAGTGCTTATTAGATTACACTCATCATCATCAATTACTTTAGGTAGGTGTCAGATCTTTGGAAGTTTGCCAAGTACAACTTCTTCATTAGATGCTGTACTTAAAACAGGCTGCGCTGCTGTTACACCTCAGTATTGCTCCTCTGCATAACAAAGCACTCTGGGCTACCATTGTGAGTCCACCAGTTGTCCTGACAAAGACCATCCGATGAAATCACGAGATGCTTACAGATGAGCTCACTAGCAAGAGAAGTATATTTTGTAAGTCAGGCCTATTAGGGAAAAATGCTAATACAGTCAAATAATGGGCAAACAACTGAGCACATGAACTCCCACTGGAATGCTGCTGCAAAACAAGATAACAGCAGATAGGATTACAGAAGAAAAGTTTCCTTTTTATGCTGCATTACTGAGACCAGCAGTTAAGTAAAAGAAACTGGCATGACATGCATATATTATAACAGCCACTGAAAAACTAGAAAGGCTGCACAAATAGGAGAGGGAGAGAACTGGTATCATCATAACGCAGAACTTGTAACCTTCAAGACAAAATATGCTACTGATTTGCAAAGCCCAGAAAGAATGAACTACGATACTTCCAGTTATCCTCAACAACTGCTAGATAAGTTCATTCAAGTAAACACAGACGCTGTGAAATTTTACATCCACAGACTTAGTGTGGTATTTATCAGGTCTTCAGTCCTATAGTATAGCTTGTGTCCTCAGTAAAATCAGAGGTCCTCAAGAATTCCTTCCTCATCTTCAGTCCTTAAGTTTAAGTGACAAATTCTAAAACTCTCACAACTACTTCCCAGAAAAGGTATCTAGCTCCTCCCTTTAAGGTTGTAAAATACAAGCAGACAGTGACAAAGACAACTTCTGTCAAACTTTTATCTCCTGCCATGGACAAATGGAATTCAAAGTTCACCCAGGAGTTTCTAACATAGACCTGTTAAACTTCTAGATTAATAATATTTTGGTTGTCTTCCTAATACAATTACATGGAGGGTAAATAACATTTTCTTTTCAAAACTTTTATTAAAAAAAGCTTCTGTAGTACATAGGTATTAAGCCAACTTCCGATCTCCTGTCAAAAGTTACCTGTTCTTACCTTTTAGATTTATCTACTCTCTCTTGATTGAAGTCAGCTAATCTGAAGGAGATACACAACACAGTTTAGATGTGATTTTGCCTACAAAGAAGGACATTATTCAGAATATCTTGGATCTTGTTCATCTCAAAGCAGGTCTGAAATTGTTTCCAAAACAAATGCGTACCAGTGATTATGTGCAGCTGCAGCTACTGAATTGAAAAGAAAGATTAGAAGCACCCTCTTTTCTGTCTAGACAAGTATTTTATAAACTGTATGTCTATATATAGGCTAGAGCTGAAAGGAACATCTTATAAAGTGATGCTAAGAGCTGAAACTTGGGAATATCTACACATAGAACTTCTGCTTGAAGTAGGTGGAGGTATACCTTGCCCCCTAAAGATATGATGGTTCATGCTTCAGAGGTGTATTTAAATAACTTACAATTAGAAGAAATTCAGTAGTGAAGAACCTAGGAGAAGTTTCAGATGATAACCATATTGAATTCTTTCTAACCCAGTTCTCTCCTAAGGATGATTGGGTATTGAGAGTGGAGAAGGAGGGGAAGAAAGAGGGTAGCATTCAGTCTGCTCCTGAGTGGGGAGTCAAATGCACTGATCATTTTTCTGTCTTTCCTTGAGCGCCAGCTTAAGAAATTTTGCCTTGTTACAAAGCCTCAAAGATCTCCCCACAAAAGCAGTACTTTGCTAGCATCTTAAGCTGTTCCACTGCATTTTACCTCAGCTGAACATAGTCTGAAGAACAACTGCACCACCATCTAAGAACCAACAGCCTAGTTCCTCAAATCACACCTGTTGTCTGCAGCTCTGCTGTTTAGGACCATTCACGGAAAAACACCTATAGTCTTCTCATGTAGATAAATCTTCTCTGTAGAATGAAAAATGTTAAGTATCTTTCATGTGTTACTGGAACAGTTGGGCAGGGCTGAAGTGGGTGCATCATCTAAACCAAATCATAGGCTTTGAATATTCATAGACACATTAAGTTACCTATATAGCAATCAAAATACATTCCATCTGGTTTTTGGTCATATTAACTACGCTGACGCCAAACTGTCAGAATGCATACCTTTTTCACAGAAGAAAAGAAAAAAGAAAAAAAGGAAGAAAAAAAAAAGGTTTGCCCTTCCAGCTCTGTACACTTACACAACATCAAATATACGCAGACTGTAATCTGCAGAGCTCTTCCCAACATTCTTCAAAAATTATTCCAGTTTCTTTATCATATTGACATATAGAATTTTTTTTCCAACTAGCCAAGCAATCTCATCTGCTATAAATTAAACTAATTCTTTCTCATCAGCCAAAAAGAACAATCCCTTTAAAAATCTTTTATATACTCTAGGCAACTCATACTTCCTCTCTTCCGCTGTTTTCTAAATTAAGTAGCACCTGTCATGCACTGCACTTTCCAACTTACTTCTCTTGCCACCCTCCTGCACACCTCTATATCTTTAAGTTTTGTGTCCATAACTGGACACTGTACACAGCAGACACATCACAGAACTCTGAGCAACCTCATCTAGTTGAAGATGTCCCTGCTCATTGCAGGTTAACCATGAGCCAGCAGTGTGCCCTGGCTGCCAAGAAGGCCAATGGCATTCTGGGATGCATCAAGAGGATTGTGGCCAGCAGGTCGAGGGAGGTTCTCCTTCCCCTCTACACTGCCCTAGTGAGGCCTCAGCTGGAGTACTCTGTCCAGTTCTGGGCTCCCCACTTCAAG
>Ga0065711_1030171_pt1 | contig 33439 bp, 25 predicted proteins | sample Hoacrofraction12_FD_59098 | JGI IMG/M metagenome (GOLD analysis project Ga0065711, IMG submission 59098) | Hoatzin crop microbial communities from Cojedes, Venezuela - Epithelial fraction 12 v2 (version 2) | ecosystem: Host-associated > Birds > Digestive system > Esophagus > Crop | place...
TGCCCCCCCCCCCGCTACTTTTGGATTTTGTTTGTGTTCTATGACGGCGAGGGGCTGCACCTCAGTTCCTGTGCGTGCTCCCAGGAAACCTCAGGCGGTTTGCGTGCCGCTTGGGGCAGCGAGAGGTTCCTCGGGGCCTCGAAACCGCAGCCCTGCGAGCGGGAGTTGCAGTTTTACACCTGGGGCCGGGCTGGCAGCAGCGTGCCTCTGCCGTCCGCTCTGCTTCCACCAGAACCCCGGTCTTCTGCGCTACGCTCTGAGAGTGCAAACAAGTTCGCCTGCAGTCTTCCTGAGTCCGTCTGGCCATAAATAGTGTTGGATTGACCGCAGAAACCACATAGGAAGCACCCGGCTGAACTTTTTGCGCCCTCTCAGAACTAGAGGCACCGGTGAAATCAGGCAGGAGTTTTGTTGAAAGCCTTTTTGCAGTTCAAGATTTAAAAAGTCACAGGAAGAAGAGGGCTGACCCCCCTGAAGTTAGGTTTATGGTTGGACTAGGTGATCTTTAAAGTTCCCTTCCAACCAAAACTGTTCTATGCTTCTGTGCAGAGCGAGCAGGAGCGCAGATCACAGGCCAAGCACTTGCTATCAGCTAGCACATCTGGGAGGTGAGAGGAGAGCTGCTCGGCTCGTGGCTTTGTGTCCTTCACGCGCCCTGGTTATTCAGGAAGCTGTAAAGGCAATGCTGTCTGGTAGGAAACATACCTTGGGAATATAATAGGCAGGTTGTGTGCTAGTTAGTGACTTTTCACGTCGTACCCATAGATAGTAAAATTAAATTAGGAAAACTTCTCGCTCCCAGTAACATGATTTTGAATTTTGTATGAGTGCACATAACGACACTTCAGTCTCTACATACTCTTGTCTAGAAAATCTTTTGCACTATTGTTGTTAACCCCAAGCCTAGTTTTTAGTTGTCACAAACGTAGACACTAGCCTTGCTTTCATGTTTGAAATAACTACTTCTGAAGTAGCTTTGGACAGTGACAGTAACTCTGCGTCCCAGCTGAGAACTGTGTAGGAGACTGAGCTGGCTTTCAGGATTATAGTGCAGATTTGGGAGCTTCTGCTTGCGTCAGATTTTTAAGGCTCTGCGCTGTTTGTTTAGTGAGAGCTGTTCTTTGGTCCCTTCCTGAATGTGTCAAGGTGAACTTTTACTTCTGCTGAGTAAGTGTACTTAGCAAACTGTGAAGACTGATGCAAAATGCTTATGTATGCTAGCATCTTCACCAAATTTTGATACTGCTGCTAAAATTGTTTCTGGGTGCTGACTTGTGGCATTGTTCAATATAACTGTTCCATTCGAAAGGGAGCTTTTCTGTGTAAAGGTATTTGGTGTTACTATGCACCGCCTTTCAGCTTTGCTCTGGGATGGACACAGATTTAAAGACCATGATGAAAGGCGTCTCTCTGCTTTGCTAGCATCAGCATAGCTTTGGTGAGAAGGCACTTCTGGACAGTGGAAGTGCTGTCAGAAGTCTGGTCAGATCCGTGCCAGTAATTTTGTTTCTTCTTGGCATAACAGCTGGAAAGTTCAGGACTCTTGAGCATCCTCTTTGAAGTAATACTGTAATTCAGTGTTAATAACTGTAATTCAGGTGACAGCATGCTGGTCCGTTGCTCACTTGCAAGCAGTTTGAACTAAATATTAAATCATAACTGAAATAGCAGTTATTAGGAGCTACTCAAGATAGATATATTATCATTCATTAATATTCTGCAGGTATTACTGGGTATTCTTTTATGAAACTTCAACAGTAGCTATATATCACAGGGAAATAAACTGCGTAACCTCAGTTGGCTGATGATATAGTAAGTGTGTGGTCAAGTCAGAGACATGATTGTTTTATCCCAGATTACTGTCTCGTGAAAATACTACCACCTTGCACTGCTTAAAATCAGATTTGGTGTGGATATTTGCATCATGGATGGGTGCACACTGACTGGGACTTTGCAGTCCTTCTAACTGGATTTTCTTGATCTCTTGTGAGTGCTGATGAGCTACAACAATGACAACTAGTGTGTTGCTTTCCACATATGTTATATATATAGTCAAATACAGGTGCTAGAAAAACTTCTACAAGTACTTCTATAAGTCTTTCTGGTTTGCTCTTTAGAGGTTGTGTATTTCTGATTGCCCATTTGGAACATATTGGTAAGGTTAAAGCAGACCTTATACTGACAGAAATAGTTTGCTGGCATGGTTTTTTTATTACTATTGTGTAGAAACAAGGTTTAAAACTGTATTCAACAACAGTCCTTGTGTTTGGAAACCTTACCTTTACTTTCTAAAAAATACCATTTGTAGGACTAGTGGCCTTTTGGCAGATCATATTCTGCATGGTTGCATGATGCCTCATTAGTTTTACAGGATGCATCAGAGGACAAATATAAACGACCACTTGTTTGAAAACATGTGACCCAGTTAAAATTGAGGTTTTTTTTCTGAAAGGTTACATCCCATTTACAATTTAGGTAGCAAAGCAAAAATATGCTTTAAATCAGTATCAGCAGTTTTTGCCTCATTGTCTTCTATGCTGGATGTATTACTTGTAAGAAAGCAGTATATTTTGTTAAATACTGGTGTTTGAGTCAAGAAAATTCTAATGCTGACCAGCAGAAAAATTCTGAAAGTCCGGTAGAGTTACCAATCTCTTGTGCTTTTACACTTAGTAGCTTAATGAAGAAATTTATATGCTTTGTTGTGGAGCTGGCTTATCGATGGCTATCTGGTAATAATAGTGATTCCTATATGTGTCCTCAGAACTGGAAACCACTTGTTGTTAGCTGTGGGGGAAAGAAAGAGCGCAGAAATGGTGATTGCTGAAAAGCAGGGGAATGGATTCGAAAAGAGAATAGATAGCCAACTGATTTTAAAACAACTCCAGCATTTCATTGACTTTTTTATATTTAAAAGTGGGAGTTTTATCTATCCTGTAGTACAGGAAGTGAAAAATCATGAAAATATTTTCACAAAATATGTAGGAGAGAAGGCAAGTTGAACTAGAAACAATGTACAACAGAAATCAATTTAAAACTGTTCCAACCTGATACATGCAAACCTTCCATTTTTTCCATAAAACTCGTCATTACTAGCTGCATTTCATTAGTTGTAGTCGGTATCCATGTGCATGAAAAATAAAATACAGTGTTTTAAATTCAAAGACATAGCACCTGGAACAGTTTCCTTTTGTTATGTTATTATTTTGACCAAACACTTGGTAAAGTAAGGAAGCAGCTGAGTTTCAGTTAGCTAGCTCTCAGCCATGCTGTATTTTGTGGGGAGGGAGGAAGTAGTTAGATATTCTGATGGGGGCCACCAGTAAGTTGTTAAGATGATTACTTCTCTGCTAATGCAAGGTGAGAAGCCTAGTGCTATATGAAAGAGAGGTTGGTGCACACTCATCTGATGATGGATGTCTGAAGTGTAAGATACTTTTTTTTTTTTTTTAAATCTGGTCTGGAGGCTGACAGTTCTTGGATGTGGAACCTCCTGTCATGATCTGGTTACGGGTCTCACTCCAAGATCAGATTACTGTGCAGATCACATCCTGTATTACATCTGTCCAGGAGCTAAAGTTGGTGCATAACGCAACAGCTGATCTGTTAGCAGTACTCCCCAGTTCCAGCACGTGTTCCCTTGTGAGTTGTGACTTTTACTGGTTACCTCTATCAGCTGGGTTTTCTCATTGTCCTGTAAAGTCTGGGGTAGTATGGTCACTTTGTGTTCCAGTGCCACAGCAGCATTTAGTGGAGGTAGTCAACAAAGAAACTAGTGCCAAACATGGGGGTAGGGTATTCTTTTGTTGCAAGAAAAGGAATTCAGTCCTTTAATGCTAAAGTAGGTATATAGTAGTACTTGTAATCACAGAATCACAGAATGGCAGGGGTTGGAAGGGACCGCTGTGGATCATCTAGTCCCAACTCCTCTGTCAAAGCAAGGTCACCCAGAGCAGGCTGCACAGGACCTCGTCCAGGCGGGTCTTGAATATCTGCAGAGAAGGAGACTCCACAGCTTCCCTGGGCAGCCTGTTCCAGTGCTGTGTCATTGTTCTGGTTCGGCTGTGGCCGGCAGCAAAAGCACCACGCGGCCGCCCCTCCCCCCGCCGGGGTGTGGAGGAGAATGGAAAGAAACAGGCAGAAACCGGTGGGTCGGGATAAGGGCAGTTTAACAGAACAGCAAACAGAGGGAAAACAGGAACAACAACGATACAGATAAGGAGAAAACACAACACGAACCGCACAACCCAGAGAGCTGCCCTCCACGACCGCTGTGGCAGCACGCTCCCAAGCCGCGAGTGAGTTCCCTCCGCCCCGCTCCCCCCACCAGAACCCAGCATGATGGCACATGGTATGGAATACCCGGCTCTGTTTGGCCAGGTTGGGCTTGGGTCAGCCCACCCAGCTGTGCCCCTTCCTGGAGTCCGGTGAAAATTAACCCTGTCCTGGCCAAACCCAGGACAGTCATTCTCAGAGTAAAGAAGTTCTTCCTCATGTTCAGATGGAACTTCCTATGCCTCAGTTTGTTCCTGTTGTCCCTTGTCCTGTCGCTGGGCACCACTCAAAAGAGTCTGGCCTCATCGTCTTGACACCCACCCTTAAGATATTTATTAGATTGCCTCTCAGCCTTCTCTTCTTCAGGCTGAACAAGCCCAGCTCCTTCAGCCTTTCCTCGTAGGAGAGATGCTTCAGTCCCCTCATCATCCTCGTAGCCCTCTGCTGGACTCTCTCCAGTAGCTCCTCATCTTTCTTGAAGTGGGGAGCCCAGAACTGGGCGCAGCACTCCAGGTGTGGCCTCACAAGGGCAGAGTAGAAGGGGAGGAGAACCTCCCTCGACCTGCAGGCCACACTCCTCCTAATGCACCACAGGATCCCATTGGCCTTCTTGGCAGCCAGGGAATGCTGCTGGCTCATGGTCAACCTGTCGTCCACCAGGACACCCAGGTCCCTCTCCACAGAGCTGCTCTCCAGGAGGTCAGCCCCTGGCTTGTACTGGTGCATGGGCTTATTCCTTCCCAGGTGCAGGATGGGAGAGGCTTTCCAATCAAAACAAGATAATAATTGTATGTTGGAAGGAAGCTACTGTAATTCTTCTGGACCAGTGAGTGTCTCCCACATATAATTTTGCATTTTTTTCTGAATGCAGTGGCTGTCAGCGTTTTTAGATACTTCGTTTTTAGTGAGGAAACTTCAGTGTAATAAGCACAAATCATTAATATGCTGCAAGTGTCTTACCCTTTCTAAATACATTGGTAGAAATAGGTTCACGTTGTTATATGGGATCTGGATGTAATGGCTCACATTATATTGTCCCTTTTGCCGTTAAGTAACATTAGCATGTTTTAGATTTTTCTACTGTGAACGTTATGCACATGAACATTAATTGATAGCTATGTTGGAGAAGTGGTAATAACACAGTAACAAAGTTGAGAATAACTGACTTGGAACACAAGCTATTGCAGTATGGAAAATAAATTATGCAATAGTTAAAACTTTTAAAATATTATTTTATGTTCAGACATTCTGTAATACTAAGGAGTGCTCATTTTTATAAATAGGCTGTGACATGGGAGTTTAGAAAGTGCTGGAATATGTGATTGCTGTACCAGAACTAAAACTGGAACAATCTTGTTAATACGGTTATATGAAGTGAATTATGTTGAGAGTGCTGTATTCTCCTTGATACATTTGAGCTTCTCAAGTAAAAAGCTTCTCTTGCCACGCAAGCACCTGAAACACCAAAAGCTTCTCCTCTGAATTCTGAACATGGCAGATTTCATTTTGGGGCAAACAGTAAGTTTCATCTTTGCATTTGTGAACTTCAGCCTTTGGACTATGGAAAATGAAACAAGTTCAGGCAAACACCTCTGCATCTGTGTAAAGGGGAAGCTTTGGCAACGCTCGACTTTTGAAGTCGAAGCAAACAGTCAAAACAACTACTTGAGGATATTTCTGGCTTTGATAAAGTGTTGTTTCCCCTGAATCTGGTTAAGGCTTTCCATTACTTCCAGCGTAATTTTTTGATATTGAATACACTCTTGGCATATTTCAGTTGCCATTTAAAAGGGATAATTCATTTTAAAGATAACAACATAAACTGAACTGTGAACCTTTTAATAATAAGGGAAAGTTACGTTTATTATTATGGCTTCAAGTAACCTTTTTTCTCCGTTCAGGATTGAAGGTGAAACTATTTAATAATTGTTTTGGATACTGCTTTCATTTTGGTCAGCAAACACAGTTAGCAGGGCATTATGAGGAAAAAGGGTGACCTTGAATTCATGAACACTCAGAAGCAGAAATGGAATTTGTACAATAACTCCCCAGAAGTTACCAATACCAATCCTGTCTAGTTCAGCAAAGCCAGTTGTGTATTTTTAATACAAATTTGTAAGCAGCTGTATATTTATGCCACATTATTAACAGTGACACTTCTCAGCCATGCTCTGAAAGCTTCTTCTTCTTGGTAGCCAAACAGTTACACTAAACCAACCCACAGAAGATGTTCAGAGAACACAGTGTCAGTCTTTCACTTGTATTTAGATGCATATGCTTAAGTGAGGGTACTCGGAAGTTTGTATTTCTGAAGACTTTTCCTGTGAAAGCCTACAGATTTTTGCAGTATTTTTCATTACATAAAGGAACAACGTGGGACTGCATGACTTGAAAATTATTGACTTATAAATCATGATGTGATTCTCAGATGTTTATTTCTATTTATGCATCTTTTCTCTTTGTTTCAGGAGCTGTAGAAGTGTCAGTCCGAAGTCCAATTGCCTGCTGGTTTAGTGCTATGCTTTATTGCTTTGGTGGTTCAGTTTTGTCTTCATTGATGCTGGCAGAACCTCCCATAGCATTTCTGGCAAAGGGCACAAATATTCTACTGGCATCTTCAGTCTGGTAAGCAGCCACAATTGAGTTAGATCTGTAGTATTGGTTCTGAGGAAGCTGTGTTTTTTTTCTGTAAACTGTGATACCATGAAGTTTCCATGTAAATCAGAAGCTTAACTTAAAAATATTAAGGATTTGGATGCTGTCTCTTCATCCAGAAAGTCACTGCAGCAAAATAGCTGTTATGATCCTTTCCTGTAGAAGTAAAATGCTCGTAAAAGAGCAGTTCTTGTGTAATGAAATGCTCAGTCACTAGACTAGACTATTCCTGGTCAAGCAGCTGAAAATATTATTTTGAAATAAAGTGGACTTGAGTTACTGCTTTTCTGGATAGAGAGAAGTTATAAATGTAGTTGAATTTTTCAGCAGTAGCTTTTGAAGACCAGAACCTGACTGATGTAAAAATTCTGAACTTTTCTGTGATTGGGGATCTAGGACACAGATCTTCTTTCATCTCCTCTAACTTCTGTTTCCTGACATAATTTTTTTTCTATATTTTGCCCTTTCCCAAACGGATCAGTGTTGTAGCGGGAGACAGTAGAGAGCTGAATGGGAAGTCAGGTATGTGTTGGCCTGTTTTGGAATTAAAAAAAAAGCACTGGAGTTATTTTCATATAAACATGGCCTTCTGGTGGAGTTTGTGTGTTACAGAAAGTGATCTTTGAAAACACCCTCAAACTTCACAAAATTTGACAGGACCAGTGGGTTCATGAATTTAAAAATTTCAATTTCTATCTTAGAAAAGTGTTTATCTGCTTGAAATCTTTTAGTATTTCTTCCTTGTAGCCCCTTAGATTTTATATTTGCAAATTCATTAAAATGAAAGTAACCGTTTCTATCTACCTGTGTGTATCTATATATTAGTCTTTTGATCAGCGTGTTGCAATGGAAGATGATGGTAGATTTCATTTAGGCAACTCAGTGAAATGAATGATGTGCAATAAATAGTGCAGTACTAACAAAGCTTACAGAATCTGCTTATGGTTCATGTTAGTCTGATGTGGGCAACACGACTACTTGTTTTCAGAAATCACACGAGTTAGGAGCGCCTGTAAGCAGAGCATGATTTCTGGTGAACTTAATGTGGTCAAATGTGATTTGTTGTGCACAAATAAAATGATGTTTTAATGAGGAACTGTGAATGTTATGAAACTTTTTAAGCCTCTAGTTTTACAGAGTTCTCTCTTCGTGAGTATAATGGCTTTAATTTTCTCTCTCAATCACGTGAAACGAAATCCCCCAAGCCATACCTGGAACTGGGAAACAAAAGGGGTTGTTCTGCGCGGGAGGAGTGCTCCGAGATAGTCTGTAGGACGGCGACATCTACTGTCAGCACGTGTTACTGGCAGAAATTACAGGCAGAAATGCTGTGGTGGGGTAGCAATGCAAGGTCCAATCCAGTTACCTGTTCCTCGGTGTCCTAAACCCACATTCTGCAATTGTAAATTAGTTCTGGTTAGTGTTGTCACTTGACGACATGGCTTAAGTGGCTGTCTGCAGTAGCTGGTAAAATACGTGCTCTGTACACATCTTTGAATTCGTCGCGACTCAAGCTTGGTTGCATACAAAGGCAGTGGAATTTACAATAGGAGAAGACGGAAGGAATATAAGTAGAGCTGAAACTGAACACTACACCAGTACTTAGCTATTAATGTAAATTCCAGTAACTTTCTTCTATGTGAGAAATAGGCTATTGCATGCTCCATTCTTGGAGGTCTTGAAGAAATGAAGCTTTAGAAGTTTGCAGTGGCAGGGTACTATATCTGCTGCAGCAAAAGCAAATATGTAACTAGGACAGGACTTCAGCTAAACTTTGCCTTTCTGTGGAGGAAGCTTCCTGGCATTCTGCTGTAAAGGATAAGCATTTTGGGGGCATGGAACAAAACCAGAAATAACCGCAACGAGTGCTGTCCTGCTTTCTAATCTCTAACCATGAAGCATGACTCTTCCTAGTTGTGCTGTCTGCTAGTAGTTCTAATCAAGTAAACTAGATACGAGAGGTGCCTCCCTGCCTTGTAGCCTCAATAAACAGGTGAAGGATACAGCTTAGAAATTCTTGGTAGACAGGATTGGGCTTAGAAGCCTAAACCAACAGGCAAGTATCTTTTCTTTAGAAAATGAAAAAGTAACCTTCTCATCTTTTAAAGGCTTTCTCTGCTTTTGTTTAATTGTTACTCTTTTATTCCTGTGCTGAAATAATCTAGATACTTAATCTAGATTTTTTTTTTGACACCTTGAATGTCTCTGTAAGAACTGGATTTTGTTTATGATTCAGAAAATATAACACCACATAATGTGATCTTTTAAAATTTACTGTCAGTTTAGGATTTCATTGTTAGACATCTTTCTTTTAAAAGCAAGTCAATAAAAGTTATAGTTACATTTTGAGTGCTTTTCTTTCAACACTGAAAAAAGAAATGTGCTTGTAATTGGCAAGGTGGAAAAGCTAGAGTTCATGGTTACTGAGATGTGAAATGTATTTGAAAATAGCTGTGCATTTCATCTGGCATGACACTAACTAGTGGAGGCATTCTTGCTGAAGTTACATAATTGCATGTACCTATTAGTACTAAAGCATGGTGTCAGCATGTAATTTACCACCCTGTTATAAAGCCATAAAAAAAAACCCAAAACAAAAAAAACCCAAACAAACAAAAAGTAATTCACAAAACCGCAAACCATACAAAGTCAGTCAGACATTAATTTAATAATTTGAATTATAAAAACATGATATGTAAGCTGTAGTACAGTTAGTGAAATTTAAAGCTGTTTCTCATGTACTTCAGTGGATTCTTCTCTGGGACAATGAGGCAGTAAGAACAATTTCAAATAAAGTTTGATGATTTAGGTGCAAGAGCTTAAGCACACTCAAAAGCATGTCAAATGGTTCCAATATATCTACCACACTGTGAGTTGTCAGTAGTATATCATGCATTGCTAGTCATATTCCAGAAATAAAGGTTATTAGAAAGTGAATTACGTAGCAAAAACTTTCGAATGCTGCTGATGGGTTTTCTCATGATTTTCAGGTATTTTGTGTTTTACTGCCCACAAGACATATTCTGCCGGTGCTTTGCCTTTCTGCCTCTTCGGCTTCTGGTTGCAGGAATGAAAGAAGTGACTAGGACTTGGAAGATAACGGCTGGCATTGCACATGCAGACAGTCACTTCAAAGATGCCTGGCTTGTGATGGTAGCCGTGGGCTGGGCCAGAGGTAACATGCCTAACATGTTGTTCTGATGGGTTGTGATGTCTTGGAGTGGTATTTGAATGGCTAGCCCTTGAGCATAACTGTAGCACCATTCCTTGCTGTGCCGTTTATGGTAGTCCTAATACAGTCTGTGACTCCTGAAGGGGAAAAAGGCCTGTGCAGCAGTTTTCTGCCTGGATTAAGGGTGACATTAAATGACTTTGTGGGAAGTTCATCTTATCCCTTCAGAAGATCTTGCAAGGACTTGTAGGATGGGCAGTTGATGGCAGTAAAGAAATAGATCTTCTGTGTAGCTTCAGTGTTATTACTAAACTTTCCAACAGCATGTTTCCTCAGAGCTGTTTTCCTTGTATGTGGCTGAAGAAGAGAACTTTTCTTAGCTTTTTGGGTTGCAACCATTAGCTGATTTTTAAACACAGGAATGAACCTTCTTGCCTGCCTGCTGCTTGGAGTATGACTCTCGAAGCTACCATCCTAGCAGCTGTGTTTGTAGTCACAACATTAGAACCACTTCAGGAACTATGAGTGCAGCTCTTGTTTCTACTTGCTTGATTCTGTTCTGCTTTGGGAGACAACACATGTTACGGTGATTGTCTAAGGTATTCTTTTCCCAGGTTATGATGCCAATTAGTCTTACTGGCCAGAGTGTCTTAACACCTCCTTATGTCTTGCCTTCTTTTTATGTAAAAATACATATCCACTTTTTCTCACAGAGGATCCTCATACTTTATAGAGACACTCTGTACTTATATGACAACATGAAGAAGGGAATAATATAAGCTTCTCTGGAGATTTATTTTGGCAATTCAGCCATTTGTTTGTGGTGATGAGTGAATCAGTGCAGATGCTATCACATAAAGGTGAACCTGAGGTTCTTGCTAAGTAGCTAAACCTCTGAGGTTCCATGTTGGTTGCTCAAGTTATGCACATGTACAAGATTGGATTGGTGTCTTTAAGTCTGAGCTTTTGGTACCACATTGGCACCTAGTGAAATGGGTTTTGCTGGGAGCAGTAATGGGTTGTGCAGTAGTGCTAGCAGTCAGTACGGGCTTATTGTAAATCTCTGTGATTTCAGGAGCTGGTGGTGGTCTGATGTCCAACTTTGAGCAGCTGGTGAGAGGAGTGTGGAAACCTGAAACCAATGAGCTACTGAAAATGTCCTAGTAAGTTGTTTAAGACTGCAGTGTATTAACTGTTGTTGTGCTAATTCCTTGTATTGACAATCTTAGTGGTTCAGATTTAAGACAAAAAAAAAAGGCAGTAGGAAATGTTTGTAATCTATGCTTTGGTGTGTATCTTGTGGAAGATTAGTTTTAATCATTTTACGTTTACAGCACAAGAACACCAAATGGGAAGACGAGTCAATAAATATGTCAGAAAGCAGTGCTGAGTCGGTAGGAAGTTGCTGGAAAGCAGTGTTTAGTCAATTTGTCTTACAGGGACATGGTCTTCTGTCCAAAATGAAAGGACAGTGGTACCAGAAGTATACAAGTGAAGTCTGCATTTTTGGTGCACGTTCTGAGCATCGCTAAGGTGGCTTCCTTTGAGCATTGTCCCTCTTACTTTCTCTGTCAGTACTGTTTTCCACTATAGATATCAGTTGCTTGAGAAGGTGCAAATTGGTTATCCAATGTAGCAGAAATGTACTATAAGATAGGAAATGTTACTCCTCTTGCAGAAGCAGAGAATGGGAATATTACATGACTCCCAGTTTAGCCTGTACAGTCAAAGGAGAATTAAGACAGGCTAGAAAGCCAGAAGCTACTACTGTAAGTCAAGATAAGCTCGCTGTGGTGATTTCCTAAAATTTGTGTGATCTTTCCCATGTTACTCTCAGGTCTTTAGAAATAATATTTATTTATTTATTTTTAAAGTTACTTTGCTTTTCTGCAGCCACTCTCCACAACAGAGAATAACAGAAGGGAAGTTCGTAGCCTTTCCTTTGGAAATATTTGAGCTTTTTACGGCTTATGTTAGTTGTTGGCTTGTTCTGAAATTCCATGTATTTAGAATTTCTCTCCCTCAGTCAGTGCCTGAGTGGATGCAGTCTCAAAAGCAAACTTCCACAGGGAATATGTCATTGTCAATAATAGCACTGTAGACCCAAATAGCACTGCACTTAGAGGTGCAGCACACAGCAATGCTTACTGACTGTGTGGCAGCACTTGCATATATTCTTTTCCATGGTGGATGTGGCTCAAAGTAACTCAAAAAGTATTTTTAAAATTCTGTTTAATATATAAAGCTTAAGAATATGAAATAGAAGTAAGTTACAAAGTTAAACGTTCTGCAAATGGATGAGATGCCTGCATAAACAGAGGGGTTTTTTTTGACATCCTTAGCAGGAAGTTGATTCAGTAGATCTCTGAGTAACTGAAAAGACAGTGAAGAATTTGTCTACACCAGATGCTCCGTGGTAGCAGGAATGTCGTCAGTATGTCACCTGTAGGTGCAGATTAAGACATGCACAGAATTTTTCTGCCAGTGTATTAGTGCCCTCTCTTCAGATGACTTTGGATAACTAACCAAAGTTGTCTTGTTTTCTGACTGCATACCTAGCAAGGGATTTACCACCACAGTAAAGATAACTAGAAGATGTAAATCTTTGCATGCCTTAAGTCAACAAAGCTATGTTGGCAAAACATGGTCTTACAGGCCTGGCTCAAGTCAAGTATAAGTTGATTACAATACTAGAACTGGTGGAGTGTCACAGTGGACTGAGACTTGGACTAAGTTGTTCTTCAACACTTTAAGCAACTCTAAGCAACTCCCTGGAGTAACTACCACCTGGAGTACAGGAGAGGAGCCTATTTTTAAGTCCAGTCTGAGTAGTGCAAGCTTTGTGATTTAACTCTTCAGTAAGATACACTGGGAGAGGAAGAAGGTCCTGTGGCCAGCAGGTCGAGGGAGGTGATTCTGCCCCTTTACTCCGCTCTCGTGAGACCCCACCTGGAGTACTATGTCCAGCTCTGGAGCCCCCAGCACAGGAAGGACATGGATTTGTTGGAGCGGGTCCAGAGGAGGGCCATGAAGATGATCAGAGGGCTGGAGTACCTCCTACGAGGAGAGGCTAAGAGAGTTGGGGCTGTTCAGCCTGGAGAAGGGAAGGCTCCGGGGTGACCTTATAGCAAGGGGGCCTACAGGAAGGATGGAGAGGGGCTTTTCACAAGGGTGTGTAGTGATAGGACAAGGGGGAATGGCTGTAAACTAAAAGAGGGCAGATTTAGATTAGATATTAGGAATAAATTCTTCACCGTGAGGGTGGTGAAACACTGGAACAGGTTGACCAGAGAAGCTGTGGATGCCCCCTCCCTGGCAGTGTTCCAGGCCAGGATGGATGGAGCTCTGAGCAACCTGGTCTAGCGGAAGATGTCCCTGCTTATGGGAGGGGGGTTGGAACCAGACAATCTTTAAGGTCCCTTCCAACCCTTACCATGCTATGATTCTAAGAAGAGGAATGAGCTGGCATATAGAGCTCAATAGAGGCATTGGTTTGAGAAGGATTTGTCAAACGTGGGTTTGCTGGGTGCATAAAGTAGTGCTGAATTGGATGCTTATCCATATCGTGAGCAGAAAGCATAGTAATAGCATATAAAGTAAAAGTCTTAGTTTAAGAATAGCTAGCTTTTGAACCTTGTCACTGTTACCACAAGTTTTCCTTAGTTCTATTCAGAAATAATTGTTTTGCATGCTAAGAACATTTATTGCTTTGCAGGCTATGGTAGCTTTCCCTGTGGAGCAGAGAAGAGAGATTAACATGTTTGTTTGACTTCTAGCCCTGTGAAGGTAACTTTGATGGGAGCAGTTCTCTTCACCCTGCAACACAGCCAGTACTTGCCCATAGCAAGACACAACCTCGTGTTTTTATACACGATGTTTCTTGTGGTCACCAAGGTAAGAAGGTGAAAGTGTGGCAAATAAGTGAATAACAGTAAATATTTTATTTCATTATTTCAGAGCAAAAAATATGCCCTCAAACATTCTACCACAAGTCTGAATGTGTGCTTCTGGATAGGAGGGCCACCTCTTACTTAAGTCTTAAACCTGTGTTTAGTCTTCTATACATGAGCTATTCTGTTACTGATACTGTTCAATGTATGGAAAGAAAAATTAAAAAATCAGCAATATATGTCCATAATCTCAGACAAGGCTTATGTTTGTAGAAAGAAACTCTCCTGTTCTCTGCCTTTTGCTAGCTGCTTAATGCCTTCCTTGTACCTGTACAGTCATCTGTGGGTTTGCAAAATAAGCCAGCTGGGTTCTCATCTAGCTTAAAGAGTTTGCAGCTTAAATGTTTAGGTGGGAAGAGAAAGTTTGACAAAACCATTTTGAAGTAGCTGTAACTGCTTTTATAATAAGATAGATACTACTTCTCTACTGAATCCTTTAATCCCCCCAGTCTTCTTCATTTCCAGGATGATGCCTGTTTTCAGGATTATTAGCTGATAAGAAAGTATAGTCTCTGTGTTAGCACAAGTCTGGTGATTTTAAGAGCTTCAAAGCTGCTGTTGAACATACTACAGAATGTGTTAAAGCAGTGGTTGCCAGTTGCCTTTCTGTGAAGTAGCTGACAAGTTTAATTCTAGAACAGTTGCTTTAGGGGTCTGAGACTTCAAGCTGATGCTTACAGCTCACTGATTTCTCCACTAAAGGCATTGTTGAACTGGGGATGCTGGGAAAGGAGAAGGAAAGGAATGTTATTCTGGAAGTGAGAAATTACAGCTGACTTCAGAAGCTGGCTGTCACGCTGCACTGAAGTGAATAAGTTCTTAAACTGATGATCATCTTGACAATCAGGAACTTGAGCATCCACTTAACTAATAAAGCAACAGTTGTGGATCTGCCATAGTCCTGTAGTAGTGTCTTCTTTTAGAAATCTTTCATGTGTCTGAAAACTGTGGAAACTCTTGCAATATAGACTTGTCCAGTACCTGGATCTACAAAACAGTTTTTTTCTATTCTGATTCCAAGTTACATGTTCTAAGAAATTTCTACCCAGATCTCTGTTGCCAACCTCAACTTTATGGAAGGAGTACAGCTGTCTGGAATTCTGAGCTCTGGCCGTGCCTATATCTTTAGGTGCTTACACATTGCATTCTTTCTATTCAAATGGAAGTAGCCGCTCTGTTTACAGTTTTTCAGTTTGAACAAGGTACAAAACTTACACATAAAACAAACGTGAAGAGCAACATTTATGACATTAAATATGGTTTACTCTTAGGAGGATTTTAGTAGCCTTACATAAGAAGATTTTTGTGCACACAGTTTGTGTATAGCTCTGTGAAGAGTGTAGGTCAGAAAGAAAAGCGTTCTTTGATCAATTCAAGCTGAAATGAACATATGTCTGTTCTTGGTGGCATGGCCTGAGGCTTGTGTAGAAAGTTAGAAATGCTATACATAAATTTAACTTTAAACTTGTTTTCAGTTGTTGTGAAGTCATTAAAACTTTTGTTGTAACTTCATCCTTGTTCTTCATAGGTAACAATGATGTTGACAAGATCTGCAACTTCTCCATTTGCTTCCTTTGAGGCTGCATTAGGCCGTATGTTCTTTGGCTTGCAAAAGGCACCATCCAAAGTGAAGGCTGAAGGTGCCACATCTTCCAATGGCTCTTCAGTGTGTGACCGATCTTCTTCTGAACAGCATCGTGATGGTGTTAAGAAAAGACAGGCAAAGAAAACAGAATAAGTGGCTTAAAATCCTTCATGGTCATAACAATTCAAGATGTTCGTATTTCAGATCAGGCTGGCTGAGAAATTTGTTTAAAGACATGTGTATGAGGAGAGGACATGGCTGTATACTACTGTGTCGTTTGCCTTCAGAGTGTGTTTTTAAGCTACTGTTCAGATGTCTAAATGCACATGTTGGATTTGTAAGTTAAAAACTACCAATTTTTATAGTGGTTATGAGTTTACTAGAGTTTGTATTTATGAACAACTTTCAATGCTTGCATGCTAAAAAGATAGTTTCAAAATGTCACAGTCAGCTTTGTTATTTTCTTTGATATATGACTTGTTTCATCTCTTTTCTTCTCTGCCCCACTCCCCCCCCACCCCCGCCCAAGTCTTCTGTTTCATGTGGAAAGTATGGACTTGCACTGCCAAGTGTTCACAGTAGCATGTCCCAAGTAAGAAAGTCATCATCCGAGTAGGTTTAATCATATTGCACTGTAAAACCATGAAAATGTACCAAACTGATGCCTTTAAGTAGAAAAATAGGTGAATTACTATTGTAATTCACATTGCACTGGTCTAGATTTTCTTCTACTAAAGTAAATGTTTTTCCTATTTTTCTATTTTTTTAAAGTAAGAGTGCATTATCTGGCACTTCTAAAAATCTGTACAGTGAGCAAGTAGAAACACTTCAATATTTTAGTGGTTGGCTTTGACACTTTATTTGCAAGCATTTGAGATACAGCTGTTTTTAATGTTAGATAGGTGTTTTACATGTGGTTTGTAGTACCTTGCAGTTTGGGAATAGACATCTGTGCCTGCACTTTTATCCAAGCATATACATTGTTTTCTTTTCAAAGCCAAACTTCCTTTTCAGAAACAACACTGGATAGTACGTTTACCTTGTTTATCATGAGTTCAGTCCTATTATGCCTGCTGTTAAGAAATACCAGCACTAGCTTGTAGCAATTACCTCTGGTGCTATTGGGGGAGAATTATTAATATCAGAAGCACTGGAACTATTTATTAGTGCTTGCTGAAATCTGCTGCTTCCTGCTCATTGCTTTTTTTTGCACATTATGTGGAGCAGTTGTAAGTGGCATACACCTCAGAACTAAGAACTTTGACGTTTTAGAGATGTTACATTTTGTAAGAATAGAATCTTTTCAGAGGAACCTTTCATTGATGTGCCAATTTTAAGAATAAATAATCTATTTTTACAGAATTAGATTACTTGTTTTCAGAGAGTAGTGCTTTGAAGAGTATTCTTCAGCAAGAGGAGGTAGGTTAATCTTTGTGCAGGGATGGCAAGGAGAATGTGGAGGGAGATCTGATTTGAAAAGACAAAGTTATCGTTCTAGGTACATATCTAAATTTAGAAAAACTGTCACCAGTGCTGTGCTTAGAGAAAAGAAAAAGCAAAAAGTACCCAAGAAATTTCTTGTGCCTGTCTAGTCACGTTTCCATGGTAGTGACCAAAACCATTGAACTCCTCAGTTTGGAATCCAGCTTCATAGCAAATGAAACGTTGAAATCTAAAATGAATATTTTCTTCAACACAGAATAATAAATAAATAAAAAAAATTCCCATACTCTTTGGACAAAATACCAGTCATGTTCCTGACATTTTACACTGAAACTCAATGTCCAGTTATAAATGCTTGGAGTATTTATTTGCAGGGTGTCTCAGTTTTTTGTAACTTAGTGTCATGGGTGTATGGGTAAACTTGAAGCTGCCAACTGACTAGTTACACCAGCAAAAGTTGTATGTCTGCAGTTTTAAAAACTTCTAGGTGTTTTTTAAAAAGTGTAATTGTGTGTACTAGTTCACAAGAAACATACAGAATCGGGTTGTGGTATGGAACTACGTTGTACACCTGTGAAATACTGGCTGATGACTGGCTACTCTTAGCCCAAATAAATGTGAAGATACACTTAGACTAATTCTTCAACAAGTTTAGAATTTTAAGGAAAATACACGGTTTTGTATTAATTTTGGATTTGAAGACTACAATATTAAAAAAAAAGTTGTTGACTGAACACCGTAAGAGAAATACATATCACACTAAAAATGTGTATTGTGAGATAGAACATAAGTTCTGCTGAAAGAAATCCCATTATAAGCACCATGAAAACAAACCTGCATATTTAAAGTTCTCATGGGATTCTGAAGGATGGGCGCTGAAAGAACTCCGTGCTGAATAGTTACATGCAAGTGTTGTGAGAATTATTTTTCTACACTACAAAAAATATAACCATTTGGATAGGGTTTAACCCGAGTTCTATAGGAGACTTTAATGCAATCTGTCCAGGGTGCCTTAAATAAACAATTAATTCCTAGCTTTCACGCTAATATTTATATATCTGTGCTAAACTTCTCTGTGTGAGATTGGTGAGAAATCCTTATAACTGGTCTGATAAAGCGTGTCAGATTCAGCACAACTACATATGTGAACCAGTTGGCTGTATCTAATTTTGTCATTAGCCTGGTAAAATTAGAAGTAGTTCTGTTGTGCTAATATAAACTAAGGCTTGAAAGAGTTTTGTTTTAGCTCAGTTCTGAGGCTGGAAGGTCCTATACCCGATTAATCTAGTTGTTCTGCATTTTCATTTCTATTAAGTGTGCCCAATTTCTGTAAAAAGAAATACCTTAAGATGTGATTCATGAACAGAACTAAAGTTGCTTTAGATGATAAATTAATAGAATTGTAGAATCATTTAGGTTGGAAAGGACCTTTAAGATCATCGAGTCCAACTGTAAACCTAACACTAACAAGTCCACCACTAAACCGCGTCCCTAAGTGCCACTTCTACACGTCTTTTAAATATCTCCAGTGATCATGACTCAACCACTTCCCTGGGCAGCCTGTTCCAGGCTTGATGACCCTTTTGGTGAAGAAATTTGTCCTAATACCCAATGTAAACTTCCCCTAGCGTAACTTGAGGCTATTCCCTCTCGTCCTGTCACTTGGTACTTGGGAGAAGAGACCAACACCACCTTGCTACAACCTCCTCTCAGGTAGTTGTAGAGAGCAATAAGGTCCCCCCGCAGCCTCCTCCAGACTAAACAGCCCCAGCTCCTTCAGCTGCTCCTCATAAGACTTGTTCTCCAGACCCCTTGCCAGCCTCATTGCCCTTCTCTGGACACGCTCCAGAACCTCGATGTCCTTCTTGTAGTGAGGGGCCCAAAACTGAACACAGTACTTGAGGTGCGGCCTCACCAGTGCTGAGTACAGGGGCACGATCACCTCCCCACTCCTGCTGGCCACACTGTCCCTGATACAAGCCAGGATGCCATTGGCCTTCTTGGCCACCTGGGCACACTGCTGGCTCATGTTCAGCTGGCTGTCAACCAGCACCCCCAGGTCCTTTTCTGACAGGCAGCTTTCCAGCCACTCCTCCCCAAGCCTGTAGTGTTGCGTGGGGTTGTTGTGACCCAAGTGCAGGACGTGACATTTGGCCTTGTTGAACCTCATACAGCTGACCTCGGCCCATCAATCCAGCCTGTCCAGGTCCCTCTGCAGAGCCTGCCTACCCTCAGGCAGATCAACACTCCTGCCAACTTCGTGTCATCTGCAAACTGACTGAGGGTGCACTCAGTCCCCTTGTCCAGATCGTTGATACAGATGTTAAACAGAACAGGGCCCAATATTGAGCCCTTGGGGAACACCACTCGTGACCGGCCACCAACATCCACAGCCTTTCCCTCTTCCACTAAATGGGTCACCTTGTCATAGGAGCAGATCAGGTTAGCCAAGCAGGACCTGCCTTTCATAAACCCATGCTGACTGGGCCTGATTGGTTGTCCTGTATGTGGCATGTGATGGCACTCAGGATGGTCTGCTCCATAACCTTCCCTGGCATCGAGGTCAGACCGACAGGCCTGTGGATCCCCTGTCTGTTGTAAGTAGTAGCTGGCATTTGTTCTGACAAAACTACCCTGTTAAGCAGTCAAATGCCTTTTGTTAAATGTGTGAAAATGTCCAGCAAGGAACAGATAGCAATATGGACCTTGAATGAGAAATACATCAATATTCTCAGGCAAAAACAGCCTATTGCACACTGATCTGCAAGTGGATTTTATCTCCACTCAAGAAGAAGAATATGATGATCAAAATAGCATACCACAAAAACCCCTGCTGCAACCAAGTTTGATAAAATAGTGCATGCATATGGCCAACAACTTCTGTGAAGGAGTAACAGAATAGCTTGCTAATAGTTTCATCAAAGTTGTTGACGTATGCTGTCAATGTGATTGAGACAGCCTTACTGACCCTGGAAGCTGATAGTGCCAGTGCCCTGTGTGGTTGTTATGAAAGGACCCTAGAAGCATGAAACATGCATCTAATTTGTTGTCTCTGGCTGAAAGATTATTAAGCTTTCTCGCATATTTTTCCATGATAAATTATATACAAATTGTTCTTTGTGGTAGTCACTTCACTCAGAATCAACTTAAGTTTGGTCAGATTTTTTCCTTTGTTTAAAAGAAGACCACAATCAAACAGTTGAATATCAAAGCTGGATTAGACAGTCTTGTGGATTATTTTTTTTTTGGTTGGACTTTTTTGGGCCAAATTTGGAATAAAATCACTGAAAGTTTTTTTGATCCAAAGTTCTTTGGCAAACACTCTGTTTTCTGAAAATTACATCCATTTATGGTCCTGGGTTGTTAATAGAATTATAAGGGAGTATTTCTGAGTGTCTGTCAGTGGAATCTGAGTATAACTTAAGGCACTTAACAAGAAGATTATGCTGAGCAAGTTGAAGACACGAATTTATACGGTTCTTCTGTTGTTGTAGAACAATGTCAGCAAATTCCAAGGTGAAGAAATTAGTTTTGTATTGAAGAAAGTACAGTTTCATGGCAACTTCTCTTTCACAGGAATGACTCCTGTAGTTCAAATGTTTGTATGCAAACTTTGCTATCTTTACTTACCAGTCGCACATCATGCACCACAGCTTGGTTCTGACTCTCCCAAAGTGAGCTGTTGTCCTGTAAAGGAGGTGATTTTTCTTTGGTATTTGCCTTCTAGCTCATGAAAGTTTAGAACAGCAGGAGAGAGGCTTAGCACTTTACTTGATATTTTCAAGTTGAGCCAAGGGGAAGAATGGAGTATGGGAGAGAAACCTATCTTACCAAGCAGCTGCCTTTGTATTGGATGGGGCATGTTTTCTGGCTTGAATCCAATTATCCAATATATTTTTAGGCCCCTTTAATTCAGTGTAGCAGGTGAAAACAAGGAGAGGTAGCTCATGTGATACATTTAGCTCATAGGAGACCCCACCAGTGGTGCTGAGAACCAGCATGTCAGGAAGAAGTAGCAGCAGTAATTTGCCGCTTTAACAATAGCCCCTTCTATAGTGTTTATGGATTTTAAAAATAAATTTAGACTTCAGAGTCTAATAATATGCTAAGGAGAGCTGATGACCTTATCACCAAATTTGAATCAGAGTTTTGAAGCAACATTTCATGCTTCTGAAGATTTGCATTCCAATAATTTGGGTATCCTCCCCTGTAACTAGTACACATATGCTTTATTTTCATACTGGACCTTGTGGATTAAAAAGTTCAAGACTATATTGGAGTATTCTGAATGCACCACTCCCAAGCATAATTCAGATGTCTCGTATCTGGCTTTGGTTTAGAACTGTCTTGCCTAAAGTATAGTTCCTTAGAAATCAAATGTGTTGACTTTTTCATTCCCTCATCTTTACCTAAATCTCCTATTTACTTCAGACTGAACCTTTATGGCAGGAATCAGGTCATAACTGAGTTTAGAAGAAGCTGAAACACAAGGGCTTTTAAAAAAAAAAGTTTCAATGCTAATATCTCTTAAGTAAGAAGGTGCAGATGCCAAATGCTAAAGAGTTTACCATAAAACAACAAAACCTAAATGCTAAAACCATGAAGTTAAGAAAAGCAGAGAAATTTCAGAAAACAAACCCATGCATTGCTATTGAGAGAAGTCACTGCATACAGACACAGGAAACAAGTTTCCAAATCGTGCATTGCTATGTATGTGTCCTGAAGTCCTCACATGCAATGGAATGGAGCATAACGTTAGTGAGCTTCAGACCAAGCTGAAGCAAGCACACAGGGAGTCAGGACAAAGTGGAGTAACTCCTGGAAATGCTATACAGTGCACTGTTACTACAGCAAGAGGAGGAAACCCAGACTGCTGTCAGAAATGTTCTAGGAATGTGGTTCTAACACTAGTACAACCTTATTTTTGCTGACCTAAGAGGTGATATGCTGCGTTTCTGAGGCTGTAGCTGGTCTACATGAATGTCTATGAAATTAGAGCATCAATGCTGGAAGGAAAAGCAATGATTAGGAAGGTCAAGCTGGGTAAGACCCCTGAGGATATGTTTGCAGCATGAACTACAACAATGCGATAGGCATTTCAAGTTATTAATGAGATGTGCCTCTGATATCTTTAAACTGTCTTGATTTTTTTTTTTTAACCCAGTGGTGTTAAGAACCAGGCTGAAGTGATGTGGAGGAGAGTGGAATTATATTTGAGCAATTCCTTAACATTAGGAAAAAATAAGTGAGTGCATTGAACAAGATACTTTTAGTAAAATGCATCTTTGCTTCTTGCTATGCAAGTGAAGTAGTCATGTCAGACAATACAGAATTTAACCACCTCTAGTGTGGGCAATATGGAGCTTCTCTTTGCTTCTCCAGGAGCATCAGACTGGTGCTGCTACTAGATCTCATTTATGGTGATAGGAAAGAGCAAGAAAACTTAAAAAAAACATATGAGTTGTCTTCACACAGAGGGTGACTCACTCAGTAAATCAAGACTGCTGGAGGAGAGAGAGGAGAACACTGGCTGTCACAAAGGTATGTAAAATAAAAATCAAACCTGATGCACATGGAATGATTTTCACCTAATACAGCAACTTCAGGGTGATGGACCCTGAGCAAACCAAAAGAAACCTACTACTTAACCTACACAATCTATAATTAAGCTGTGGAACTCATTGCCTCAGGTAGAAATGCTAGAAATGGAAAGCAACGAGATACCAGTTCTGACTCAGGCAGGCCTCATAGTGTTTTATCAGATGGTGGAAGAGTACTATAAGTGCATTATACAGTACCTGCCTGACCTATTATCAGATTTTTGCTAGGCATTTACTCTTGGCAGACCCTGTTAGCCAGGGAAAGGTGCAGAAAGTTTCCTGCTACCAAAAATTATGCAGCTGAGTTTCCTGCGAAATTACAGGGAACAGCATCTGGGAAATTACAGGAATCAGCACATCTGGAGTGTGAAGGATTGGCTTCACCCTAGAAAACCCACCTTCCACGGTATCTCCCTTACCAAGCAAACAAAAGGCTACTGGGCTAGAGAGACCTCTGGGCTGATCCTGTATTGCAGTATTCATGTTTATGTTTGCTTCTGAAAACTGGGCCCTTGCTTTGTTAGTCTTTCCTCTCCTATAAAACAGAAATCATTCTTTTGCCTCTATGCAGTTCAGTCTATTATGTGTAGAATGCTTTCAGGAGCCCAGGCGAAAGGGTATTCTAGGTACATGAATTATGACTATTAGTGTTGAGCACAGTTGTTTTGTTGAAAGCTTTTTTCCTAGCTGAAAATGGGTTTGACTGAAAGGAAGTATCTTTTTGCAAGAAAACTATATCGGTGGAAATTGTTTTTAACATCAGGTAGCAAAGAAAGCTAGTAAAATTATTTTTCTTTAAAGAATTGGATTTTGGTTTGAGAAAATAATTTTTACCATTGTCTTAATTAAAAGCATTTTTTTAAAAATGGAAAACTGTTGCTTAGTTCAAAACCTTAAACAAAATGAATAGCTTTTGGGAAAAAGTAATTTCCTCAGCTGCATTCTATCAATTTGTTTAGGTATTGGCAGAAAATTTTCTTTGAAGCTGTCACCTTATTGATAAAGCAGACTTTGAGATGAACAAAAATTTTCAGCAAACATCTGCTCTGTGTATAAAATGTATTGTTTTTTATTTTTCAGTTTTCAGTTCAAATACGTCTTTGAAAGAATCATCAAACTGCAGCTGGAAATTTTCTGTGATAACACATTATTTTGAAATCTTGGTTAGTGTGGAGAAAAAGTCTCACCTTTTCAGGTTGTAGTCATGTGGCAATATTAGTGATGACTTGATTGTTTAGGTTGCAGATAAGTATTTTATTTCAATAGTCTGGTCATAAAAGAGGCTTTGTTATTTTCTGTTTCAAGCTGCATTAAAATAAGCACTGTTCTCATGTTGGAAGGCCTCAAAAAGCTTAATGCCAAAAAAAAAAAAAAGAATGGTTTGGTTGTATTTACAGCAGTCATGTCCCCTTTCCCTTCGAATGTTAAGCTCATGCTAAAAGTACTTGTTTAAGCCTATCACATAGTGCTATTAATAGTGAGAGAGTATTGTTTTTTTTAACTTGTGTGAACTCATGCCATTCTACTTCTCTTTTTACGAGAACAGTGCATCTCAAGCAAGTGGGAAAAGCGTTTGCATACCTGCCTTCTGGTTGGTGTTCCAGAAACTTCAACACTCCTGAAAGACAAAGCAAAATGGGAAGCGCGTTGAAACAGGCATGGATGCAGTGCTAAGCTCAGCAACCAGAAGGAACATCTGCAGCAAAGGAAGGTGAGTCTTACTCTTTGGTCTGTGGTGCCCCTCTCAAGGATATTACCCCTCACAGTTCAGGACTGTGGCTTGTGTGATCTGAACTGCTGTAAAACCTTGAAGCCATCTTCCAAGGTGTCAAGCAAGGCTGGGAGCCAGTGTGCCCGGCATTAGCTAAACATGAAGGTTGGCCTGGATATGAATAGTGAAAAGCCATGGGTCACCCTCCATGGCTCTCTTGGATCTAATTAGAGTACCTTACATCTTGTTATATTTATCTTGTCATGTTTACTGGGTCTGAACTATGAAGAGTGCTACAAACATCTCCTTTACTTGGTGTTATTTTGCCTCATATTATTATGACTGGTTAGTGGGTGTGCAGTAGTTGTGCTGCTTAGTATGCTCCATTTCACACAAAAGTATGCTCTTTCATACAGCCAGTAGATACAAGACTGTTCAGCATGAAATGGGTGGGTCAGGCACCTCTCATCTAACCTGTGAAATAGCCTGAATGCTGTTGTTTGGTTGTCTAGAGAGCCTGATGTGAACAGTTTTGCTCTTATTCCTAAGGCTCTTTGCCAAACAAATTACAGATACATCATGAGAAAGCTTGGGTCAAAATCCTCTTTGGTATGACTGCCACCAACTGTGATGGCATTCTCACAGCAAAAAGATTGTCCCCTTGTGCCCCAAAAACATTTAAGATGTGTTACAACTAGCAAGATCAAAAAAATGGAGATCCTGTTTCCAGCTCTGTGTGATTAGGCTTTGGCAGTACATTGAAAGCTCTAGATACTTCTGTGCTCATCTAAAGCTTTAGGCTGAACACTTAACAGAAGATGCTTGGAAAGATGCTGAAAGCTTTCAATGTTTTATTCCCCTTGGGTGTGCAAATTTCCAAAGCAGCTTTGATAATCTTGGCCTGAAGATCCAGCTCTGAGCATATTTTCCAAAGGACTGTGTGTCCTTGGCTTGCAGTCAGGTGAGAAGGGGTGCTGGGTCCTGGATTTGTATGTGCCTCTGCTTTTAGAAAGAATTTGGGAAAGGGAAAGGACAGTTTTCTGGAGCCATTGCAGTCTCTTCTATACATGCATGTTTAGGCACATTTTAAAGCCTTACTTTCCTCAGCCATGAAATCTTCTTCGAGTGGTTGCATTCTGTCTTGTAAGTGCTCTATTTAGGGCTTTTCCAACATGTATTTACAAGCCCATATGGATGCGCTGAGGATCCAGCTGGAGAATTGGCCTTGCCGTAGCAATTCCTGGCTCCACTTTATTGTGAACATCTTGCTACTCACAGGGATTTGGAGAGGGAAAGAGCACAGTGGGAACGACATCCACAATTCCCAGGGGCATGGACTGAAGCTGGGTGCCTAAATGTCCTTTAGAAAGTCTTCCTCTTTCTATGGAATGGGCATTCTTAATATTTTCTCTGCTGGTAATAAAGCCATGCTACTTCCATCAACATACACACACCGTTCTCATTTTACCCTCTCTTTCTCTGCTCACTGTCATCATCTAAGACAGTCTTTAACCAAAAATAACTAACCTGTTCAGTTTTGTATTTGCAGCTTGCCTAGTTAAATGTGTTTCAGCTGATGAGCTGTTGCTTAACAGCCATGACAACTCTTTGTCCACACTCTGACTGGTGGATTTTTAGTTGCCTGATAAATTAAACTGTTCTTTCCACCTTCCCATGGTTATTTTTCTTTACCTCCTTTGACATTCACATTACAAAGTAACAACATGGTAATTATTTTTAAAAAGAATGAAATTACTTTGCCTGTGAGACATTCAATCTTAGGAGCTGTAACAACATAAAACATTGTTGACTGGTAAGCAATAGTGTCATCCTGCAAAACATGGGAGAAAGGTACAAAAGGATTGTGAAAGTAAAGCCGTGTGCCTGTAAACACACACACAACATGCTTGATTTAAGATGGGAGGAGTCATCTCCATGTCAACTGAGACAGTTGTGAACCTCAAGATCAGGGTGTAGAGCAGGAGTGTGTAAGTTTTGCGTGTCATGGCTAAGACTCTGATGAAAGAGACCAAGTAAGTCAATTACTCAGCATGGAAGGTATTACACTAGCACAGAGACACTTCCAATCCTTAATTAGGACAGCATGGACCAGAATATGGGAAGTGTTCTCCACCGAGCAATATTCCACAAATACTTCTCTTCTAGTGCTCACTTCCACAGTCGAGCATCCCCTCCCCCCAGAAACTAACACTATGATTGCTAAGGTATGGATTTCGCTGAGAAGCATGAGAGGTGGTACACATTCCCTCTGAACTATGTAAGGGAGAGGCTGAGCTTGAGGTGGTAGACTACACTCCTAAGCTGCTCTCTTCATTTAGGGAGGTAATCTCCATTCTTGTGTTTGTGGTTCCAGTAGTCTCAGTACCCCCATACCTCAAAGGCATGAAGAGTCTGCAACTTAGTTTGTTGTCTGAGCAGAGAAAGAGCGCTTCTCCTTGTGAGGTCTGCATCGCTATGCTCTCTGCACACACAGTCTCGATGATATATTTTACCTTTTGTATTTGACAATATATTAGAAAAAAACCCCAGTGTCTGGATTGTTTCTAGACTCTCATCTGCTCCGCCCTGCTACTGTGTTTCCTGACACCATCTGGGATCTTCCTAGAGTGTTCGCATGGCTCTGAAAATACCTGTATAGTCCAGATATTTCCAGCCTTCTCTGGCTTGTGGGCAGTAGTATTGATACAGCATTATACTTAGAGCTACATTGAGGTATCCCTCTCAGCCCTGAAAACAGGAGCAGAGAGCTTGCTTTAGGTTTTTAACTTGTCTGGTCACAAGCAACTGTGGAGTATGTTGTAAACGAGTGGTGGTGGCTATTCATGGAGCAAAGGAACCCTTGTGCTAAACAGTGAGAGGTATTCAAGTTTTAGTGTACAACGTGAGATGCATTGAACTAGGCTTTGCCCCAATCCTTCATGCAGCAGTCGTGCTGCCGAAGCACATTCATTAAAATTTCCGTGTGCCGTGTCCTGGAATTACAACAGGGTTTGTAGCTGTTCAGTTTCCTTGCGGCCTTGCCACATGGGCTTTCAGATCGCGCTTCTGCACGGCCTGAGAGACATCTGCTGGTGAAAGCCAATGCAGCATTCTGCATGAATACGGGATTTGAAACAGGCAGTCTAGACAGTAAGGACAGAGACGGCAGTAAGATCACGCGTCAAGCAACTCAAAGTTTTAACAGAAAACTAGCAAGTGCAGAGACAGATAACTAGTCCAACTTAACCAATTGTCTAATTGTGTAAATGCACTTTCTGCATACACAGCTGCTGCCCTGGTTTGGAAGGAAATGGGTACATACAGTCTACAGAATCTTAAGACTCATGTCTATGCAATTAAAAGCTGCTTCTTGACCCATCTGAAAGGGTCATAGCATCTATCGTTTCTTTTGGTAAAAGTCGAGACTGATTTATATTTCATTTCCTAAACAAAGAAACAGTATTTGGTTTTGAAGGAGCTGTGCCAGTTCATACTGGCTGATGACCTAGTCCAGAAGCTGTCAGACTTAATTTTTTTTTTCCAAAATCGGAAAATAGGATGACCAAACAGCATGGAGGCCATGTGTCAAGAAACAAAAGCCTTGCATTTCACCTCCTGCATTGAAGTTGGTTGTTACATCAATACAAAATAGGCAAGGTGAAAACCATCAACAGTAATGTAGATCTGGTGGTTGATTTACATGTCTGTTTAACTGTTACTTCCAAGGAAGAGGTTTGCATTAGAACTGAGACTTACATAGAATTTAAATTGCATGTAAATTGCATATAATTTATAATACAATTTATCTTTCACATAGAAGCTTTGCTAGTCAAAATATGGCCAGCCTGTCTCCAGCCATTTATGCATGCAAAAGTTCTGTTTCTTTCACTGAAGTTTGAGGGAGGATAGAAATTTGCACTGTCAGAACTAGGTGAAGCATAGCCAGAGATCAGAGATGTTCTAGAGGACAAATGTCAGGTCTTTGGAACAATTCCCCACAGTACAGTTTCTAAACAAGTCTCCTCTTGACTATGAGCACGTGGATGTGAAAATGGCCTTGTGGAAAGCCTGTCTCCAGTAGCCACTGTGAATTCCTGAAACTGGCAATACTATACAAGTAACAGTCACCTTCCCTGTGCCTTCCCATATGTATATAACATTTGCCATGGTTGAAGTCTGTCTTTTGGGAAGTTCGAGAGGTGACTGTCTGGAGTTGACTTACAGGGCTTCTGTCAAAAGGAATTAGTATTTCAGCAACTCCTTGGCCAATTCCATGGCGGTACTAAAATAGTTGACTGCCTTACACATCAGCTGGCCTCACTTAGGAGAAGCAACTCAATGGTTTTTAAAAGCAAAATAGTTATCATTCTTCCATTCCTTCCTGCCAGAAATTTCTCCTGGCCCAAAAGGCTTCAAAGGAATGAGTGTCTTTATTATTCTCTCCATCTGTCTCTATTTATAGCTTATGAGTATTGGAAAATATGTGACAAGGAACTGGGAGAGGAATGGATTTTAGGACTTCAGGCTCAAATATTTTGTTCAAGGGAAGTCTAAGTTGTTCATGATGAAAAAGGACAGCCTGATGGCAAAGCCTTGAGGGAGGTATGTGCTGTGCTTAAGGTACACAGCTGAAAAGGGAAAGTGATTAGTTTCAGCGGACACAGAAGGTTCCCCATCACTTCCAAGTGTTCACTTGGAGTCCAGAAGCCTGTCTTGAAGCTCCCTTTTAGATATGATGAAATTCATCAGCCTTTGTTTGTGGCAAGATCAAGTGCTCTTTTTCCTCCTTGCTCATTACAGGAGTTGCAGTGTGAGAAAATATTATTCAGCATCAGTAAGAAATACTCAATTAATTGAGTACAATTAAAACTGTGTTACATTATGAGTTTCTTCCCTCACAACACATTTTCTCATGGTCATTTTATCCACTGATGATTGCATCCCCAGCTGGAGCAGGCTGGCAAAATTAATCCAAAGTCCTTGAAGTCAAGGTGATTTAAATGGACAAGGGATCTTTTTCCAAGGTTATCAGTTTAAAGATATCTGGCACTTGGCCTTCAAACTCTGAGCTGTATAATCCTTATCTTGGTAAAGTCAGCAGCAATGTCTTCACTGATTTCAGTAGAAGTGGACCTTATGTCATACTGCTCAACTATTATCCTTTGAATCATTTCATCCTCTGCAGCATACAGCTGTGTGCCAGATGTGATTATTCCTTTGGTTGTTATTCAGGTTTTCCCTCATTTCTTTCCACTTTTCTATTGCAAATGAGAGTTCACCTTTATTGTTTTATATTCTACCAGAATCTAATCTGAAATGCATTGGTCTTATTTACAATTTTAAACACTACTTTTTCCTCCTCTCCTTGTAATTTTCAGTTCCCCATACTGGGCTGGGATGTAAAACATCTTCCCTGAAAGTAATGTAGTACTTCATGTAGGAACTCATTGGAGGCAATGTCCAGCCACAAAATCTCGGTCTAGCTCCAAAGTTTCTCAGCAATTTTATCTGGGAACTTGATTCCTTATGGGTTCCAGTTAATAAAAGAGGTAAAACTGAGCAAAATATTTAAGCTTGGATTATGTTGTACAAATTTTCCTGGGGTTTTGTTCTGAAATAATATATCTTCTCTGTTAAAAAAAAAAAAAAAAGTAAATCAAGGTAAGCAAACTTTAAATACGTCTGTGTCACAAGGCTCATTTATAATTCAGCTGACAGGGCTGGCTGACCCCAGAGAAGATAGAGAATGGTGAAAGTAACTTTCTACTGCTGTTATGTCATTTTGATTTGCATGTGTTCCTGAATGCATTCACTTTCGGCACTGGTTATGCTTCCTTGTTAACTTTAATTAGAGCAGGCTTTGGCTCTCTGTCGTTCTCTTTGGAATGGCTGTTCATGTTGTATCCTGCAAGAGCAAAGTGTGTATATGTAATGTATAATATAGATGTATGCAAAGAGTATTTGACTTAAAAATCAAAGAGATGCCCTGTATTATTTGAAATATTTAAAACAGAGGACCAAACGCGGGTTTCAGCTGCAGTCAGCTGGGTAGATGGTGTCAATGACAGATTAATTTGGCTTAACGCCTGTATATTGTGATACTTGATATTTTTGGCAAACTACATAAACAAATATTGTGGTATTATTGTTGGCAAACAACATGAATACCACGCTCGCATTATTCTCTTTGTCTCCACAGACATTTTATGGAAAGTGTTCATCACCAAATAAAATATGAGACCGTGTACACTGCAAAACGCATTAGGTCATGTATTTTGGCATTCTGCTAGGCTGCAAGGTCTGCCACAAACTTGGCTGAGCTGTGCATAACGCTGACAGTATTTCCCATGCAATACAAGTCAGATATCCTTTTCTCTTTGTACAGAGAGGTGTATATTTGACTTAGTGGGTAGTGGTGGTGCTGTACACTAGTCTTACACTTGTTTACCTTACCAAGACCTGTGTGTATAATTGACACGTTTAAAAAACACCTTTGTTAGGATTTTTTAAGAGCAATTACGCCACTATTGCATCTGTGTGCTTTTTTTCCCATCCTGCCCTCCCTCACCAGCCAATGCTTTCTACCCTTCCAAGCAGACCATTAACACCTAAGTGTCTCAAGAACCTAAGGACCTCTGCTGTTAACAGCTATGCTAGAAGTTAACTGTAACCATAACTCTTCTATCAACCCTTCCTCTCCCACTCTCCTCTCCTGCCCCACTGCTACTACTGGCTCCAATCAGCTTAAAGTACCATCAGTTCCCATGAGTAACAGTCCTGTCTTGGAAGATCTCCCTGGGAAGCTGGAGGCTTCGGCTTCTGCATCAGTATTTTGGTCTGCAGGTGATGGTTCTGGCATATGTCCTTCACTTATCAGAGCAGAAGTCAAGGATTTTTGTGCATGCTGAAGCTCCTTTTTCAAGCAATGCCTTGGGGACATGAACAGGAACCTGCCTGCAAGTCTCTTTCGCTGCTGAAACTCCCACTAACTGACTGATAAATGGGAAGTAGTCATCTTAATCTCTCTGTGGACATGAGGCTTGATTCTTAGAAATTACTGTGCGCTGGAATTTCAGATGGGCTGCAGGCACAATGTATCTTAGTCTTGGCCTTCTGAGTGTCAAGCCTAACAAACCCCTAGTGACCTGGGTGATAATTGTACTCTATACACAAACTCAGTTGTTTTTCGGTGTGTCTCAGCAATGATGAGTTGACAAATTTACTGGAGTCGGTGAAAGAAGTCCATCTAGCAGCGTGTACCCTGAATCAGTGGTGAAGCCAGGAAGTGACTACAGGCAGCCTAACAGTTCTGCAGTAGGTTACGAACATCATCTTGGGGGGACTGCTAACAGACCGAGATATTGTTCAAAAGAAGTAAAAAAAGGTACTTCCAGAAGTACTTTGATAAGGTTTTCTGTTACTAAAATCTTCCTTTCCATTCACTTTTCTCAATGCCCTCCCCGTCAAAAATCAGCATTTGCATATTTGTAACTTGGTCACCCCCTGCCTGTGTAAATGATAAGCTTGATAAAACGATCTTCATTTAGATTTAAAGGTGGACCTTGAAGTGTTTATGAAGTGAACCATAAGTTGCAGTTACCTGCAATAACAGGGTCTCCATTTGAGAACTGAGGGGGATTTTTCCAGTCATGTGTTTCCAAGACACTGCTGTGTGGATGCCGTAAGAATTCAGACGATACAAATCTGCATGTACCTGCTGCAGTACTTTCGTGTATTTATACTGTCATTGTAGGGTAGCATAAAGACCCTGACAAATTCTTGTTATAGTGGGTGCTGGCCGTACCTGGCTGTACGTTTTCACCAGAAATTTTGGAGGATATGGAAGACGGAGGGCAGTATCGGAACATCTCGCCCATGCTACTGCCATCCTTAGGTAATCACCTGGAACTGAGCATCGAAGGAACCCATCTGTTCTGTAGTGCCTGGAGGGGAATCAAGTCCAGGTGGGTTATCAGCTCCTTCGGTGCAGGTGGTAACATGACAGAACTGTTTACATAAATGTTTCTGCACTAGGATGTATTATGACATGGTACAGAATTTTAAAAAGAAACCATGTAATAAGGGCCTCGAAAGATGGCTACTATCAGAAATTATTTCCCTGTTATCTCTTGATATTAAGGCTATGCTCTAACGTGGCGCTTGACTGTTGTCCTGATTTAAAACAAGTGAGGCTCTGGAGCATGGTGCTTTCCCTGTTAATTCTCTATTTCTGCAGCGGTACTGGATTAAAGCTAAAAAATTAGCTTTGTTTAAGCCGCCTCTAACAACTGGCAGCAGAGCCGGTGGGAAACAGCCTGCTTGGCTAAGTTTCCCATGCTGATCTCTCATCTATTTTGTCTTTGATTTGCAGAATTTGTTCTGATGAATCTTACACACCCTTCTTTCCCCAAGAAGTCTTTTCCGGATGGAAAATGATCTGCCACGGAATCTTCTTGTGCCAGTAGACAGCACGGATGGCCTCAGGGCTTTTATTTATTCTGAAGCTCAGAGCTGTTCTTTCCGGATGACAAACGGATGCTGAAAACGCACACCCAAAGCCACCCAGACCGATTCTGGGTACGACTGGTGGCACCTCAGCCTCTGAGTCTGCGCTGACCCGACTGCAGAGGCTGGAGTGAAGGAAGGATCCCACGCCTGAAGCCACCCTCAGCAGAGCGGGAAAGCTGCCGACGCTCCGGCAGCCCGGCACGCCGCCGCTTGGGAGAAACTCGTTGAATTGGGCACCCAGGCGGCTAAAACCAGGCAGGGGCCACGCGTTGAGGCGAGGCAGCGGGTGGGGGTGGAAAAACTGAGAGTCCAGCACGCATGGAAGCGCAGCAACGACATCAGGCGCGGCTCCGGCGTTGAAGTTTGGGCCGGGGACAGAGGGAAACTTCTGAGGAGGGGGGGCTGGGGGCCGCCTCCAGCCCCCCGCGGCCTTCCCGCGCGGCCCTTCGCCGGGTTGGGGAGGAAGAGGATTTCGCCCGGGAGGGTGCGTGGGGGGGAGGGGACGGGGCGGCGGGCCCGGTCCCGGGCGGCGCCACGTGG
>Ga0065711_1030172_pt1 | contig 33438 bp, 18 predicted proteins | sample Hoacrofraction12_FD_59098 | JGI IMG/M metagenome (GOLD analysis project Ga0065711, IMG submission 59098) | Hoatzin crop microbial communities from Cojedes, Venezuela - Epithelial fraction 12 v2 (version 2) | ecosystem: Host-associated > Birds > Digestive system > Esophagus > Crop | place...
TTTTTTTTTTTTTTTTTTTTCTTTTTTTTAAATACTATTCTTGGTTTGAAACTTTAATTCTGGGCATACATTTGGTGCCCAGATGGTGCAGACTCACACAGAAGCCCATCACGCTGTCAGGGCAGGCGGATACATATGTAAATATTTTGCCTTTTTACCCTATAATATTTGGCTTTGTCTAATCTAATTGCTGTCAAAGGCAGAATGTGAAGAATGCTTAAGAGGAGCAAACAATGAGGACCTCAAATGTTTGTATTGCGCTAACTTTGGAAGATGCTAGTAGACTGCAATGTAACTAATAATTTTGTTATGGGTTTTCTTGTTCATGCTGTGAATTCATGGTCTATGATCTAAGTTCATGCCAAGAACCTGAGTTAGAAAGGAACCTGTATTTCTAGTGGCATAAAAGCATCTTTAATCCCTTGGAGCTGTCCATACAAGGCTAATGGCTCTGCCTTTTCAGTTCAGGCTGACAGTGAGAGTTTTTTACCTGCCTCTTGGTGTATAGCACTCTTTCTTATTTATATAATTCATTGCTTCATTTAATTTATTCTGTTGAGTGTCTATCTTAATGTATTTTTAATACATAAAAGCATTTCTAGCATAGCTGCCTCTCTGACCAGTCATAGCTAGTAGTAAACAGTGTGGCCAACCACATTAAGAATGCCTATTTAGTTATTAAAGGCCTGATCCAAAATACCATATTAATGGAAAAATGACTTTTGTGAGCTTTGAATCTGACTGCTTAGTGAGAAGGTTGAATAAAGCCAGTGTTATTTGAGGATGCTCGCAAAATGGATGTAGGAAACCTTACTGGTTTTCATTAACACAAGAATGGTTGCATTATCATAGGTTTCTGATCAGATGTGAAATTTGGCTAGGCTATAACTCATGGAAAGCATCAGCCTTTGCCAGACCTGTTCCTCTAAGGACACTAACTAGGCAGAGAGATTCCAGGAGATCAGGGCCTGGAGGTGTGATTATTGTAGAGGAAGGGAAGTAGCTGTAAAAGGACAGTGTAATAATATGACCAGAAGACAAACAAAAGCAGCATGTGTGCTTTTTTTCATAGAAAACAAATGAAATCCTGACTACAGGAGAAAAACATTGCCCATTTCAGCCATTCGTGTTGCCATCTGAGGCTCATTATTCAGAGGTGCCAATAAATTCTATTTCAGTCTGCTATGAAAATGTCTGGGTACCTTCAAGAGACATATATGTGTCCTTCTGCTTGTCTTACTCCTTGGCTGTGGAGTGGAAGGGGGTCAGGAAAATTGTTCATTATCTATATATATTATTTTTTCTGTGCTGTTTTTTATTACTGAAGGAAAGATCAAAGATGTATGCTTTGTGTAACTCCTGGAGTATGGGCATTGAGACACACCAAGATGTGAATTTACAATTTCCACACAGTAAATGCTGGTATGCCTGCTGCTAGCTCGTGGTTCAGAGAAAAGAAATGAAAGAAGGGGTGATTTGCCACATATATATCTGATGGTGAAAGCCGACACTGGCAGCTACTGCAGGACCTTTGGTGTTTCAGAAGTTTGGATGCGAGCTTACCCTCCAGGGTCATGGGCCAGAGATAGCGGTGGTTGTCACAGTGGACTGATGGTAGGGATTGCTTTGCTCCTAATATTTGCTTTTGGTTGTCAAGCCTATCTGGTCTACAGCTGGGAGGACATGTTGCATTCACTTAACAGCGCTTTCTCTTCTGCATTTTACCCTCCCCAGGAGCAATTGAGCGGTGCACGTACATCAAGTACCACTACTCCTCAGCGACCATTCCCAAGAACCTCACCTACAACATTACCAAGACAATCCGCCAGGATGAGTGGCATGCCTTGCGTAAGTGTTGCTGGCTTTTTTTTCCTGTTCTCCTGATGTGCAGACCAAGGCAGGTACTCACTGATAAATGAGAACAGAGGCTTTGGCTGACAGCCCGCTCAGAGCCCTCTTCTCACATACAGTTTGTCTTTGCAGCAGACTGATCGATTTGTTCTTAGGACCTACATCTCTGTTTCTGCTGCTGACTAGAAATTCTGCTGAGGCATGAATAAGTGGCGGTGGGGAAGAGGCGTTCATATGCAGAGATTAATATTGAGTTAAAAAAATTAATAACAAAATCAATGCCCTATTTTTTAATTTGGTAGAATGCTCTGTATGTGAGCATATTCTCATGCAATTCATGCTGCTGCAGAGTTTCCTGCTTCCAGCAGAATTAATCGCTGACTTTTATTGTAGAGTATGTCCTGCTGCCTGCAGCTCCTGGGTGAGTGTGGTGTCACTCTCCTTTGAAGATCTAGAAAGAGAAATGTTGCGCCCTTAAAGGCACAGGGAAGGAGCTTAGCCCTTAGTGATAATTGTAGCCAGTGGTCACCAACTTGTAAAACTTGCTGAAGCAACAAGATCTGACAGGGATGGAATTGCTTTGAGGTGTATTGCCTGGCCTTAGAGCTTTTATCCTTCTCATCTTGGAGAAGGAAAAGGGTTTTCACTGATGAAATGGAAGACATTGCATTTCCCAAGGAAGGATGCCACTGTAACTTCCTCTTGTTACTGCATAGGCATAAGGACTGATGAATGTCCTGAGCTCCTTGATCTCCGTGGAAGCAGTTAACAGCTCCTTGAAGATGGCAGGGGTTGAGGGATGCTGATTCTGCCTGAAAATCTTGAAAGGTGGTAGTGAGCAGCTACTATACAGATTGTGTCAGTTTGATAAATCTGTAAGACCCCTGGTGTTCCCAGGGCTTTCAGTCCCTGTTTCACTCCTGCCTTACATGGCTGTTGCTTTGGGAGGGTCATTTTAAGCTCTGGGAAGGAGAAGGTGTAATGATATAGTTGATTTCCTGCATTGGTAAGGTCAGGCCTGGTTTGAGACTCATTGGTGCTTGTAGGCCTGTGTGGTCATATCTGGTAAAGCATTAGGAAAGCTCTAGAGGGTCTTGCTAAACTCCTAATTTTTTTTGGAAATGTGTCTGTGTGCGATTAAACACGTTCTTATTGTGACATGACAAAGAAAAGGAATATTGAACTCATGCCACTCAGAAGGTTGTAAGAGGCTGGTCTTGCAAAAGTGCTGGGCTCATTTGTCTCTGAAATCCGTAGATCAGATAGTTTGGTTGCCTTCAGTTTTTCTGCTATCACCTGTCATCTCTGCTGGTGTCAGTTTTATGTTAACATTGCTCACCTGTGGGCAAAAAGAAATGCACCTCCCCACCCAAGGCATCTTCTGTTAGGGTTCATAGGGCAGTAGGAAGGGTCTTTGGTTTAAGTTTTTGGCTGTGTATGTGTGCATTTGCCCCTGCTGTGAGCACCAATGACTTTCCTGAACCCATCCACTGGGAATCTCACTAATTAATGTAGGAGTTATTGTCTTAAAGAAGTTTGTCTTTATTTCGTGAATGGCTCGGGTAAAGGGCTATTCTGAAGCTGTATTTGTATTTTTTCAGTTTAAATATAATTACAAATATGACTGCCCATGTTAGTCCCTTGGTGTGTGCATCCTTTGGGATCAGCGAGTTCCTGACCCTGGTGTGTTGGCAGCTGACAGGGGTCTTCAGCAGGGCGTTTGTCAGCCTCCAAAGTGGCAGTCTAGACACACTGTGCTTGCACATTTATGTACCTGATCTGGTCCGAGGCCGTTGCAGGGTGAGGCTGCTTGTTCCCTCCCTGGGGAGGGTACACCGAGTGCGTGGGTGTGCATGCATATTTCTGACCCAGATTTTCTTGCTAGTTCATGAGTTAGGTAAGTGTAGGTAGATGTAGACAGAACTGAAGTTTGTATCTCCCTATCTAAATCAGGAAAGGAAAGAATACTTTGCTGAAGAGCTCTCTTCTCCGGAGCGGTTAGGTGCAATGGTGAATGTTTAATATATGGGATATATGGGTTAGCCACTGGAGGATGTGGAGGTCACTGCATTTAAGAACAAACTGAGCCTGTATGACTATTTCCTGTGTAGGAACAGCGACCTTGCTGTTTTTCTGTAACATCTGTTTGAAATGACAAGGGCAATAGCAATCTTTTGAAATCATGTTTTGGTTGAGGGGGATGTTCTCCCTTTAGAAAACACTTGCAATGGAGTAGACATAAAGTGGGACAAGACTCTAAATCCTGTCAGAAAGTCTCTGTAATTTTAGTCCCTGCCTTCACAGCTGACCTGCTTCTGTACCTCTGGACTAGCTTCGTCCAGTGCATAGCTGCTTCAGCTCACCACTGCCCATCCTGAGGCAGAATAGCATTTCCAATTCAACCTGGTCATTATTTTCCTCTGAACAATTCTCTGTTCAGAATTTCCATTTCACTGAGTGTTGTGACAAACAGTGAAGGAGCAGTGCTCAGGCCTGTTTTTCCTTATGCTCTTGCCATTGGTAGCTTCTCAGATCTGTAGCATAAGCTGGAGAAAGAAGAAAAAAAAAAAAAAAAACCAACAAAAAAAACCCCCAAAAAACCAAACCCCACAGCCCTATATCCTGATGAAACACTAGGGCAAAATGGCATCCTGGAGAATTTCAGAGGCACTAGAAAGGTGAAACCAGAGTTTCTGATTACCCTACTGAAGAAAATGCCTTTTCCAGGCTGAAGCTACTGCTGTCCTTTGACATACGTGTATTTTAATAGCGGTTATTTTCCTTCCCTGGTGCATGGGCAGCAGACAATGGGCCTGGGAAAGAAATCTGTTGCTTTGCCTGTGTACTGGGTGGGGGAGCACTGGCTCCAGCTGTGCCCAGCAGAATGTTTTTTTTAGACTGGCAGGGAGGACTGATGCTCCAGCAGTTTCTCTTGAATTGCAGGAGTGGATGAGGAACAATTAATTTGAGACTGAGGACCCCATGGCACCAGTCAGCACAGAAAGCAGATGTTCCTCTAGCTGTGCTGTCAGCTATGCTAGAAGAACCCAGGGGAGCAGCTGGACCTGGAGGAATGGTTGGAGCTGACTTTATAATTTCTGATTTTATCTTTTTTCATTTTGTTTGACATTTTAAAGATGGAACCTTTGCTCCAAATTGATTGCCTATGGCAGCTCGAGCTGGGGAAATAGGACTTCACTACCCTGCAATCACTTGCTCGCAACCATCTCTGGTTAAACAGGCATGGAGAGAAGGATGTTTGTACCTATTGCCAGCTCTCACCTATTGGGAGATAAATGTTCATTTAATTAGACAAAATGAGTGTCTGTAGGAGCTGGGAGGGGAAGAGAGAAGGGAAGGTAAGCTGTATCCAACAACTCTGAGTATGAGTAACTGTCTCTTTATGGAAGATGCCAGTGTAATGATATGATTGAGTCACTATTAGGCATTTACCCTGTCACATTATGGCGTGAGTCTTGTGCACAAAAACTTGGTCCATGGTTCTGCCTTCTGAAAGATTCCAGCAGCAGCACTGATACTTTTAGAAATGGAGGTGTATATGTTATTAGAACAAAAATCCCCCCCGAATTTGAACAGTTCTATATTTATTTGCATATTCAGTTCCATGTGTTTTATGCTGTTCTCCGAAGTTCGCTTTGTGTGCTGTAGATTTGTGTTTGCAGAACACAGGGAAAGTGGTCATAGCAGGGGTTTGAGCTGTGGAATATGGTACAGGCATTGGGAGGGGTGAACAGCATTTTCAGTTGATGGAATAAGCACTTTGGATGCTTACACTTTAAGAAAGTTGACTATAAAAAAGAGGCTATGTTGATGCCCATATTTTTTCCTCTTGTCCCAAAAGCTTCAGGAAACCATTACCTGGTATATTATGGCAAAGAAGGTGAAAGGCTGTGTTTGCTTTGGAGATGGTAGTACCACCAAGGCAATGAGAGGATGTGATACATTCAGTTTGGCATCCTCCAGGAACGAACAGTGCTGTTCTCTAAAGCCGCCATGAGGGGTAACGCACTCAAAGCCCAGGGACTATTTAATCTACTGCCTTACTCCTTGGAGCAAAACAAACTTGTTGGGTTGATGTTGTTTTACACCATCAGAAGCACTGTAGGAAGGTAATTTTTTTTTTTTCTGCAAATAGGCTATAGACAACCCAGGCTACAGCCTTTAAGAAACAACTAATTTACTTGTTTTGGGGAAACCACATAGTGCAGAAAAGGGAGGAAGATACGGATAGAAAGAGAGGGATTGTCTTCATACTTTTAGAGCCAGTCTAAGATGATGATATTTTATTTTTGCCTCTAGCTTCTTTTGTTTAGAGCTTATGCTTCCTTGCTCATTTTTACCTTTGAACATACTTGTAGTTGCTGTGGCGCTTCTTTGTATATCCATTCCTTGAATGGTTTCAACAAGAACAACTGTGTAGGTACTACAGGATAGTGGGTTAGCCTGCTGTAGGCTCACACCTGCCTGGAGCCTCACAGGGCTGGGGGTTGTGAGTCATTCTGCGATCTTTCGCACTGTGGTCTTGGCAAGGGACGGGTGAAAGGGGGCTTTTCCAGGGCTACCTCCTCTCTAAGGCAGGTGGAGAAAGTATTGTGGTTTTAGAGCACTGCAGAGAAGCAAGTTGCTGATGTGTGTTCCTGAAGAGCGAGATTTCATTTTGTCTCGGCGAACAAGTCAAACCACTGCCTCTTCCCTTTCTCCTGCCTTGGTAGCTGAAACGGGATAAACGCCGCATGGTGCTCAGAGCCTTTGTATGGCAGAGCTCCCGGTGGCTTGTGCTCTGTCACATGAAAGTCTCCACATCAAAAGAGAGATGAAAAATTCTTCCTTCTCTCCAAAAGCTTTTATTTTGCTGACTCATAGAGCCTATCATGTGAGGTAGATAGCTGCGGCTTTAAGTCTGTTATTTTTCCTTCCTCCCTATATATCACAAACCTGGACTTGTACTTTGGATTAGTCTGCCACAAAAGTGAGAATTTCTGTTTGTCTGTTCCTCTCCAGCTTGCCATTGCCACCGAGGCCTGTCTTCCACAGCAGCCATGTTTTGTGTGGGTGAACACGGGGTGTGCTGCATCTGGGCAGAGGGTGGCTGGAATTGCTATGGAAACTGGTCTTTTCCTGCTTAGGAATCGTGTTGCCAGACTGCTTTAGAGAGAACCAGTTCACAAATGGGTAGCTGGTGCTTCCTGAGAAATGTTTAGAATTCCTTGGGTGTTTTTTGTTTGTGGTTTGTTTTTTTTTTTTTAAATTCTCCTTGCCTGGCGCTGTGAGATCTCCTTTGCATGTCTCTTACCCCACTGCTTCTGCTGCTGTACCACAGGATGTGGGCTCTGAATTTAGAGCATTGGCATGGGGAGCTGCTTTGTCAGAAGAGGAACCATAATGCCATGTGTTAATTGGAATGATAATGTTTGTCTGTGCTGTTGAAAACTGCAATAATCCTGTGTTTGTGGTGGTCTGAAAGCTATTTGAATAAAAAGTGAATTGTAAAGTCAAAAGTAATAGCCTGGCACATTCTGGAGGCGCAAGATTGGAGGAAATGAAGGATTTCTATAGGATGTAGAGAGTGGTAATATTTTAATTCATATAGCATCCAAGCTGAAAGCTGAATGGATTTTATCAGCCTTAATGGTCTGAACTTTGCAGGAGATTGACTTCCTCATTTAGGCCTACAAAGCACTCAAATGCCTCCTTATAACCAGTAAAACTACTGGGGGGGGAGGGCTGAAAAAATCTTTTGTGGAGGTCAGTTGTGGTACTGAAGGCAGATGCAACAATTAGCGCCCTGGAAAAGACTGTAATGTCTATACTTCTAACTTCTACAGGCTTCCCAAACCTTCTCGCTCCATGGAACAAGATGTTGAGATTTGCACAGAAGCTCAGTTGATAGCTTGGCAATGCATTAGTAACACCAGTAGGCTCATGGGCTTGACCCTGTATGCTTTTATAAGCAACAATAAATATTTCATTGTTGTATCTGTATTAAGTGCTGACCCGAGAGAATTTTTGCCTTTTTTTTTTGTTTTGTGGGTACTACTGAAAGAAGTGTTTGAAATAAATATGCAGCATCCCACTTTTCTTGCTCCTTTCTTCCACTCTCTCCCGCACTCCCTTGGGTCTCCTTCCATTCCTATTTTCCTCTACAAGGAAATGCTGTTTCATTTTTAATTAGCTACCTTGACCCCCAGATGGAGGTACACCTTGAAGTATGACATCGCCCTGCTGGTCAGTGCCATTTGGCTGACAATATGATGTCATTCCTTAATGCATTCATTATTAAAGCAGATCGGGCAGTCATCCTTGAGGTCAGTCTGGCAGCAGGTGCTCACATGCCTGGAGGTCTAGTGTTGTTGGAACTCCATCATATCTATCATTCCCATAGCTAATGACCAGGTGGTAGTGACAGACCTTCTCATTTCCCTCTCTCTCTGCTGTAGGGTTTTCTTCATATCCTGCCATTTCATGCTAAGATATAAAAGCCTTTTTTTTGGCATCAAAATCTAAGACCTATTTTGAAATCTGTAAGGGATTTTATTGCTTTCTGCTAGGCTTTATCTTAGGATCTGCTAATATGGTTGTCAACTTAATACCTACACTACTGAATAGCTTTCCCAACTGCTTACTACTATTTATTTCCCATGCTACCTCTGCTTCGTGGAGGCAGAAGAGCAGGGCAGGAGTAAGGGAGGAGGTCAGTAGACCTCCCAGTCCTGAGTTGACAGGGGTCTCTGAGTAGGAAACGTGGCCAAGATTTGGGATGGGTGGAAATGAGGACAGGGAAAGTGGTGAAACTTTGTGCTGGTGCATTGGGAGAGGTGAGACAAGGGATTACTGAACATTGAGACTGGGATAAGGGCTGGAGTGGCGGACTGGAACAATTTGGAAGGGAGGGTGCAGAAATGGCTGAGCTCTCTGATTGTGTGTGTTGGAGGGGGACGGGGATTGAACAGGGGAAGGATCCCCTCCAAAGCCCTGTTAAAGTGCACAAGTCAGGAGTCTTACTGTACATCTGCTGCTAACACAGCTGCGAAATGGTGGCAGAGGGGAGGTAGGAGGTATCATCCTGCTCCCTCAGCCAGCAGCAGCTTCCACCAGCTCACTTAACGGGGTGCTTAGGGGTGAATCGTAAGAGTCTTATTCTGCTGATGAACTGCTTGCCACTCATCTGAATTGGTAAGAAACCTCGCACTAGATTTCCTGCTTTTGCAGCTTGTAGTCTGTTTTAAAGGCAAGAAGTTGAAATAAAATCAGACGAGCATTTTTAAGCTTGCAAACACAAGCATGGAAAGTTAGGAGATGACACAGTTCAGGCTGCGTACTTGGCCTTAATGTATCTCCTCTGAGCACACTCTTTACCAAGTCTTTATTCACTCTAATCACATACTGTGTTTTTCCACAGGACCCCTACCTTGTTCCATATGTTTGGGATGTTCTGTTTCCGTTCAATGATGTCATCAGTGTTTGGTTTCTTTTTCATTGCTTAATGTATGATTGCTGGTCTTTTTATTGCAAAATACACAACTCCTAATCCAGAGACAGTTAACCATTTCATGAGCTTTGTCGCATTTCTAATTATTCTGCTGAAGTATGGCATATAAAGATAAATATATTAATATCTAATAACCTTTTGAGGTGATCTGTAATTTCCGTTTTAGGCCTGGCAATTCAAGTTAACTTTTTTGGGGTTTTTTGCGTGTCCAGTTGGAGATAATGAAGACTTGGGTTTTACAGTGCTTAGCATTAAACAACCTTTTGTATCTTCCCAGCACACCTCCCATTGACTTTCAGAGCAACTAGAAGTGCTCTGCACTCTGTAAATTGGACTTCAAATGGTCACCCAACTCACGCTGGGTCAGAGTAAATGATGAAAACGTGGCTAGGGACCACTTCTAAAGAGATTTCTTGGACTAATTGACTTAGCATCACCAAGGATTATTGATGTAAGCGTAGAGGAAAGTGCTTGTGTGAGAGGGAGGAGGAGCTGTATGTCAACTGACCGATCTCAGCTCCTACTGCTCTAAGCTGAAGGGTAGCATGTGTTCTCACCTTTCACACTGACCCTTTCAAAGGGTCACGTTCTGTATTTCCTAACTTTGACATGCTTGGCTTGGCAGCCTTCATAATGTTTTGATATTTTTTGTTTGCTTTTGTGTTTTGTTATTTTTGCAAGTGCAGGCACTTGGATTCACCTTGGCTTAGGCAATGTTTTCTGTTGTCTTCTTTTTCCAACATGACAGTGGGAGGCATGTTTTTATCTTCATCATTGAAAAGAGTCTTGGGGTATTTATGAAGCTGTTCTGAGTGCAGGAAAATTGAGAGCAAACCCGCTCCAGCCTTAGTGGTTGCAAAGGAGTATTAGAGACACTTAGCCTGTTGCAATGTGGAGATGTTGACAGGTAAAACATACCATTGCTAATCATTTCCAGTCATACAGCCAGTCAAAATATAGATTTATTAATATGCATACAGAGCTCTCCGTTTCCCTTCTCTCCCTCTTGAGAGACACAGAGGGGGGGAGAGATGGGCGTTTTTCTATGTCTCTTGGCTAATCAAGAATGATGCCTCATGCATTCTTGGGGTGAGAACACAAGAAAGAACAAACAGGATGATTTAGTGGGTCTCTTCCATCTGACTTCTATAATTTTTGATTTATATACCAATTTAATGCCTAGTTTATGATGATTTATATCCCAGTTTATTTATACCCCTGTCTGATGCCCCACCCCACACTGTTAGTGAGATGGAAGCCAGCCGGTTAAATATTTCAAGGTGATTACATGCCGCACATGGGGTTAGTAATGAGAAGTGCTTCCTTGCTTCAGTGCAAGAAGATAGACTTGAGGGGAACATTTTGGAAATGAGACTATTGTGATTTGTTCACAAAGCCATGCGCCATCTGCAAGGGAACAGGACAACATCCAGCATGAGATATATGGCAACAAACTTTGAATCAAACAACCTGGCTTTGACCCTGACAGAAGCTGCAGGCTGAAACATGTAGGTGATTTTTAGATGTTGATAGCTACTAGGCAGTGGTTGTCATTTTAATTACTGTTTTGCAGTGATGCTCTTTGTACATTGAATTACAGAATAAACCTGGTCCTAATGTACAACCAGGACATCCTCCTACTTGCTGCTTTGAAAAGGTCTAAAATGTGTGAATATTAATGTGTGAAAATTACATCCTCAGATTCTTATCTTGTTAACTGGGACATGATGGTTTTGGCCGTGTTGTCAGAACTGAATGTAGTTCTGGCCCAGGAAGACTGGATGAAGCTGAAGGATTTGTCTCAGGGCCCATCCCAAGACTCCTTAATTGGCTGGGTGAATCACAGTTTAGCTGTTCAGTTATTCCCTGCCCACCTCCAGGAACTGATTGCACAGTTGGTGAGGGACTAGGAAATCGGGAATATAAATCAACTGCAGGTATCTCCTGTGGGACTTCAGAGCTCAGTCTAACAAATCTCATCTGGCTGCTCTGGATGTAGGTTATATTTAATGGAGCTTGAGCCTGTGGGTCCCTCTGCATCACTGGAATTATGACAGCTAATTTGAGTCTATCTGCTGCTGGTGTGTGCAATTGATCAATAGCTCTTTCATAAATACAAACTCTTTCTCATCTCTGCCTTCCTCAGCTTTGTCTTTTCTGGCTTGCCCTTTGCATGCCTATTTCTTTTGGGCTTTTTTTTCCTCCAAACTTGATTCTTACCTAGATATTCTGAGAGAAGGAAATCAATGGAAGAATATCACTTACTGACCTAAGAGGGGCTTCTGTGCCATACACAACTAAAGCAGTAAATAATTCAGTAAGGTCCCTGTCTTTTCTTTCCTCCTGTAAGATTGGATTTATTAAAATTTTATGGAAGGGGACATGGAGGTGGTTGAATTACTGGTTTTATCTGGTACAATCTTTAGCAATGCTTTAGGTGGTACTAGCTGCTCTTTACTATAGGCACGTACTAAATAAGACTGTGGAATTTATTCTGCAGCATGTTATAATCTCATATTTGAGCATGATGTAATGCCATTCCTTGTAACTTTCTCTCATGCCTGATTGTGTTGCCGTGGGAAGAAAAGTGTTAAACTGCCAAGGCAAGGCTTAATCTTTTTTTTCCCAGTATCGGGAGGAAGTCAGCCGTGGCAGGAGTCCTTATACACAAAGATCCTAATCAGAAGGGAGCAATAGGCTGGGGACTAAGAGTTTGGTTCTTATACCAGAATAATAATTTTACTGAACCAAGAATAGATATTCTGAGATAAAAATAATGTGAAATTGGCATCTGGGTGCAAAATAGTCAATATACTTCAGAAAAAGAAAAATGCTCCTTGAGACTTCAGATGTTTTGATATTCCACTGAAATGAACAGATTCCACAATTACACTTCTCTGTTAATGCTACTACTGACAGTGTGTGGGGCACCTTCCGCTTTAGCATCTTGAAACACTTGGGCAATGGCTTTCATTCGGTATCCTAACAGGGTGCTGAAGGAGGAATACAACCCAAGTACACCCATTTCACATGTAGCATAAGAGTTACAGAGAAGTTAATTGACCTGCTAAATGTCATGCAGAGAGTGAGTGGGAGAGCCAGAAACAGAGCTCAGGTCTTTGGACTCCCACTGCTGTAAGTGCTAGACAATGCTACCTCCTGTAGTGCAGGAGATTATGCAGCGTATCTCCTAGAAAAGACTATTGCAAAACCCTATATCAAGGATAAAGTTTTTTCTAAAGATATTAAAAAAATGATATAATTTTCAAGTGAAAGCTTACTGGCCAAAACCAGAATCCATTACATACATTAATGGTTATTTTCTTTTAGAAATAATGGCAAAAGAACCTTCAAAGGCTGGTAGTGGATTACGGTGTACAAAGTGGGGATTCCTCAGCACCTGCTGAAATCCAGGTGCTCGGAGATATCTGAGGAAGAGCAACTAAAATCAATAATAGTTTCAAAATTTATCTCAGAATGTTTAGGTGCGGCAGATTTTCTGCCACATGTGAGTCGGGCTCTAAACCAGCGTCCTCGCTGATTGTCATGACAACTGATATGCACAGCAAGAATAATGGTACTCAGAGTTTTACCTTTGAGTAATCTTTACTGTCATTTTACTAGAAAAGTAATCAAATGAGTACATTTTGAGAAATACTAATTATCAGTCCTATTACAGAGCCATAAAATAATCTGGAAGAAGAAATGCACACTGAATGGAAAACTGCAGGCAAATAATTTCAAAATGGCCTTCCTGATATGGCCTGGTGAGAACGTGTCCTGTATGGTGAATTCTCCTTGGCCAGCAGAGTGGCCACAGCCAGCTCTGCACCTCATCCCAAAATGGCATGTGTGAGGAACCGATTGACAGGTATAGTCCTGTACTATGATTACTAGCTATGAACCATCCACTGCCAGGTTACATTAGATCTACCTGTGATTTATTCCCACATAAACCTAGTTTGCGCTGGTATTCGGCTCGTTTCAGGAGTATCTTCATCCCTCACGAAACCTGGCATATCAGGACCTATGTGTTGACTGTTTCAGATGTATTTTATTGCTGTTTAGGTCTTTGCATGAAAGCAGGGGTTTTATTCGGTAAATAACCCTTGGCTCTGCTACTTAACCCTTCAATAGAGCACTAGCCCTCTGTACTGACTTCAGCTGAAGTGTAAAAGTCTGTGGTGATGTAATTTTTCATGTGTAAGGAGTTGAGAATTTTTTTTTTAAGAAGCAGACAGTTCATGCAAAAGCCTTTTATAACGGGGACAGGACAGACAAATGCAAAAACTACTTGAAATGGCAATAGGATTAGCTTTTCAGAGTAGTCCTCTAAAGTTTTCCAGGAAGAACCAGTTTTTTTATCACTACTGGGGGAGACTCAGTATTTTACTAGCCAGAAAAGAGAGGCTGTTTGTCATCAGCTGTTTGGATTCTTGATGAGTGTTTTGCTGTCCTTTTCTCAGAGAAGAGTTGATCTGTTGCTGTGTAGAAGCAATGCTTAGAGAAGACATAGTAGATACTGTTGTAGGGGCTAAGACCCTGTAGTAAAGTCTGGGAGGCCCCTAAACCTGGTGGTGTGGTTCCCAGAAGAGATGCATTAGCTGAAAAGGTTCCACCTCAGTGGGGGACTATGGATAGCTAATCCCCAGGCAGCGATGGCCTGTAATTGCAAGCTTGGCTATGAAGTTGGCAGAAGCAGCTCCAGACAAAGAAGATATAGGTGGGAGGCTGATGTGGCCCCAAGTTATCTGCAGAGGGCTCTGACACACACAGCGATATCATCTTGGTGGGGTTAGGGAGAGCTAATTTGGGGCAGAAAGCCACCTGCTTTGACAGTTGCCTTCATTTTGATGTTGATAGAAAGGGAAAGACATCTGGTGGGTGACTGTTCAGTGGGATGGTTGGCAGCTCGAGGAACATTGCTGCTTTCCAAGTCTTTTATTCCTGTATTGTAGGCATGAGCAGAGAAAACACGCCCAGGTAGAGAAGCAGGACTCTTACAGCCTTGGAGAGTAGGGAGTGAAATGAGCTCTTTGTATGACTAGGACAGGTTTTGTTTTTTTTTTTTCTGGATAAGCTTTTAGTGGTACCTTTAAAAATATGAATAAGGAAGCCAAGGTGATGTGCATAAACACCTGGGGAGAAGCTAAAAGAGAGAACAAAGAATAATGGAAAAGCTACTGGGGGAAATAAAAATGTGACGCCTAGATGCTCTTCTGCATATGGAGAAAACCTCTCTCCCCTGTTTATTATACATCAATGTGGATGCATTAGATTCATGTGCAAATCAAACAAATTCCTGACATCGCTGGCACTGCTGAGACAATAACCAGAAGCGGTTGCCTCTGTCACTTTCCTTTTGCAGCAGAGTCTGACAGTGAATGAGACTGGCATGAGTTTGTCATCACTCACTCATTACTTTTTTAAATTTACTTCTCAGTCTGTGTGTGTCAAGCTCTTGGCACAACTCTGATAAGCAACAGAAAGGCTGAGCAAAGAAAGCGAGCCTTTCTACAGATCGATAGAGATCAATCTCTTAATTTTGATGGAGTGACAAAACAAAACAGCAATTAAAAGTATGTTTGATGCCGGGAGCTAGTGGGTAGCTCCAAATCCAGAGTACCAAGGGACACTGTAGGAAAGCTGTTGCCTGCATGATATTTATACTGACCCCATCAGAGGGATGATGTTGGCACAGTGATGAGGATCACGCAACAGGTAGCTATGCCCTGAGGCATGTGTGTGGAAGATTCTGGCCAAACTGTTTGACTAGGGCTAGGTTTGTTATTTTGTTATTTATCAGTGGTTCATGACACTTGCTGCAATGCCATACAGCTTTGGGCATATGTATATCCTAGACCACAGCATCCATGGCAGAGCTGCAGGTGATATGAGGATGGGACTGTACTTTGGCATTCGTCAACATCTGTAATGTCAGCTGGTTCCAGATCACATGCAACTGTCCTGGAATGCAACACATCTTGTGCACTGACTTAGATAAAAGTCTAGGAGTGGGGTGATTAGTTCACTTAGGTGTCATGAGATCATTCGCTCAGCCACGTGGGACGTACCATGCTGATGCACTGAAGCCCAGCAAGCCTTACAGGTGTAGCTTGAAGGCAGCATGACTAGACAGCGTGTGAGATTCACTGGACTCGGTTTCCTGACCCAGTGCTGCGTACTGAAAGTCTTGCTCACTGTTCCATTCCAGTATCCAAACATCGGTCTTGGTGAAGTAGTTTTAAAAGGTGTGGCAGTACACAGTATTGTGAAGAAAACAGTTGTCCTGGTCGGATCACGCCTGCTTAGAGCACCAAGTTACAAAACCACTATGGTAGGCACTAGTCATGGAGCTGCTGCATATATGCATCTTGTACCCACCTGTATGTGAATGTCTGGGATGGATATAGAACAGGTGGCACAGGAGAGCAAGCAGTGTAAGTGGAATATTCCTGATAGAAAACATAAATAGCTGATGCTTGACTTCCTTTTATGAGAAGTAGAAAACCGGTTTTATTTTTCAGTGTCCTGAATTCAATATGTTGTGTTGTTTCCCTTGCTACAATGCTGGCATGATCAATAAAAGTAAATGAGACGCAGTTGGATGTAACTGTTCTGGTGGGCCTCTGGTGTGAATGAATAGACAGTGGGAACAGTGATGAGTTTTCGCTTTATTTGGGGGTATGTGCGTGTGGGAAGGCTGGAATAATGTATTGCTTGTGAAAGCAAGAGGCTTGACAGCATCGGCTAAAACCAGGCATACTGCAGGCGAGTGCTGGGCACTTTTCCCAGTTACAGCCACGCCAGTGTGCTTAATCACCGTGTACAAACTGTTGTTCTAGCAAGAGCTGATCCCTTGTTGGTGCGGTGCACTCTGCTGCCTTCAGACAGCTTTGCTGCTGTGTCTCAAGCATTCCCTTGCAGTATTGCCCTGCTGTTCCCGAAATGTAGTGCTATTGCAGCTGCAGCCATGCAGCTCTGCTCCCAGGGCTCACCTAAGAACATGTCTTGCTTCAGTGTCATGCTCTCCTGGAGGAGGTCAGACCCTGCAGACTAGCATCCATTTGTAGGGTAGGAGTTCAGCTGGTGGCCCAAACCTTTAGGTCCTTGGCTTTCTCCAGCCCCTAGTTTTGGGGCAATGAGTGCCTTTGATGCATTTATACTCTTCTTGTCATATTGCTCTCTAGGAGCGCTTTGGCCCCTGACGCAAGTGTGTTGTAACTGGGCCTGACAGGCATGGCCCCGAGAACTTGTTGCACCAGTAGATTTCACTGGAGAGCAAGAGCCCTCTGGGGACACTGGTCAGCTCTTATTCAGCTGTGAACTGGGAGAAACAGTTAGCACAGAGCCAGTGATTTTTGGCTTTCTGTAAGCCCAAGGCACACAGGCTGCCTGAGAAGCCTGGCTGAAGGTGCTGCTGCGGTGCAGCTGGAGTGGTGCAGGGGGGCCATGGGCCTGCCTCCAGCCCCTGGGAGGGGAAGGCTGAGGTTCAGGAGCTGGCTGCATCTCTGCACCCCCCTATTCCATGGTGGTGCCCTTGTGTGCGTCCTTCTGGGGGTTTTACCAAACTGAACGCCAGTGCCAGGGAGGCATAATGCTGCTGAGCAGAGGAGAACAAAAGAGCTGCAGAAAGGGAGGTCTAAAAGCTTGTGGAGCAACATTACGTGGAAACCAAAGGAGGTGGAAATTTTTCACTGTATCATGAAGTGAGACAAAATCCCAGCACCTCAGGCAAACAGTAACAAGCCCCAAGTTGATGGAGTTGCCCTCCTGTGAAGCCTTAGCTGTTGTGGCTGTCCTGCTCTGCCAGAGCTGCTTTGGGGCTGCTCAGAAACAATTGCCTCTCTTCGCTCTTTAGGGAAATGGCAAGGGGTAGGCTGGGGGAAAGGTGCCAGCAAGCACAGAAGGGAAGAGAGAATAGAGAAAATTTCATGTTGAATGTATTCATCACTATCTATTCTAGGGTCAATTCTTGCCATTTTTTTGTATTAAATGAGGTGTTATTTTTAGATTTCCACATCCATACAGGGAAATTATTCTCAAGTGTTCCAGCTTTCATCTTGTATAAAAATAACCAATCTTCCATTGGTAGCACATTTATTCCATTATTTTTGTGTGATTTCTTTTATCCTTTCTTCTTCCGCCTCAAAAAAAACTTCTCCTTGCTTGCTCCCCTACCTTGGCTGATACTACTGGAGACACAGTGAGAGAGTGCTATTTAATGTTTTCACTCGTTGCTTTACTGTTCTGTTAGAGTTATGGGGGAAGTGCTGGTGGGTTAAGAAGGGGTTTAACCAGCAGCCCACCCACTTCATTGTGATTTTTCTTCAAAGAAGGGTCTGACAAAGAAGAGTTGTTCTGTTGCAGATTTGCAGAGTTCAAAGCGAGTGCCCTACAGATATAACTCTGATTAATACTTGGAACTGGCACATAAAGCTTATGCTATGCCACTGCTACTAATGTTAATGGCAGTCAGGCCTCTTACTCCCAGTGCACTGCTTTAAAGAGTAATAATTTACCCAGAAAAGTCCTGAGGCAAGAGAAGTGATAGTAGTTTATTAATTATTTTGTAAATTCTTTTGTCTATGGTGCTGGCATTTCTTTCCATCCATTTCTAAGTCATGACATTTTGGTGAGCTGTGGGCCTTGAAATGGGAAGGCAGGATGGTTTTTTTTCCATGTCCTTCACCTCTTTGGTGCCAAGAGCAGGTGCATATACTAGAATTCCAGGCTATATTTATGAAGGAGAGACAAAAGCCTCATAAGCATATTTTACATCCTCTGTTGCATATGCAAAATTAGTGGCTGGAGAGAAAAATGTGACCTTTAGGCAGCCATAGGAAAGCATACTGAGAAAGCTGCCCTGTTAGTTTTGATAGAAAGCAGTCCTGTATCTGGAGCATGGTTTTTCCATCAATGAGATGTATTTATAAAAGCATGTGCTTTTTCAGAAGGAACTGAATTGACGTACCTAATTTTGAGATATCTGGCCTGGAGTACGCTTGAAAAGGTCAGTGGAAAAGCGCTCAGTATTGCTTAGCAGCCCGAGTGAGATTGTCAGCATCTTGCTGTGGTTATGTACAGCAATACTTCCCAGTATAGAGAGTTGCCCAGCAAAGATGTCTGGTTGGCAGACTTGGCTGTATTTGTTATTTCTGTGCCAGTTAGACCTGAGATTTCCAGTGAAGACGCTGCTTGCTCACTGGAGGAGAGAACTTCGGGAAGGAACCAACTCATGGAGAAAAGGCTGTGTGCAAAATTGTACCATAGTACTGGATGTTTTTTTGCTACTTGTGAAAAGTGTTCTCTGCACATACAGTGGATGTTGGTGTTCCGAAAGCAGGACAACTGTAACTCTGGGATAAATTACCATACCGTTTTGATTTCCCAAAGCACTTGGATTACTTGGGATCCAAAATGACCCTGAAAGTCACAGGTGAATCTTGAAAATCCCATATTTGTTCCCAGAACAGATGAACCAGCACAAAACCTGATGGATGCAAACTGACTTGGTGGTCTGGTGTGAGATGGCTTTGGGAAATGTGGCAAATGGCAGGTGAAGTCAAAGGACTTCTTGAATACTGAGTTTCTGTCTTCGGATGAGTAGTCATAATTACAGCTACCTCTGTAGCTCGCACTGCAAAACCTGAGATTCCTTCAGAAATACTGTTTGAAATAATAATCTTGCAGCATGAGCTGAGTATTAGTCTGGGGGAGTGGGTCATTCATTAGGGTAGAATTCCTTTTCTCTCCCACCTTCCAATAAATATTTTTATTTATTGTTTCTTCACCTTTGCTTTTTTTCCTTCCTTCCTAAATGCATAAATCTTATTCTTTCTCACTTTAAATTACCTAGTATCCATATGCATATTCCTGTTGTTCCTGTATATAACTAGGGGATGATTTCCCAGCTGATTTCTCACTGCCTGATGTGGTTTTTTTATAGTCATGAGGCTGGTGCCAGGTGCCTCTTGGTAAGAGAATTTTTAGTTATTTGAACAACCTCAGATACTGGGGTTCATTTCTCTGCCTCTGCCTGTGGTGACAGTCAAAAGATAGAGAAGACATTGAGTTTCCTTTGATATGAGAGGCGAGTAGTGGCAAGCTGACTTCCCAGCAGGATGAATGGGCAAAGAGCTCCTGCTAATTCTCAGTATGAACTATCTAAACTACCAGCTGGAGCTGGGCAGGCAACGTTCAACTAGAAGCACGTCATCCCTTCTTCATTTGCTTGCTGACGTATCCCCATTGTTATGGGGAGCAAACTGGAGTATAGTGGTGGCCCTTAGTGGGGTTGGCAGTGGACTTGGGAGCAACATTTAGTGGCAGCAGTTGCTGCTGGAGCATGTGGCTGCTACTCCAGGTAGCAGCCTGGCTGGCATCAGCTCTTAAAAAAGTGTAGAAGGACTAACAGACCTTAATATATCCTGTTGGGCTGTACAATATACTTTTGCCCCCTTTCCCCATTTCTAATCCTGAAACGGCCTCTTTTAGGCCACCTTGATTACTGGCACAGGCCTGTTGTGGATTTTGGAGTGGGTTAGTAATGCAAAACTCTGGTTTAGCTCCAAGTGGAACAGGATTGTATGGCAGGCAAAGTCTCATTTATTCAGGTAACATAGGCTTTATTGTCTTGAGTTCACATGGATGTTTTGTGCTCTAGCAAGATGTTTGACAGTGTCATCAAGTCGCACCATTATTGTATAAGAATGTAGTTTCTGAGTTTCATTTTTATGAGAGCACATTGGATAAACCTGGGATAATCCAGACTTTTTAGAAAAAGATGACTTTATTTTCAGAACTCGCTGTAGACCAAATATAGGAAAAACACCTTGTCTTTTAGGAGAAGATTGAGGACTGTAATTACATAAAATAGCATATACTTGCAATGAGTTGAATTTTCAAATTTATATGTTTAAAACAAAATCATACTCATCTGTTGTCCTTTCTCCAAACTGTAGCATGAACTAATAGTACTCAGAGTTTGTTTTTTCCATTATTGGCTTCTAATCCATAGCAATTAAAGAAACCAACAAGTTCCTCTATAACTCCCTAATAGGATTTAGAAGTTACCATGCAAATGTCACAGCAGCCAGATTCTAAAATCCTTCCTTTAAAAAGTCATTATGAATCCTTCTTATAACAGTCAATGTGGTTATTAGAATTTAATACTGCTTCCTGTCAGCCCTGTTCTTGTGCTTTCATTGGCTTCATCATCTCTCTGACATTCAGGTATTGAATATTTATCCATCGGATATGGGTATTTTCTTACTGAACATGTTTCCCTAAGGGAGACAGGGTCAGAAATTTGCTGCTAGTGAGTATGCAGTAGGGCAGTTCTTGTGAACTTCTTATATTACATGGATTAAACATGTCTCTGCATCTCGCCTTTGCTCTATTTCCCACATGTCCTCTCTCCATACCTATGTCCTCTGTAGAAGGGCAGACTAGCACCTTGCTAATAAGACTTGTGACACGTAGGCTGTCTCTGGAGGTAGCAGGAGCTACATGGTGGCGGTGGCTGTGGCTGGGCAGGCAGGGGCTTGCCTGCGCCCGAGTTGAGAGGTGACTTGGGCTTCTGCTTTCTTACAAGCCAAGCCCCAGAGCACACCTATGACAGGTTTCTTCTTCAACAGTTTGATTACAAGCCAAGTTTTCAAGCAAGATCTGGTGTTGCACACAAGATAATGTTGGCATCCTGCCCCCATGCCTATGCTTTCAGCCTCAGGATCCTGTGGGCAGCAGTTCCTCTGCACGAGCTCCTGCCTGGGGCTGCTCAGGTCCTTCAAGCGCTGCTTTGGCAGCTCGTGGACTCTGACTCTGTGCCTCTGTCTTTAGAGCTGCAGAAAGTCCAGTACCGCAGCGTCACATCATCCTACGGAGTGGGTGGTAGAGCAAGCCGTGGTTTGAATTTGAATTTCTTGCAAATTATTTCTTGGGTAGGAAAATTTGTTTGAGTTCGTGAACCTCAGTTTTAGAGGTGCATTAACTGTAGAGAGAGCTTTTGACATGTGCTTGCTGCAAAGTCTGATGACGAGGAGGCTATCTATCTGCCTGATGGAATTTTTTTTGTAATCTTTTGATGTCATTTCCTTAACCTTGTGCTAGTTTTATCACAGGGATATCTTTTTGTTACATTCTACTTAAAAAAGAGAAGAACATAACTAGTTAGTTATTATTCTAGTTGAATCACTTACAGAATAAAATTCACACACAGCTGTCACACAGTTCTAGTATCCGAGGAATACCGGCATTATGAACTGAATGTTATTAGCATATTTATTATGAGCGGTGCATAGAATTTATTTATTAACCGTAATACACAGATAATTCACTCTTTATGTGCTTGCACTTCTGTTTTGATGTAGTTAATATTGAAAAAAGCTTGTATTTTTCAGTTTACATTAAAAATATTGATGATAAATATCGAGTTAGCTTGCTATTACTGTGTGTTGTGTGTCACCTCACACTCCCTTAGGGACAAATTTAAGGCTTCACTTTCTTAATATCCTTTAAGTAAGTGGCGAGGTGGATGTTCTCAGCTAGTATTGATTATCGCTGTCGAGTCTTGCAAATTTCAAAATGGCTGTGGGAAACATTTGATGTAGAATTTAAATCAACTTATAAATGCTAAAATCAACAAATAATTTTTCACCTTCATATTTTCAGTAGCAACCATACACTCCCTAGCAGAAAACAAATAGCATGTACTGTGCTTTATAAATTTACATCACAAAAGCAAATTAGTTTCATAATCAGTGTGGATTTTATTCACTGCCAGGACTAACACATAGTGACACAAGCCACACAAATACCCCTGGTTCTAGCTGTGGCTGCTCACGAATAAACAAGACTATTTTGGGGAGTAGCAGAACCAAACTGATGGGTGAACATGCTGACGCAGTATGTCTTTAGGAAGCCCTCGGCAGCAGTGAGCTGATGGCTCTCCGGTTGGAAAAATCCCCGTGTGTTTCCCTCTCTGGGGAAGGAAGCAGCTGCCCCTCTTCTGGGACTGTATCCTGCTCTGTCCTGAATAGCCTGATACGTTTGACTGGTGTTGCGGTTGCTCAGGATGCAGCGCAATTCCCTTAATCGTTGTTCGAGAACGTGCTGGCATTATTCAATAAATGCTGCACTGGGCTCTTGTCGTGGATGCCTCCCCAGCAAGGATGTGACTCTCTTGAAAGCTCTGCTTCCCAACTTACTGCCCTCCCTTGAGGGGAAGCAAAACGAGATGCATCATGCATCTTCCAAAGGGTGTAAGAGAAGTTTCTGTGGCTGATCTAACCTTGTGGTGGTTACTGTCTACTCTAGAGTCTTAACTGGCTTTTTAACATCTGGAGAGGGGAGGGTCGCTCTCTGCTCGGTGAGAAAGAACATTGACCATTTGAGAGAGACTGTCTGTCCCAGAGATTTTGCTTGTAAGGGATGGCAAAAAGAAAGCACGTGTCAAGGAGTCGGGAGGATTTTGAGAGCCATTCTCAGTGCTCTGCTGAGCTCACATGTAAGTTCTAATTTTCTGGGACCAGCATCTATTTTGGATCTTTTGAAATGTGTTGTTAAGTCTTACTTTCTAATCGCTTTCTGCAGTTGTCATATTAGACCAGATTCAGCCTTGGAGAAAGCAGGAAAACCAAAAGTGAGTTGGCCCATTTTATATAATGTCACATCTGCCACAGGGAGCTTAAGTCATGCTGCAGATAGAAGGCGAGAGATGGGGCAGTACATATATGTGTTTGTGCCTGCTAGCTCCAGCCCTGCAGGGGACAGTTGGAAGTTTTCTTGGCTGGTCCATTATCCTGGAGGAGAAAAGGAATTGATATTTACTAGACTCTGCACTGGGGAGCTCCTGAGCTGATTGCAGTTAATTCAATTATTGGAATTTTTGTTAACCCTTTGGTAAATGAAGACAGATCTTGTTTTACATTAAAAATCCATGAAGAATGCATAAGCATAAGAAACAACAACTCTTAGCCAGGGACTGCCGGAGGGATTAATCTGTAGTCAGGTTTCCTCAGGACACTGGATTTAAACAGGCTGCTTGCACAAAATATCAAAGGTGTTTTATTTGGAATTAGTGAAGTGGCTAGAGATAAATTTAGAAGTGTAGCTCCTTATCCACAGACATCAAGTTCAGAAGTGTGTGTGGGGGTTGAGTGTTCTGAAAATCAGTCTGCCTGAGGCATTTCTAGTCTATTCAGACAGAAATTTTTAGCTACAATCTCAGTGGTTCTGGGCACAGACTGATGTTGCCCCTCTCCCAGTGACAGGAGCCTTATAGTGTCTGAATAAACTCTTCAGTTTCCAGTGATCTCCTTATGTTGCAATTGTCTGGTTATATTCTACAGGAAAACTTCCCCTTCCTTTTTGTGTTCTTCAAGTACTCCGTTTTCATCCTACAAGTACCTGAATACAATTTCTCACAGGACAATGAGAGCAGAACCATACCAGGGAAGTGGTTGAGTCACCATCCCTGGAGGTATTCAAAAAAACGTGTAGACATGGCATTTTGGGACATGGTTTAGTAGGCATGGTGGTGTTGGGGTGACGGTTGGACTTGATGATCTTAAAGGTCTTTTCCAACCTGTGATTCTATGATACTCACTTGGGTTTTTCTCCTCACAGTTCACATTCTATTTCATCTCCAGAAGAGGGGTTCATCTTTCCCGCTGAACTTACCTCAACTAGTACATGCAGAATGAGGCTGCCTTTCCTCCTGCATTTCTGCTGTATCAGGTCCTCCTGAGTTGTAAATGTCCTTTAGCTTGAGGGATGACAGTCATACTAAGAGGATTATTGCTATTTGGTTGCCAGTGCTCTGCTCATCATAGGACTGTGGTGCTGGTATTTTGTTTCAAGCAAGAACTCAAAATGCTCCAACTTTTCCTTCCATGTGACGTGGTCGCCTGAGTTGAAGTGTAGCCAATAAATCACCCCCCTTGAGGACTGCAGTCTTCAGTTTTCATTCCTGATAGAACATGTCTCTTTCCAATTATCCTTGCTTACTGTCTCCCTTATATCTGTGGCGCGCATACACATGCATATATATGGGACTAAGGGCAAAATCATCATGTTGCCTAGATGTCCCATCTGTGCAAGAGATGAACATAAACAAACATTTGGTTGTTATGCAGTTACTAATGCTAACTGTGGATGCTGTTGTCTGTGCTGAAACACTGTGGAAGTCAATGCAACTGGATAGTCTGAGAGCTTGACAGTATCGGTAACTTCTGTCACATGTATGTTGGCATCTTGCACGTTTTCTCTATCCCTTCTCAAGGTTTAGCACCCTTAAGCGAGTGTCTTAACACTGATACATAAATACTGTCAGTGAGAACACAACATCCCTGAGCTACCCTGTGCTCAAACAGAAAGAGCAAGGGCCTCAGTGTGGAGAGACAAGCGCTCTCCCTTCTCTTGCCACGAGCTCCCCAACCATTTCACACAACTACCTGTGCAGCTGTCACCTTGTAGCAGTCTCAGAAGAGAGGGCAGTTGCTGAATCCATCAAGAGACCATGCTGGTCTCAGTCAGGCAGGTAAGCTCCCTCTTGGTCACAGCTGAGATGAGTTCTTGTTCTTTTTAACTGTGTTTCCAAGGTGCTGCTCCGTGAGCTGTTTCTGCTGTCTGAATAAACTGTGGACTTCAGTATGGCAAATTTTCACCCACAGTAAACTTCACAAACAGCAGTTACTTGACAATGTTCTTCGGCATCATTCAGTACTTTTTGCAGGTATTTATGCTGCTAGGAGAGGTTATCTTCATTCTGTTGGCTCGTGGAAGGAAGAGACTTCTAATATAGGGAGAGAAAGGGACTGGGCTTGGGATAACCCAGAAACTGGGCTCTGAAGAGGGTTCCCAAGCCTTCTCTTGAAATACAGAGAGCAGGCCTGAGCTGAATTCTGATTTAATTTTGAAGTTTCACCCCACCTCCCCACAAACTGCAGGTGGTAAGAGTGATTTCTCATTACATAGTGTTTTTGAGGAAGTTGGGAAATAGAACTACTAATAAAACTGTGCCACCTGAGTGGCATAAGTGAGGCACCCCTTGTATGTAGGTATATGAAAGATGTCTTGTGAAAAACAGTTTTTGGGTTTTTTTTCACCCTGTTTTTTAATCCTCTTAAAATACATTTTGACTGGTAAAAATGGGCTTGGGCATGTGTATGCCACCCATATTGGATCTGGCCCATGAGTACTTGTACGCAGGATCCTGAAATGGATGCAGTTTTTCAGGCTTTTAAATTATGAGGAGTCAGCAGTACTGAAGGAACTACTTAAGAAGTAAAAGTGTCATGGCATGAAGGCATCATCCATCGTTTCACTTGTCCGCAACTAGAAAGCATCTTATTTGTCTGAAAGTTTTTGGCAGGAGTTCCAGTTACTGCCAGTAAAAAAGACATGTGCAAGGATGACATTTAAAAAAAAAAAAAGAATTATGTGCCTTATTCAAGCCAATACATTGTAAACTTTTTCTGGGCCTTTATAATAACGTTAAAGATCCATCTGGCTTTTTACCAGTGTCTGAAAACTGACACAGCTCACCAAACGCAGAGAAAGGAGATGTAGTCCCCATCTCACACCCCACAAGCTTGCTGGGACTCAGGTTGTCTCACGAGAGGCAGCAAGTTGCCTTGCATTTTTGTTGTCGTACAGAAGAGGGTGTTTGTTGCTGACATGATCTTTGTAGAGAAGGTGCCTGCATTTTTGACACACATACTCTTTGATGGAGGATACTAGTCTCTGGTATGCTATCACTTCCCTTTTAATTTCTTTCTTGCCAGTAGATTTTACTTTCTTTTTTTGTCAGATAGGCTCTCTTAAATACAGAGCTGAATTCTTTCCCGCTGCGACTTTAGTGCTTCCTGCTGTGATTTCACAGCCAAACCTAATTTACAGTTGTTGAATGTCAGTATGTCCTTATAAAAGATAGACAGAGAAAGAACAAGTGAGCGTTGAAATGCTAGATGAACAGGGTGGTATTTTCATGTTGAACCAGATGTGTTTTGAGAACTGATGGAAGTGAATGTCTTCAGATGAAGGTTGGTCTCTGTTGACAACTGCAGACTGAGGATGCTCCTAATGCTTAGGAATTCTTATGGAGGAACCTGGGTCCTAGATGACCATGCTATTTCTTCTGCTTTTTTAAGGTGTGCACAGCAGAAAGAGCAGTAGGATGTCGTCTTGTTTTGTAAGTACACCTGTTTTCTACAAAAACCTCAACAACCCAGAAACTGCAGACAGGTTTGGAATGAAATGTGAGGGGTGGAAAACTGGTACATCTCCCAGCTTATCAGGGTGGTTTGAGTCTCAAGGTACACCATTAGGTCAGAAATTACTGAAAAGCTTTTATAATGTGACCCCTCTTTAAAGATTTGACGTGTGAATATAGTTCACAGGAGTGAGATGTCCACAGCACAGTTAAACAGAACAAATACCTTTTCTAGCAGCCGAGCACAGAAAACTGGCATCACTGAATCTGCACAAACTATAGTGCTATCTTGGCTGAGGGGTGTGTGTGGGAAAGTGTTTGCTTCAGTGACTATTTTTGACCTATTTTGTGAATAAATAGGACTTATGCCTCTAGAGCTTTCAATCTGGCAACTTTCAGTAGCACTACATCAACAAGGAGAAGAAAACAGTTATTAATAAATACACTTCAATAGACAAATTCTTCTGCCACAGCTTTTGAAATTCTGTATTTAAGCTGATTTTTTTGTGGAATGCACTTCTAATATTACCTTTTTTTAAACAAACCTCTCATTCTTAAAAAGTTGATACCAGGTTTTTGTTCTTCAGTTCCACACAGGTCATTAGCTCTGGTTTTCCTACTGAATTTACTTAAGATATAATCCAGTTGCAAAAATCTTTAAAACAAACCTTTCTTCAGAAATACAAGGTGGGGTTTTTTTGCTTTCTGCAGAAAGACATGAAAGAGTTTACCAGAAAGAGGTAAGCTAATAGTTGCTTTGATGTACAAGGCAGAATACAGTTCAGTTTATTCATTTTTGTGTTAGTGTAGTAGAACAAAATTTGTTTGCATGAGTAAAAACAAGTGGGTAGTGTAACATCACGTACAAGAGTAAACATGGACTGGAGCTGCTTGTTTAAATGAATCAAGTTATAACTGCTCCAAATATGATTAATAAGAGTGATTGGAGAAGGTTTTTTCATTAAAACTCCTGACAAAAGTAAGTAATGCTTGTTTTGGGAAGGGAATGTTGGCATTTTCCAGGCAAAAACTTTTTGGGTCTTGACCTTTTATAACTACAAACTGCCAGAACTTCCCAAACTGCAGGCAAATGCTGAAAAGTCTTTTGCATTTATTTTTCAAACAAAACCTGTGTTTTTTCAAGGAAAGTGAATGCTTTCCACATCGCTTTTTGTCAAAAATCTAATTATCCATTTAAAAAGATGTTTCAACAGAAAATTTTTGACAATCTCTGATGAGTAACGTTGAGTTAAAAGGCTCCTATTTTAATACACAATAATTTTTTTAACAGTACTTTCCAGCAAGCTGAAATGGCACATATAAACAACCAGATGCTCTGCAGAGCTAGCGGAGGCTGCATGGATGTTGTTTAGGACTAAATTTTTTACCTTTTCCTGAGGTTTGGTTTTAAGGTGGTCAAGATAATACGGCACCAGTCTGAATTTAAGATCACGTGTACATTGTGTGATGGGGTACGGTGCCGGATCCCCCAAGCAATACCAATGATATTTATTTCATGCGGTACAGCACAGTGGAAAAACCCAGTGGATGCATCATCTTGCAGAGGGAGACAGCAAATGCCCCACCATGGGCACTGTGCCTGCTTTAAAGAGCCCACGAACACCCACACCTGAGCTAGCCTGTGTCCCGCTGCCTTCGCTATCTGTGGGTGATGCTCCGCAGCGTTTCTATTTCTGGTTTTAACATGGAGATTCAGCTTGGGTGTCTCCATATCCGGGATGGATTTACCCTGAAGTCTTTTCCTCCAGTTAAGCTGCTCCTAGATTGCCGCATATCAGGCCTGTCAGAGCCCTTAGATCCCTCTTCTAGGTCACCTTCTTGCCTTTCCCTAGGGGAATACAGCAAGCCATGCTTCCCACTGAGCTTTCCTCACGTATGCTAATAAGATGCTATTAGTGCCACCTTCTTCCCCAGAGAGGTGGGTGGAATAATGGTTTTGGGAAGCAGGGACTCCTGGCTTCTTCTCCGGAGCTGACACTGCTCTTCCAGTGGCTCTTACCAGCTCAGTTGCTATCTCTGAGCGTCTGCAGTGTTAAAATTGAAATGATAACACTTCCCTACGTGACAGGCTGGAGGCAAGCTGTAGTTGTAAGGATTAGCTACCTAAGGGCTATAGCGTGCCAAACATTATTAATAATGCAAAGCAAGAAATGTTCCGAAACGGAAACAAAATTCTTGCTTTTTGCTTCAAAGGCAAGATTTACCAGAACACTGCAAGGACCCTGCTTTCAGCCAGGTGGATTAGCTGATACCTTATGGCATTACAGAAGTACATGAAACGGTGGGAGAGTGGCAGGCCTGGAAGTGTCTCCTGTGTCTGGGTCGTTCTGTTACTGTGCAGCACATTAGTGGGCTGAGAGAAGATGACTCCTGCCCATGAGATGTACCTGCCAAAAGCTTATCAGGTTGTTTTCTTAATTTAGCATGTCAAGGTTTTGCTCAGATAATTACTTCTATCCTTCACTTTTAACAATGTCTCCTAGAAGAGCCAGTGGAAACGTGAGAGAGGAAAAGACTTGTGTTTCTGTGTTGGCATAGGGGTTAGCAGAGATAAGAGATGGGGAAGGACGGCAAAGGACAGACAAGAAGCCAATGGCAAAGGACAGACAAGAAGCCAATGACTGAGTGAGACAGAGGGAAAAGGAGAGTACAAAAAAGAGAGAAGGAAAGACAAATTCAGTAGCACAAGCTAAAAATAATCAGTGAAGGGAGTGAAAATTGGCTGCAAAGGATGGAATGTCAAAGTGCAGGAGAAGGCAAGGGAGAGTGAGTCAGGGAGTAAAGAGGAAAGGAAGAAAATTAGTTTATTATCTCTTTTATCTGAGAATATTGAAAATGGTGTAGAACTTGCCTGACGGAGAGCAAGCAATTACTGTGTTCCATGCAAGCCTCTGCTTAAAAAGCGGTGAGGAAATGAATCTGATTTCTGATCAAAGAGAGACAGGTCTCTGCTCTGCCATTGTTTGTGTACTGGAGTGGTTCCTGCTTCTCTGCTGGTTCTCTGCTCCCCAGGCTGAGCTGCTGGCATGCCCATCACCTAGATGCCCGTATTATGCATTGCCTAGAGGGGGGTCTCATTAACGCCGAAAGGGGCAACATAGCAAGCACTGGAAACAATCCTAGGAAGAACTTAGGAGTGGGTTACCTGTTAGTTGGTTTTATTTGTTAACCCCAAAAAGCCACATGCTGCACATCATGTCTCTGTTTACACAACATCTGGGAGGCACAACAGGTTGGGTTCATGCCTCTAAGCTCCTTCCTTCAACACTGACACCTGTGGAGGCTTGGGGGAATTCTCTGGACAGTCTCAGTTTACTCTGATGCTCTGCTGCAGTCCCACTCCCTGTCATGCTCATTAACACTCTCTGCAAGAGGTAACACACACTTCCATGTCTTTGCTGTAGGTATTGCAGTCATCTGTGGTGCTTGTGTTTGCTGCTGCTGTAAGTAGGCCATACAGTGCCAGGGACCAACTCTGCTACTACTAAAGGCACTTGTGAATTGGAAGGCTGCAGCACACGAGCTTCAACCAGGGAAAAGCAGAGAAGATGACTTTGTAGCCTGACAGGATTTAGGGTAGCCCTAGAAGCTGCTCTGGGGCTGCTGAATCTTTCACCCTAGAAGCAACTTCCACTGCAGCTCTTTGTGTCCCTGGCACATTCCTTATGATGGGACTGGAAAGGGTTGATGCCTCTGCCACTCACTTGTCTGGCACTGGGCAATCAGTCTCTGACTCTTTCATTTCTCTTCCGTGGCTCCACCGAACCATTCCAGCAATCTGGGCGTTCTGGAAGAGGGTCCCTGTTCCTCATTTTTCAGTGAGATAGGTTTTGACCTTTGATGAACGATGTAGTAGAAATACAGCATGAGCTGCTGATTCCATCTTTTTATTTCATTTTCAAGGACGAAGAGCTTTCATCTCGAAGTCTTTATCTTATGTCCATCCCAGAGGTAATAGGTGTCGATCACTACCACTTGATAATCTGGAGAGATATCTTTGCTATCAGATCCGCTGCATTTTAAACTGTGCCGATAACACACCTTGCTGACAATCAGGATAGAAACTAGGGAACCAGGAGCATACAAACCAATTACCCTCCTAGAAACGAGCTGGAAGGAGAGACAGCGTGTAGGCTTGATTTTAGTCTCGAGTTCCAGATTTCATCACTGATGCCCGCTGATGTGGCTGCGTGCAAGCCATGTAACTGCAGCACCTCAGCTGTTATCTGTAGAATTGGGATAAATATTGCTTCCCTGATGGGTGTTATAAATTCTAAGGTACTTGAATACTGTGTAGATGAAGGTCCTGTAAATAATGCAGAAGTGTAGATTGGCATAACTGGGGAAAGATGAGTAGAGTGAACAGAAGTTCAACCCGAAGCAGAATTCCAGTATGCTGTGTGAATATATATGGGAAGTCCATAAACTCTATGTATTTTCTGAGTGAAGCTAGTCGGTTAGACATAAATCTCTAGCACTAAATCATTTTAAATATTCATCTAGTTGGTTCAGTTTAATTTTCTGACGTTTGAGTTATCTAAGAAATATGTCTCTAAGAGTATACCTTAGGTTCAAACCCTATGTTTTTGTCTAGGCCCGCATCTAAATTATAGAGACTAAATTCTGCTGTCAGGCACATAAGCACAGTTCTCTGGGATGCTGGCGAGAACTGGAGCTGTAGAGCTAAATTTACTACTTAGTATATTTTTCATAGTGGCAGACTTTTAAAAATAACATTTAAAAAGTCTGTTTGGGGTTTTTTTTGTTGTTGTTGAATAGAAACAGTATTTGGTGATAATGCGCTCATTTCTGCTGAGTGAACTCAAAGACTGAAAAACTCAAATACTCCATGGTTTCCAGGACTGCACCAACTTCAAGTTGAAGCTACGGCTCTGCTGATGAAGTGGATGGGTGGTGTGATGAGCCTTGTCCTGTGTTGAAGGGGGAGCTGTATGATCTCAAAGCCTGCCAGGACTTGTCAAAAAAGCTGCAGTTCAAAGTATTGCAGCAGATAGAGCCCAGTTATGAGCCTGCGAGAGATAAACATACAGTGTGTCATGTAGATGCAGTACTTGAAGTGTGACAGTGGGGCGCATCCTCTGTGAAAGCTTCCAGTGGTACACCAAGAAGAGATCCAAGTTTTGCTGCTTTCATGTTTCACTGTGGGACTTGCCATTTCATTGAAAACTGCCCTAAAGGGAAGCTGGAAAAATCTAGCTGCGAGTATAAAGGCAGAAGAAAGCGCTTAACCATAGGCAGTTCTATGTGGATGTGATCTGAGTGTAATCCATGAACAGCATCCAAATACTCTTGGTGGTGTTGTTTTCCATGTGATGGTTTCCAGATATAGTTGGATCAAGTCTTGCAGGAAGAGGTAATGTCTTTAGGAAGAGGTAATGTCTCCTCCTTGGAGAAGGGGTTGCACGCCTGACTGCACCTTGGTATTTCTATCAGTTGCTCTAACAAAAACACCTGCCTTTTCCTTTGAAGTTTTCATTGCTCTTCTACTGTCACAGGCACTTCAGCAAGTCCAAGGACCAGCTAGTTAGTGCAGTAATACTTATGTATGGACATAGCAGACACCAAACTGGAATTGTGTTGGCATCTAAGGCTGTGGAAGAATGGGGAAATAGAGCTGTGTTTGCCAACTGTTCAAAGGGGAAAAAAGCAATAGAGACAGGAGTACTGCTTTTTTTTCACTGCAAGCAATGCAGTCTTGAAAGAACAAAAATAAAAGTCAGTTTAATCCCAGTAGTAAATTGCTAGTATATTTTTTGGTCTGATTTCTTACCTACATTAATATAATACGCAGGGATGGTATAATGCACTTCAGACCGAATTTTGGATTATGGCTGGACAGCCGGAGAGAAAAGCTCTAAATAGCAGCTTCATGGGCACTGGCGAGTTTCTGGCTCTTGAATGTAAAGGGAGCTGTGAAACACCTGTATAACTATAGTCAGATTTTTGGCAAGAAAATTAAGATTTTGCTTTGCTTTTTGTTTTTGGGTTTTTATAGTTTCTCATATTTGTGAACTTTCTCAAGGGATATAAATAACGTTTCCATCCTCTGCCATTATGCTGTGAGGTATGTGTGGGATAGAGACACATTATGAGTGTCATTTAAAGTCTTTTCCATTGCCCTTGGTTTCCAATAGGTGTAAAATTAACCTGGCTTTAGTGCATTATTGAAACACCTGCACAATGTTGGATAATGTCTTCTCTGCCCTGGGAATTGTTTTTTTTCGGTTAACAGATGCTCCGTTTGCTTGTTTTTAAGCTGGAAAAAATAACACAAGGTAGGACCTACATAAACAGAGAAAATTACTCTTTCAGTGTTTCTTGGCAGCGGTTGTGGATTAGGTACACATGGATGTCCCCTCACAGATGTAGAGGTGATATTAAACTGAGAAGTCAGGTGATACCAATTAAATATGTATGTCAACTGGCTTCTGTTCAGTAATTTATTTTTCTGAGTGTATTCCAGCATCTGAAAGAAAAAAAAAATCTGACACTAAATAAAAAATACTCAACCTGGCAAAGCAGTGTTTCCTCTCCTACCATGAGCTTCTGCTTTTTCCTGCTGGCCTAAAATGGTCATTGTTTAGTCTTTGATCCTTTGGACATAATGATATGACGTGGTACGGGTCAGATCACTTGCAGCCATGCAGAGCTTGAGACAAGAGTTTTGTGCCACTGGGAAGGGAAGTGACCCTCTTTTCCCAGTGGGACAAACTCTTCCCTACAGCTTTCAGAAGGTCTGAGACAGGAGTTAAGATATTTGTAGATATAGGAAAGCTATTTTTAAGTCTCTAAGTCCCTCTCTTTCCGCCCCCCCCCCCCC
>Ga0065711_1030173_pt1 | contig 33437 bp, 17 predicted proteins | sample Hoacrofraction12_FD_59098 | JGI IMG/M metagenome (GOLD analysis project Ga0065711, IMG submission 59098) | Hoatzin crop microbial communities from Cojedes, Venezuela - Epithelial fraction 12 v2 (version 2) | ecosystem: Host-associated > Birds > Digestive system > Esophagus > Crop | place...
TGACCCACAGAGGTCTGTTACAACCCCTACCATTCTGTGATAGGTGAAAGGATGAAGAGGAGCTGGAAGTACCCAGCATCTCTTGTTCTTTCCTCCTGATATTAATATTTAGGCAGCGTAACATGCAACCCTATCACAGGTGACAGAAAAATACAGGTAATACTTTAAAACAGGGCTTGGATAAGACTAAGGTCAGGGGCTCCTCTCTCTGCTCTTTGGATTCATTATATGCAGAGAAGAATTGCTGTCAAGGCATCAGAAGTTTTGTATATTAAGACAAATGCCAATACCAAAAACCAAGCACCTAAATAAGCATCCCAGTTTTGGGTTCTTGCCACCCCTGTGGCTTTGGTATTTTGCAAAATAGTATTTCACAAAAAAGTATTTGTATATTAGCAAACTATGGTTCTAAAATGCCACACTATGCTGAGTGATATTGAGAAAACATAGGAGTACCGTGGTGGAGTGGTTAAAACATGTTGCTAGGATGTTACAAGGATGACTTTGAGATTGTTCCAGGGAGTGTCTCCTCTCAGAACTGTAAACACAGTTGGGCTGAGGAGTCAAAAGCAGATAAATTAGGTGTTAGCTACATGGCTCTCTGGTGCACCAGAAGTTGGTGTATCTTAACTGTTGTAGCTCAAAAGGGCTCCAAAGATCAGACAGGCTATGAATGTTGATTAGTATGAAATTTATATCATAAGATTATGCAGAAAGAACGCCTATTTATTTAGTCATAAACTGAATAATTAGATATGGAGATTAGTAGCCACGGGTCACATAATGCCATCATTTTGAGAATAATCTCATTGTAAGAGCTGATCTAAACTGAAAAACACAAGGAACAACTGAACAGAATGTAACACATTTAACAAAGGAATAAAATGACATTGAAATGACCACATTCCAGTGAAATTAAAATCTTTTCCCAAATCCTGACAACATTTGTTCAGACTCTCATACGCTAAACCTCTCCGAAGGGTGATTCTTCTTGGGCTGCTCAGACAGATCCATATTGCAAGCCCTGCTATCACTGCTGCACACAACAGGGCTACTCAAGGCTTTCTCCACCCCGAGTGCAGAGAGACTTGCCAGGGATTTGATTCCTTCCAAAGGAAGCCAACTGATTAGTTGGTTGCTCAGTTAAATGCAAGCTACAAGGCCCCCCTTTTGTTCTTTCTACAACTGTCCTATTCTATGAATGAGATGTTTTGCCACTGAAGTCATGCAAGTAATAAAATGGGTGATGCGGTGTTTCCTGTCTCAGTGTAACACAGGTCCCGCAGACTCCCAGCACCTCTGAAGCCTTTCAGTCTGACGTCGACAGAGCACGGCTTCCAGCAGGCTGTGGTATAAAGTGTCACTGAATCACAGCCTCCTCCCTTCTGCACTTTTTGCTCTTTAAATCAGTCTCACCTCTGCAAGCAAAAAAAGGGCATGTGCCTGGAAAGTCCTGTATTAGTGACAGAACCTTCAAGTCTCTAACAGCTCCTGAAGTGCTGACTGTCCTGAGCACTCACTGGAAATTTAAGCCCATCCGCATTTCTGCAGCTAGCACTGGTGAACTGAGATCTATGCCTCACCAAAGCCATGCAGCAGAGGGAGGAATGGAGCTGCCTTCTGCACTGCTGGTATCTCAGGACAGCATTTCTTAGCCTCCTCAGACCCCACTGGCCTTCCCTATATGAAGAGCCTTCACAATCAGCCCACAGCAGGGTTTGTGCAGCCTCTGGAAACTCAACTGCACACAAAAGAACGGCAAGAACAGGTAGCCCTGGAGCAACGGGGCAAACATCCCCGCAGAGTGAGGAGTATGAGGTGTTTCTGGACTGCTGTTCACATGCTTGGGGCATCTCACAGAACTCACCAGTGCTCTGCTGGACCAAGGCATCCAGAATCCCACACCAGAGATGTGACCACAGCTGCCTTAGTCCAAGTTGAAAACCTGTCAAAAATTTAGGAAACACACCATCTTTCCGCCTGTTTGCATCAGATCATGGATGAGCCAAGGGCTGAATCTCCAGGCTGAGGGTTTATCTCCATTTTCTGTGGCAGTGGTGTTAATCCAAGTGGTTACTTTGATTTACATAGAGCTTCTGAGTTAATCTGTTGTGACATTAAGCAATAAGATCCACTGGAAATGCACTAATAAAAATTACAACAAAAGCCAATGAAGTAATTTTTCACTGCCTTATACACACAAAGAACATTTTAAAAGGTGAATTGCTGACTGAGGCACCACTCCAGCTGATATGAGGATACTTTGGGGTTGGTAAATGTAATAGCTTCTAAGTGAAATTCATTTGCTGCCAGTAGTGCAGCCCTAACTGATTTTTATCCGTACTTTTAAGAAAGCAATTACAAACCAGCATAGTCTCCAGTATGTGAAAGTGTCCAAAGCTGGGACAGAAATTAATAATGTAATAGGGTAAGGTACCTAGGATCTGGATAAAGTGTCCTGGAATTAGAAATGATAATGGCTTGTCTTGCAGATAACTGGGTTGGTATAACAGTGGGCACAGTGGCCTGCCATGAAGCCCACTCTGCACCTAAGTCACTCCAGAGCCTGAGAGACAGCTCTACCACATGTCCAGGTCTTCCCAGCATCACCCACACCTTTACTGAAATGCCAGAAGGACTGATGCAGCCACTTCCCAGTGCTGATACTCCTGATGTAGCTCACCAAATAGACTAGGGTTGTGATGAGGAAAATGTTTTCTGCTTTTGAAGGGATTTGTTGATTCCTGACTAGACCTAACATTTTTGCTGAGACTTCCAATGTCTCAGAAAGGCTGAAAAATGTCATTATGGCTGAGGAGAATGGGAGAAGATTTTCAAAACGCCTTGCAAATTTCAGGAGTGTTTTGTTGATCAGAAAGAGCTATTCAGCAGGCCGCAGTTCCATGCAAGATACCGATTTACGAGGAGGAAGAATAGGTCAGAAGGAACGCACAAATGAATTGTCGCTTAGGAAGTTTACCCTGTGACTAAATCTTTCACAGAATCACAGAATCACAGAATGGTAGGGGTTGGAAGGGACCTCTGTGGGTCATGTAGTCCAGCCCTCCTGCCGAAGCAGGGTCACCTACAGCAGCCTGCACAGGACTGCGTCCAGGCGGGTCTTGAATATCTCCAGAGAAGGAGACTCCACAACCTCCCTGAGCAACCTGGGAGGAAACCTGGGAAATCATTCTAGAGGGATCTTTAACTTAACTTCCTAAACTTAAGTTCTTGGAATACCCTTCCACTGTTTCAAAGAACATACATTCACTTATTCAGAAATACTGGGCAAATCTCTTAATTTTGCTGCACTGCAGAGCACTTCTTTGCACAAGCACCCTACTTGCCGGACATGAAGTTTGCAACTAAACCCACTTGTGTTTGTGGAGCATTTAAAATACTTGGATGTAGTGAGTCAGGCATTAAGAGCATTTGGTATTAGTTAGTTGCAATGTTCTTTCTCCACATATTTTAGTCATATAATATACGTGTAAAAGAATAAAAGCAGCTAGCATTGCTTTCCTTCAGACAAGTAAGTCGCCTTTCTAGCAGCTCACAATCTGGCCCCGCAGCTTTGGCTGTCTGCCACAGAAGTTAGCACTGGTATCATGTAGGCTAATGTAACTCTTGAATCACTTGACTAAATTTAGATTCTTGTCTCAGAATTGCCTCCAAACATTTAAATAGACCTCACAAAGATGCTTTTCAGGTTTTGTGGGGTTTTGTTCTTTAGATCAGACACACGATTTTAATTTGCCTTTTTCTATTTCTTCAGTAAAAATAAGTTATTATTCATAGTTACTCATTCAAAAATATTAATTCTGAACAGCTGAGAGGTGCTTTCCCAGCGTGGCATGTGTTCAGCAACGCGGATGCCTGAGCGCTTAGGTGCGGGAGCAACGTGCAGAGCAGCTGGTTTGTCTTCTCCTCTGGCGGGAGGAGAGCGCATGGCGAAAACTGCAGCTCAGCATTAAATAACCCAGAACACAACGGCTATGGCCCTGTTGTCTCTTCAGGGCATGTGCCTGGGGACAGTTATCGGGGGAGTGACTTCAGAGCTAAGGGAAATCAAAGGGACCCGTCTGGGTTATCTCGTCTCTGTCCTTCACTCCCTGAAGGTGTGGGAGGTGTGGGAAGGGAGAAGAGTCCGGCGAAGCAGGTCTACTGACTAGCTGATGGTATGATGGTGTTATGAAGAACTATAACTGTAGGCAGTGTAAAATCAAGCAAGTTAGCAACTATGAGCTGACCCCTGGCAGAAATGCGCCAATTCGCTTTTCGGTGGTGGTCAGGCCCAGTGACACGTCTGACGAGCAGTGTGAGAGGCTGAACCTTGGTCGGCACGACCCACTTGCTGGAGTGAAACTGTCAGCTCACAGAAAGTCCTCACATGAACCACCCGGGAAAAGACGTGACTCCAGGGCATTTCTGAACCTCTGGGCAGAAACCCCGTTTTCTGAGCTACGCCACATACCATCATTTTTCTTTAAGGCATATTAAAACAAAGCTTGTTCAATAGAGGATAAGCTCGAGGATGTTTTAGAGTTCATTATATGCTGTACATCTATGTCTGTGTGAGAAGCAGAAGCAGAAAGCTTGGAGCAAGCTGGAGACTGTGGTGACCTCCTCAAACTCCATACATCACTCAGGGTGGTAACAGCTGACTCCACTCATATTTTCAGTTCTTACATCACATGGTTAATAGTCACTCACTAACTGTGGCAGCTACGTTTGGTTTATTCTTTGAAATTAATGAGTTTATTCCAGAAATACATACCGTAGCATCCCTTACATTTTTCTCTGAAGCATCTGATATTGGCCAGGGTCAGATCCTAGATTTTTTTGGCCCAGCTTGGAAATTCTTCCTTGTTTTATTAAACAAAGTCGTAACATTTTCCTTGCATATGGCAAATAGCCACACTTGAAGCTTAGAAAACAATATGTTAGCAGCGTTTGCCCCAAAAGCATCTGAACGAGCTGTAATGTATATTTATACATACCCATACAGATGTGTACGTACACAAATATGTATCTATAAGAAGCACTCTCTGAAATACCACTCTCCCTAAGGAAAAGTATAGCGATCAGCTGGTGCTGAACTCACCCCACAGCAGCAGAAGGAAGGGGAATTTTAGCCTGTGTCTACAGAGGCAAATTCCTGCAAAAACAGAGTTCACACCGGTAGCGTTCAGCACAGCATCCCTCCTGCATCAGGCCCCAGCCGAGAGCACGCGGCACCCTGCAGAGCAGCGCTCCTAAGCAAGTGCCTGGGAATTGAGAAAGACTGAATTTTTACCAGAAGACTGAAGTGTTTATTCGTAGCCATAAGCCACAGAAAGTTTGCAATGCAAGGCGTGCTGTGGAAGGCGTAGCTAGAGAAGCAAGGAGTCAGTGAACACAAAAGGACAAAACTAGGCCCAGAGATGTCTGAGAAACTGGTCTCTGAAATCTGCTGATGTCCATCAGCGTAGCGCCTGGGCTTTCTGGGTAGTGAGAAAGTTTCTGTGAAGTGATATATTTGGGGAACGAGAGGTGAAGTGGATTACTCAGGGTAAAGTACCATGTTTGTCAGTGACCAGAGGCTTCAAGCCTGTTGCCTGAAAACAGACAGAGCCTCAAAGACAGTCACAGTTATTGGCTTTTTCTGCTTAAGTCTGTTAATCACGAAGAGAAGGTAGACTATTCAGCTGGAGATGCATGTGAACTTGAACCTCATTTTGAACACACATATGTTGATGGAAAGGGTTAATTTCAATTTGGATCTGACCTGATCACCTTTAGCATTTAAAAATGCTTCACCAGCTGGAAGAAAAACCTTTATGACTGTCAAAGTTTAAATGCAGATCTGAATTTAAAACCATAGTTGACATGCACACATGGTCTATGCATACACTATACAATTACACTTTCAGGGATGTAGATTTTCATTTCCCCATGTGGTCTGTGGCCCAAACAACAACATAGTGTTTTCCACATGCCAGAGCTGAATTGTCAGCTTTAACAGTAATTTCACCAGCAAAGTCATCGAACTGGTCAATGTCATTCGTGGTTAACCTTCTGTCATGATATTCTGTCTCAGATTTAATTTGGTTACCTAAAGCTTTATTGCCAAAGCAAACCAAATCACTCTAATTAACACTGCAAGCTGAATACTAGCTGAAGTGTGGTCATTTTTTGTTCCTTCAGTAAAGCCTATCTCTTTTGGTACCATATATACTCTTGTAGCGTGGTTTGAGATCACCTATACCAGCTGAAGTCACTATTAAAATTACCTTTTATTCAACCAGTTTTGGGAGGCATCCTGATTGTAATTTCAATATGCCTCATCTTTATGCCATGGAGAGGGACAAAAAAGTCCAGACGAATACCTAAAAATCCTTGTTCCAGAGGTGAAAAGGATTTCTGCTGAGCAGGAACCAGAGAGACAACTGTAGGATGTTGTTTGGTGACCTTTCACAAAGTCAACAGTAGAAGGCATAGTATAGCATTAGGTGGCAATCAGGCAAAAAATCTTTCATGAGGTACCTACCCATCAAGAACAATTGCAATTATCTAAAGATGAGAGCAAGGGACTAAAAATAATCTTTTAAATTTGAGTTAGTTTTCTCACAATATTTTTTCCATTGAGCTTCATTCTCTACTACCCTTAATATCAGTTTCCAGGTAGCGGTTCAGCACATGAGCTATTAGTCTGCTCTGCACTGCCATTTGCTGTCCTTTCCTTGAAGACCAGTTGAAACATCTGCCCTAATAGTTTGAATTACCCGACTTTGGAAGATATTACTGTGTGTACAGCATCAACTATGCACATACCCTTTACAGGGCACATTGAGAATGAACAACTCACTGTCTCGCTTGTAGAATGTGAGGCACAGGCCAGTTATTGTTGGTGAAGAGATCTCACAATTTTTCTTTTCAATGGTAGAGTGTTTTAAGGGAAGATTGAAAGAGATGAATGGTGCTTATAATCTGCAAAGTAGTGGCCTGTTCTAAGTAGAGGTGTGATATGAAAAGAAGTGCAAGTCACAAGTGGGAGAAGATGACAAAAGAAGTAGGCAGCAGAAAATGCATGGAACAGATTGGGGCTGATTCATACAGCTTTCAAGTCTGTTTATTTCTTTGGAGGACGATACAGAAATCTGTTTGCCTTGTGGACAATTGACTCCTGCACATGGCCTCGCTTTCTAGTCTTCTGCCATATAGGCATATAGGTATAGTTTTGCTTTCTGGTTTTCTGCCATTCTCTAGGTATAGACCTCCTTCCTCATACATGGGGCTTATACACAAGCCGGGAAAGTGCGAGGAAGAGGAAGGAGAAGGCAATGGCAATTAAGCAATGGCAATTAAGAGATTTCTGTTACTTCTCTGGTCTGCAGGAAATTGGTATTAACCACTCCATCCTTGGCCTTCTGTATCCTTTAACCATATCAAATTCAGTGTTCTCATCTTTACAGTATCTCCTTGCTGCTGAGAATGAAATCTCTAGAGCACCCAGTGCTGGCAGGATTCATGTACAAGGACCAGGGAAATGATAATCCTCTGCGTTTTATGGCCTTTCAGGGACAACTCCTCACCAAGCACATGCTGGGAAACCAGACAATTCAGATGCCTTTTAAGATCTCACACGGAGAGAGTGTGGGTAGACTTGAGGGCTTAGGTAGCCAAAAACAAAAAGAGCTTTCAGAAGAGCGCTTAGACTAAACTTTTTACAGCCTGGAAACTTTGACATCCGCAGAATGCAATGCTTAGTTATTCAGCCGCTGTTTACATCTCCTTCAGATCTAGCCATCTGCTACACTTCAGCTGTTGTGTTTTGATGCCAACCTTCCTGTAAGCAGGCTTGCATTGATTAGATTCCATCTAGCAGTGTAGCTGCTTCTCTGTGAAAGCCTAGCTTAGTAGTTCCTTTCTTACTTCTGCTTGGCCATGTGAATATTGCTTTCTCATCAGAATCACACTGACATATCATACATCTATTAGTTGCCCACATCCATTCTTGTAAGTCCATTCATTCACCAGAAATTCCTACTATGTTGCTTCATGTTGCACTGCTGCGGAGTATGGAAGTAGAGGCATTCCATACGAGCATGGATATGACAGATTTAGCAATCAGAAGTTCACTTTCTTGCACCTTTCACTGGCATCTATTATATTCTAAGCAAAAGGAACTGTTCAATACACTAAGAGTGGATCATTTTTAGAGGCTCTACTCATGGGCCTGAGCTGGCTGAAATGGAAGGTTTTACTTAGACTTTATTTTTTCCTCTGCTTTTCTACTTCTTCTTGTCCTTGAATCTGGGAATAATTTTAGATAATATTTACCAAATGCAGCCAGTAGAGGAACCATTCAGTAAGCTACTAAATCATAACCATGCAATGAATTCTAAGGAGTGGGAAGAGGAAGGGTAGAAAACCTGAAAAAAAAGAGACAAGTATAATAGGTATAGAACAGTGGAACTGAAAATTTTGTTATTTTACGAAGATAGTAATGGTTCTGAGTCTCTTCTTGCATACCTTGAAATTGTTATTCATTGATACAGTCAGAAACATTCTGCAATAGTTTTGCTTGTTTGCCAGAGCAAAAGGAACAGCAGGTATTGGAAAACTGGAAGCACGTCTAGATTTATTTTCATGTTTCATCTGCCTTCCTCCCTTACCCTTCATCCCTTGTTTCATACCTTTCAGACCACTACACTTTGTAGGAGGTGCTGTGCCTTCTAAGGCCAGCATTTTGGACATTGTGAGCACACCAATAACACAAGCAGTCAATAATAATGGGACAGATTCTAGCACTCTACACCACGAACCAGCTAATCAGCAAAGCAGGTCCTGCAGCTCCTCCATAGTAGATGTAGGGTCTTAATTCTGAAAACATTTCCACAAAGTTGTCTTACATACATCAGTCAGAAGCTCCACGGCTGTGGAGTGCAGCACATGCAAACATGCTTCCAGGATTAAGGCCCAGTAAGCAACAGGGTACTGTTTATTTTAAGCCTGCTCGTCGCATTCAGCGAGTAGCAAGACACCATGATTTTACTTTGCTTTGTTTTTGTCATCGTAGCAGCTTCCAAGAGTTCAGGAGCGAACCACTGGCGCTGCTGAATAAACTGTGAGCTTTTACTGACTTCAGTTAGAGCTTTTAATCACGTTTCTTACCACTATTGCTCAGAAATACTGAATTTCTCCACACGAGGAAGAAAACAAAATGATTTCTTCAGGTAACTTTCTTTACTGGAAAAAACCCAGCAATTAGAATGTGTATTTTTAACATTGTGATTGGGGTTGGGGCTTTTGTTATAAAAGAAATGCAGCTCAAAATGCACTTCTCCCCCCCCACCCTCTAAAAGCTGATTAGATGTACCAATCAACCTTTCTGTTGAACTTCAAATGGACAATACCCACCTGTACTCAATCAGATTCTGAAACTATAAATTTTATTGCGTGGAGAGAGAAAAACATGATGTGATTTTTGGGATTTGAAGTCATAAGCAGTAATTCCCAGTGAGTACAACACCTAACCCACCACCATTCTGGGTAGCAGTCCCTTGCCATGGATTCCCTCAGATATCATTGCCCAAGGCACAGGTCCCACATGCTGTCTCCATATTGCCTCCTTCAACCGTTCTGTCAGAGCTCATGCTAAATGATTGTTTTTCAGCATGACATCATTTGCAAACGTATCCAGGGTTGTCTAAGGAACCTTTGTTGAAGTCAGGGTATGTTAGGCAAAACTGGCCCCTGTTCACCTGCAGTGAACAGTTCTGGCCATCTCTTGTTGCAGCGTCCCATACAGTCATGAAGCTCCTTTCATGGTAATTGGAGATCTCTGTAATTGCAGCTGTGGGAAGGCAGCATTTCTCAGGGAGAGGCGATGTACCTTATCAAACCAACTGACAGAGTTGCAAGAAAAAAGCAAAATGCAGACCAGCTTTTGGTCTCACAGGGTCAGATCCCAGAAGTCTCGTACGGGTGGAGTGAACTTCATGCAAGCATAGACGGAGCTGTGTCAGTGCCGCATAACAGGGAGGTCTCACACAACTCTATTCATTTCTTGCTGATTGCTACAGCTCCAAAAAAAAAAAAAATCCTATCAGCTTTTTTAAGCATAAAAATCTAGGATTTCAACTACTCCTAAAATACAGAGGAGACATTGAAAAGTTACAAAATGTTAGATATTATGAGCAGAGTCTGTGCTTGTGATGCTACCCATCTTTCACAGTGTAAAAACTTTTTCCTAGTTCTGTGTTGTTCAGGTCGCTTCACATTATCCATAGGTACATGGATGAGGTTTTGCTGTGGTGAGTCAGTTACTGAAGGCATAGCATAGTTGGAACATAGCATAGCAAGGATCTTAGTCCTGCGACAAGGATAATTTCATTTAATATCCTACAACACTTGAATGAAGTACAACCAGATTTGTTCCAATGGTTTATAAGGTGACTGCTAATGCAAATAATATTCTCTTAGTTTCTTCCTACAGTTCATCAATATAGATCCACAAGGTTTTCCTCGATGTCTTATCCTAAACTATGTAGAAATTCTCTATAGAATTCGCTACAGAAAACTATTTCTTTACAGTATTATTCAAGAGAGCTGCCCTCTCAGGGAGAGGGACTCGGAGAACAACTGTGGAAAGTCAGAAAAGATAAAAAAAGCATTTGTTTTCTAAGTATTTACTCTACTGATCATAGTCCAGATTTTCTTTGTAATGAAGCTCCGTCTGGAAGGCTGTGTGCTTGTGCAAAGGTCAGGACAGCATGGGGGAAGCTTGGGGTGCATTTCTTGCAAAGCTTGAGATGAGAGAAGAAGTAATGACATCCCTCCAGACCTTTCACCTCTACCTCTAGATACTGTACGACCTCTGATTTCTACACAGTATTTCAGGAGGCTCTTGTAGCATGGTGGAAAGGCAAGAGTTTTCCTGCTTAAGAGTGGAGATAGATAGCTGTGTGCAGGGACTCTCTATATTTACAGACAGCAAAAAAACAAATTCTTCCCATTCTCTCCCTTTCTTTGTACCATCATTTTCAATTCACGTGATAGGGCAAAAACCCAGAGTCTCAGCCAACATGAACAGAGGCTTGTCAATCTAATGTATACAAATCTGTGTAATAGATTTCAGAGGGGTTTATAAGGCAAACCGAAAAGTATAATCCTGGCTATTTTTTAACAAGTGTTCCCTGACTACAGGACTGTTGGCAGAGCCTGCACAAAAATATTACATTTAAATGTCCATGCTTAGACATAAAGAAGGCATTTTGCCAAAATGAAAATGAAAATCATTGGCCAAATTAGCATCGTGTGATCTTAGCTTTAAAATGACCCTGATGCTGTATAAACAAGATTACATAAGGGTGCAGAGGTATGTGAAGCAGTTCAGTAGTGCCATCTTGAGGGAAGCTCCTAGATGTTACGTACAATTCCAGATTTCAGATCCTCCGCATTTGCCCGTTTTTCATTAGTCAGAAAGAAGTCAATGAGCTGCCTCAGAAGAATGAGGTACAGTAGATTCAGAAATGCATTAAAACATGCCCTTATTTAGCAGGAGAGAAGTCAAAGTGAGCACTAATGCATTTCTATTGCTGCAGAAAATTATAGTCTGGGAAACAGAATTGTAATGTTTTGCACTTTTAGCTGTTTATCGCAAAGCCACTTAGTAATACGAATTAAGCCCTGCAAAACATTAACACTAATTTAGACCATAAATACCTTTGTGTCAGAAGGGAGCCAGCGGTGGTAAAGAGCTGATGCCAGAGTCTCGCAGAACTCTGTTTGTTTTCTATAATCTTTATTTCCATCCGGGATGCAGAACAGGATCCATTTATCCTAGTCTGATTTTCAGTAGAATTATAACTACACATCGGAAATCAGATTGATTAATTTATGAAGTGGCAAATGGTCAGAATTACAAAAGAGGATGCTTACAATTATGATCTGCTTTGCTTTCCATCCATTCCCATCTTCCCCATCACGTTGGTCTGGAAGCGCCATACACCATCTGGTAGAATAAGATCAGTAAATGTCAAAAGTGATTTTCATTTTTCAGATCTGTCAGCTTGTGACAAGTAGGGCAGTTTAGAGATCATGCAGATTTTTTTTCTTTTTTTTTTACTCGGGAGGGCTCTCTCCTTATTCATGAACATTTCTGGATTTCCTGCCCAGAGCCAGAAATGGTAGCAGGTGATGGCTCGTATATGGAGTTTCTTTTTTTCCCCCACTGTTCTCTTCTTTTAGTGAGAACGGATCTACAGCTCTTAAACCAGCACAAAAATAATGCACCATCTTTAATAGCTTAACTTGACATGCACCATCACCATAGAGCTGACGTATGATTTATTGATTTTCTGTGAAAGGACAGGCAGCTGTGAACTTTGGTGCTTCTGTAAATATCAACATCACCCTAGTGCGAATGCATGCAGTGTGTGGTCTTACAGCCACACACAATTCCTCCAGGCCCTGCAGGTGGAACTAAACATACAAATTCAAGTCACCTCTTCGCAAGATCCCAGCACCGTCATTTATTGCTGAGTTTACCAGGATCAAGGGCGGTTCACACCTTTAGGAAGCTCCGACAAGTCATAAGCTGTCTGTGGAAGAAGCAGGAAGGGAGACGGAAGGAGGACACCTTTCCTTTCCAGGCCAAATTAAAGGGAGAAATGAACAGCCCCTTGAATGTAAGCGCAGACGGCCTCAGAGCAATTGCAGACTGAGATCCTGATCTACTAGTGGGATGTTCATTTCACAAAAATGGCTCTTTGAATAAAGAATAAAAGTTGTGGCAAGGTAAATGCCATCATACCCTAGTGATAAGATACCTTGCTGTGACTTTTTTGTATCTCCTCAGTCCTCAGAGCTGGCAGAGTAGTCAGTCCCTGTATGATACTGTATGCGAGTATGTTTTACCCATGTCCTGACGTTAAGTAAATGGTTAATCAGCTGAAAAAGTAACAAAGACATAGAAAACAGCTGTTCGTAAGTCTCCTTGAATCAATTCCTGAAAAAATGCTGAAGAACCTGTATCCTTTTGAAGTACAATTTGGTTGAAAGATGTGCAGAAAATCATAGAATCATAGAAAGTTTTGGGTCGGAAGGGACCCCTAGAGGTCATCTAGTCCAACCCCCAAAATGCATGTTTTTGATTAAATGGGGACTATATATTGGCCGTGCCCAGGGCATCAGCACATGCCTTCTTTTTTTTTGCTTCTTCCTCCTGTCTTACATCCTTTTCGCTCTTCACTCTGAGTCAGGTTCTCGGGACTAAATCACTGGTAGCTGCTGCCCTACAGCAGTTTATGGAGGTGAGGAGTTTATGAAGTTTATGGAGGTGAGGAGCTTACAAAGCCTTCTGTCTTCATTGTCTTTCATACCTTATTGTTAATCATTCTAGTGTTTGAAGTTAAATTTTCCAATCAATATTACAGTGTGAAACTGAAACGTAAGTGAAAGAAATAAAAATGCTAGTGCTTATTAGAAGTGGATACATTTTTAATTGAGAGGTACTTTCCCCATTTTCTGAATTTATTAATAAATCTAATTTTCTTTATTCGTTGTTTCTCTGGAAAAGTGCCGGGAAAGATGAAAGGACTGTGACTGTGAAAAATATCTAGGTCCTTGGTATTAGATGATCACACGTATATATCAAATCATTATGAACTAAAAAGGTAATAACGCTTTTGCTAGGATTGAGATAATGCTTTACTTTCTTCTCTGTGGAACTAAAAATTATTTCCATCATATACTTCTCCATCAATACAGCACGCAGATAAACAATTATCAAAATTACTATGTAGTGTTGCTCTTTCACACGGTCCTCACTATAATTAAAAACTCTACCCAATTCTGCTCTGGAAAGAAGGTTTGAATGCATTTACCCACCCACACATGAAAGGAGGAAATCTATGGGAAAGCTCTATATTTCTGTCCATGTTTCTAGCCTCGCTATACACACACACACTTGTGGAAGGAGGCAATATGTGCAAAGTCTCTGTATTTCTGCAATGCTTGCAGTCTTCCCATTTCAGAAGACTGAAAATACTGTTCAGAAGATCTTCTGTGCTGCACTGGACTGCTGGCCCATCCCTTGGAAGAATGAAAGTTATTGATGGGGAGAGTATGGTAAATTAATATGGTTTATTATGCATGTTTGGAAAACAAGCTGATGGATTACAGCAGAATTTCTAGCCCTGCTTACATACCCAGCCCATCCACAAAAGGCCGTCTAGACGGATGAATAAGGACATGCAGTGTAGGGTGGAGCTGGTACATTCTATCCTTCTGTGCCTACCCAGGCAAGGCTCTTGTTTATCTCTGGAAACAGAGGCAATGATTTGCCATTAATGAATAAACTGCATCTGTTGTTGTTTATACTTGTCTTTTTCTTGTATGAGCAATGCAAAAAGACCTAAAACCCAGGTGTGAATAGTAGCTGTATGTATTCTATTTCTTTTTTTGACTTGCTCTCTTCTCCTTAACCAGGTCCATTTCCAGAGCCCAGATCCTATCAAAGCCTGATTCTACATCTGCGGTGGCCAAGAAAGTATCACAGAGCAGGGGGCACTCATCTCCAGCAGGGCTGTGGGAAATACTTGGAGTGAAAACTCTCAAAGGCTTTTCCTGTTTGTTGTTTTCCTTTTCCTGTATGTGATTTTGCACTTCTGTGTAGATGTGTCTGCATCTGAATAAATGGTCATGAATGAACTCAATCTGCATTCAAAAATGTCTTGTGTCTTGAAAATGTGTGAAAATTTACATTTTCATTTTATACCTTCCATGGAAATTAACAAAAAAAGTGCAAAGCTTAAGCTGTGGAGATGACGCTAAATACAGCACAGACACTTGTAAGAAAAATAAACAGGACAAAGAAGGATCTTTTCTTCAGTTAAGTGTCTTTATGGGTATTAGTCCCTGCATTTCCTAGTATATTCTATCTGAATAGACAGCTACAAAATTGATATCAAAGAAGTATTTGTATCATCTGAGTTTCCTTTAGAATTTTATTTCTCTTCTATTTCTGAATAACTGGTTTGCAATTTGGCAGTTTCATTTGACTGTAGTTCTTAACCTTGCCAGCCAAGGTGGTAGGTGAAATGATAGTTCTAAAGTATAAAACACAAAGTCCCAGTTGTAGGGAGTTCTCTTTTGCTTCTCTTGCCATTTATTTTTAATTTTAAATGTCCATCCTGAAAGGAATTGGGTGAAGCATGAACGTGCCAATGTGTTTCCTTGACCTACAGTCCAACATCACTACTTGAAAACTGGGAATAATCTGGTTTACAATGTTAATTAGTCCTACCATAGCACTGTTTCCTGAAAGCAAATTCTGTCACAAGCTTACTGCTTCAAGCAGTAGTAAGTGTATTATTGCATCAGTAAAGTATCTGAACAAAAATTAAGCTTGCACTGATTTTATCCCCAAGAAAATTATTCTGCAGTAGTGCATTAATTTAGGCAAAACATTTTTTGATGGATTTGTCCTACTGAATGTGTGGTTTGCACTCCCCTTCTGCAGAATTCCTGTGAAACTTAAGAAAAAAACATGAAGTTACCATTTCATCTTATTCATATATTTATGCTACATTCAAAAATTCATATACGTGGTGGCGATCTCTCTTTTGCTGGTATTTAAGCGTGACATTCCCTTGCAGCTGAGAAGCTATTTCTCCTAGAAAGGATCCTATTCCAGCAAATTTGCTGTGCCAGTACTGTGCTTTGCAGCCATTCAGAAAAGGTGCTGAACAATGTGAGAAGAGAGAGAGAGAAAGTACAGGGACAAGAAAATACTTCGAGCAGATTTTAGAAGGACAATATGATGAATATTCCATTTCTTTTGGAGGAATATACAGCTTTTAAATAACCCAGAAAACTCTCAGGACTTTGTTTGTATCTGACTATATCTGTAAAACATAAAATTCAAGATTTCCTTTACCAAATGGCAAGACAAAAACAGGCACCGTGATTCACTGCAGGGAAGATCTACAAGGCTGTACATAAATCTGAACAACAAAATTACACACATGTTTAAATGAAGACTTAATTAGACATAATGTTTTAACTGTCTCCATGAAATACTGTCTTTGATTTGCGATTGCATTTTAACATCAGTTATTTCTGACTCTACATACATTAAAGCCTTATTCATTCATGACTGGTTGCAAACAATAATCTGATAAATATCAGCTTTAACCCTTGCATGACAGCCTAAGAAAATAAGACCCTGATCTTGACTAAGGTCTTAGTAGGCTATAATAAGACAAAATGATACAAGTTTCTCCTATAATTTTTGTCAGAGGTCATCAATCTGTATTCAACAAAACCATTATTGATATTTGATGCCGATGAGTTCCTAGTTCACTGGCTAAAAAAAATCATATGACACATTAGGCCTCTTCTTTTTCTTATGTGAGACCCATAATTAATAGGGCCAAATCATTCTCCACAGATAATTAAATTCTCATATAATTCCACAGGGTGACTGACATTTCATGTAAATACTTCTTTGGATAGGAGGATGCAAAGAAAAAGGGCTTAACTGCCGAACACAGTGTATTTTGCATCCAGCTAAAGCTCCACATCAGTGTGCTGTTGCAAAGCTGCATCAGCACACGTTTCCCTGTTGCGTCCTCCCATAGTCCCTTTGCAAATGGCTGGGGAAACAGTCTGTAATTTGAAAGAAGAAAGGGATTAAAAGTTCTTAAAGAATCAGAATGACCAAAAGCAAAGATAATTGCAGTTTTGAAACAATATCACAAAGTGTCATGTCTGTGTAACCCTCCTGCAGTGATAACATCTCAACATAGTCTAATGGTGGTTTTAAGCAAGATGGCTCAGCCAACACAATACACCAGTGCCACCAAAATGGGCAATCCCATTTCCTCTTCCTTGTTTCTGGAGGAGGCTCTGGTGTGTATTGGACCCTTCACTAACCTGACTTTGTTCACCAAAGCCGCAAAAAGTAACAAAACACACCTAAAATGCTATGTTCATCAGTTAAAACAGTCCACTGCAGGAGCAAAGGACCACCACAGACATGGCAGGTGTGAGGAGAAGTGGACGAGGGCTTCCCCTCCTGCCAGCCGTGGCCTGGCTGCAAAGCCCACCTCCTCCAAACCTGCCCACCAGAGAGAGTCCAAGACTCAAGGAACACCCCGACAACCACCTTTCCCAGGGAACACCCCGATAACCATCTTTACCAGCCGAGGAGAAGAAAAGGAGGTAGAGAGGACACAAAGCACTCACATGCTTTCTTGTCCCATCTGTCTTCAGAAGAGGATGGCAGCACTTTGTTCGCATGCTCTCATAGAGCAGGCAGCTGTGCAATTAGGTGGCTGCTTTTTCCGCACAGCAGCTTCAAGCTGAAGTCCTAAAAACTGCAGGAGCATCCCTTGTGAGGCAGTTTGTACTGGCTACTCTTGCAGCAGGAGAGAGAGATACTCTACCTCATCTCCTAGTCATCTGGGGACAGACACTTCGTAGGTGCAAATTGCTTTTACTGCAGGACCCGCAATGAAATCACAGCACATGAAAGCTGAGGATCTGAACCCATTTTAGCCAGTTCTGCTGAAGAAACAATGTTGGTGAGATCACACAGTATGTGTGCCTGCACATCTACCCGTATTTCTTACTACTTTTTTTTAATCACTTCCAACAACATTTAGGCAAGGGAGGACAGAGGTCTCAGGTATGTTAAGTTTCCACAACCTCTGGCTAGCAAGAAAAGACAGTGTGTCTATTAACCACAGGAAGGGCTGAAGAGTGAACTAACCATTGTTAGACACGGCTGAGGCCACGTGAAATCTCAACCTTAAAATACAAATGCGAAAATGAGGGTTCATTGGTTTCACTGACCCCACAGAACCCGCATCAATGTAAGTCTTCATAAAGGCTGACTGCAATATAAATAATTTTTTCAGCTCTGTAGACCAACAGGTTTAGTTCCCTCCTTACAGGAAGACAGACAAGCAAAGTAATGAATTACAAGATTTTTCAACTTTGCAGACAGGTTCCTTCTTTTCCTATAAGATATAGGAATAAAATATCTCACAGATAAAATACAAAAGCTTTATCTAAATTGTGTTTTTATAGAGGCCCCAAGACTCATGCAAAATGATAGCAAAACCCAAACATAAATCACAGTTCTTGTGATAAAGCTGCCTGGTATTTAACGTGTAGACTATTGTTAACAAAGAATGCTGGATTTACCACCATCCTGGTCAATATAGAGCTTTATAGTTGTACTCACTGCTGTTTGGAAACTATTCAAAAATCGATGTGAAGGCATGGGAGTAATAATGTAGCAATGCAACAGACCTATTAGGTCACCAGATCCATCTACGTGACGGACCAGGACAGTTCTCTGTGACAGATCCACCCAGCTGAGTTTTAGCAGTCTTAGGCAATGGGACAACTAGCACTTTCCCTTACATTATCATTTTTTCAGACCGTATGTTGTGCGCTTTGTTTCATTAATTCAACCATATTTTTTTCCTCTTCCTTTTAAATAAAGATTGCAGCACTCACACGTCAAGCTGAAGAAGACATTATTCTAACAGTAACATCTAACATCTGTTTTTGGCAGGCACTGTGGGCAGTTGGCAGCAGCTCTGCAGTTCCCTCTTTATGTAAATGATCGTGCGCTGGTGGCTGTCTAAGCTAACATTGCTGGGAGACAAAGGCAGAAGGAGTCCTTTTCCTTTTCCTTGATGCTGACTGTTAGCTAGAACATAAGGAGTTGTGCACGTTGAGCAGGCAGCCTCATTTTCTCTGTATGTGGGCCAGATCTGGCTTCAGGGGAACCAAAGAGAGCCCCGTGCAAGCAGGAATATTCACTAAAATATTTATCAAAGAGAAATGATTTTTAGGGTCTTATTTATGCACAGACTTGTTTACTGGAAAGAAGGAAGGCTAGGAAATGCTGCCTGACACAGAGGCAGGGAAGAAATTACGATGTGCACCCTCCGGTCCACACAGCAGATGAATCAAACCTTTCCAAGACTGGAATGTGTTTCTAAAAGATAGGTTCATTGGATGCACAATGATTGTTCAGACCTGTTTCAATATGCCTGTAAAAGATAGCGATTATGGAGCCCCACTTACTGTGAAAATCGGCCTGTGCTGGGCATCACATAGGAAGTACATTATTTAAAATTCTCCCTCTTATTTTGTGTGTTGATCACTTGATATATGGAATAAAAATGGGATAACTGGAGAAATTCTGCCCTGTGTTGTGCAAGACGACAAACCAGAGGGTCCCTTCAACTTAGCTCTATAGATATCTGACATCCAGCCTGTGAGATCTCAGCACTTTTGACTCCTGCAGAGATACAGTTTCTGAAGACAGCACTTCTCTGAGATGCTTCGGAGATGCTCGTAATGTCCCCCAGTACTGACATTGGGACAGTACTGCCCACTCTTAGGTTCAACTGGAATTCTATCACTGGCTGCAGTGAGAGCAGGAGTAGACCTAAGGGACTACCAGGACTTCACAATGCAGTTGCAAATGAGGTCTTCAGCTCCAAGGAGCAGGTGTTGTCCTGAGAGCATAGTTTCATGTTAATTAGCCCAAGGTGTTGTGAGACGATACTTCTGCGGTCCTGCCTTCCCCTCTGTCCCGGTGCATCCTACCACCTTGCATTTCTGTACCTGCGCTGGCACTTCTCCAGGTGGATTTTAAACTGGGGCAGGTAGCTCAGATGGCCAAACATTGATTCTCCAAGAAACACAGGCTTTATATGCCTGAGCAGAGCGCTGCGCTAATGTAGCAATACTGCTGGTCTTTAAGTCATTTTAGCAGCTCACATTTCTTGCCTCAGAACTGCATTGTGCCGTGCTGATGCACCTCACATGTATTGAGGAATACACCACTTCGCAGCTTCAAACTCTGGTTAAATACCTCAAATCAAGACTGTGCTGTCAGCTACAGATGTTTTTCCCCAGCTCTCAGCATACAGCCTTGCCATCACAAGAGGACGTCACAGTTGTTACACTCATGGCTCTGGGTGGCTATGTGCAAGCGCTGCCATGCAGTTCAGCCAATCTTGTTTTCAACAAAACCAAGCAATCCTAGTGTTTGATATCTGAGTGACATAAACGTCAGTATGAGAGGCCAGTTGTGATGCTGTGTAGTAGTAAGAGACCCAAAAGGAAGAGAAAACCATGGAGCTTGAAATAGTGGATGAATATCTGTTTGCATTTGAATCTTCCTACGATGCTGCTCTTTGTAAAAAGAGAATCAAAACATTTTACAATCTGGCAAAGTTCATACTTCACCATGTTCACACGTGGAAATTTAATCCAATGGTTAAAAAGATAAATTTGATGTAGCTTTAGAGTCGATGTCTGGGTTCTGTTTTGGCCCAGTTCTAATCTTCAAGTTAATTTTCAACCCCAAATATTCTACATAGCAGGAAAGAGAGTTTCTTCGGTTAAGTGGTCAAATTTAAGAGATATAGCTGCTGAGTATGCTCTGTTCCGTCAGACTTCAGTGGTACAATAAGAATGCCCAGCCACTTGTAGGACTGGGCTTTGACCTCTTTGCAGCAATTAGTTCACTTGCTCAGTAAAATGCTGCTGATTTCTCCATTTCCTTCACGGACGTTAAGAAGCTGCTGCTGTGCGCACGTTGGAGAAGCCTGGCCACTTCACTGGGAACTTTTTTCTGCATGTTTACACCAATCTTCCTATCTTAATGCCATCTTCAACTATGCTGAACAATGGTGGGGACATGCTGTGCATACTGCTGTGAGGAAAGAGAAAAGAATGAGCAGAAGGACAGTAGGAAGCTGAATGGTGTGTGAAAACGAGAATATGACTAAGTGACTTACCATTCAAATTGCCGTTCACCAAATGTGTGTAATCAATTCCAGCGCAGTAGGGATGGTTAACACTACAAAGGCTCTAATCATGGATTTGTCCAATATCGTCTTTCCCAAGAAGTAGCCTCAGATGCCTGAAAAGCATATGCATGAATTTAGTAACAAAGACTTGAGGTTGGACCACATTGCCTTTATAAAATGATTTGTATTCCAGATTTTCGGTGGCCCTGCCGTAGTGATTTCATTCTCAGGGAGCAAGTGACTTCTCAGTACTTGCAAAACTGTGCCTACAAATTTGACTGAAGACAATACTTTGCAACAACTGTGATAATAGTACTGAGAGAATTTTATATTTTATTGCATTTGAGTTTTATGTAGAACATAAAACAATAACACTTCACAAGTATGCCTCACAAGGAAATAAAACAGTGTTTGGAAAAGTCACCGGGAAAATGATCAATAGATCAATAGATCAATAGATCATTCATTTCCAAATGAATTCACCACCTCTGAAAGCACAGAATACAATCACTTCAGATTTCTTAGTAAAGAGGAAAACCCCAATATTCCAGGTTGCACTAAAAAAGATAAGCCAAACATTTGTGGCCTTTATATACAATTTAACAGGGACAGAACATCTGTGAGATCCTCACTGGTACCAGTCTAAAATACATTAAATCAGCAGTGACTTGTATTAATTCATAATTTTATAACTATGTATTCTCCCTTTTATGGAATTTTTTGCTCCCTCAGAAAGCCAATTCTCCATCTGTTGTTTCAGCAGAAAAATTCCCACCAGCTCTAGTTCACATCCAGATATCACAAACCAGCTCTGAATCTCTAAAGTGGGAAGCTTTTTGTGTAATTTCTAATAAAATGTATTTGCATTTCTATCTTGAACTGGAATACTGGAGAAAAAAGCCTCAGGGACATTTGATCTGTCCCAGCTTGTTCCAAGCAAGGAGATCTATGTGAGCCTTCAGCTTGTGCATAAAATAGCCTATAGAAATTAAAGATGTTTAGAAAATATGCTAGTTTTCTGAAATACTGAAAAATAGAGGTTATGAGTACTGAACAAGTACAGGTATTTGGTAATGATCTAGAACAATTCCTTTGAAATTAATGGAGTTTCTCCCTATTTATCACCCTACATAGTAACATCAGAACTTGGCCTACCTTCTGCAGTTACTTCCAGGACTCATTGCAGAGGGAAAGATCTGTCATTACAGCTCTCTTAAATGAGTTCAGTATAATTACATCACAACCTTCATAGCATGTGTCTCAGTAATTTTCAAGATTAGTAAAAAACATGGACACAAAAAAAAGAAACTTGAGCTTCCTTATGTAACCCTTCTATTGCCATTTTTTTCTATTGTCATAAGTAGCTGCTTTTCGTTGGTGCACTACAAAAGAAGCCTCTTTAGACAGCTTTTGCTGACTACTTCTTTTATCTGCAAATGCTTTCAGTGACTCGTTCACATATCTCTTTTATCTCCAAGCAAAATAATCTTCTATAGCCTCAATGAAACTGACAGTGAAAAGCACTAAAGTTGGACTACATGGGGTCATATCACAGCTTACTGAGAAACATGGGACCACCAAAAGGAGATAACGGTAGACAGCACAAGGGTCCAGGATGTCTCCTGCTTCAGTCCTGCCTCAAGGTAGCATCTCATGAGTACCCACTTTCCATTGAAGTAATCTATTTTTGTATAATATGCTTATTGTTTGTGGCCATCAAGTAAGGCAGGCAGCCCTCATCCCATTACTATTTTAGCTCCAGGGTAAGGCTTATTTTTCTTATCTACAAAGAGGATATTAAGGAGTGGAATACATACACATAGTTCTCCATAGGTTTATTGTGTTCAGCCTACCACCCTGTCAATCACGCCATTTTTGTTTTGTTATCACTTTTCTTAGTTTAGTGCCATAACCTCAGGCTCTGATCTCATCAGATCTCACAAGCTAAATAGGGTCAGGCCAGGTCAGTATTCAGACGGGAAACTTCCAAGAAAACTCACGTTTGCAGGAAGGAGTACTTTTCCACCCCTGTTGTATTTTTCAGTCTCAGTCAGTACCCAGCACTACTGAATCAGCACCAGTGAATAAAGGTAGAAAGTTACAATAAAAGATTTCAAGACAATTTCAGTGCTGGCAGACTTCATGTCTGGAGTGAAACCCAGCTTGAGTCTAAACAACAGTCTTCAGTCTAAAACAACAACTATTATTTCAGTGAGATATAGTTCATTTTTCACTTACCCTACAAGTCTGTGGTTGTCTTCGTTACCTGTCCGCAGATCTTTCTGCCAATACTGTATTTTTCCCTTCATTGATAATGCTCACTGAGAGCTCCTAGCTCTGACCCAGTATCTTACTTCTTCTTCTCTAGGTCTACCATAACTCCTAATGCCACAGAATCGGGTTTGACTTCCAATTACCCTAGCAACAACTGCCCCCCTCTCAGGACATTGGCATTTCACTACATTTACTATACGTACTCTTATTCCAGTAGCATATTTTGGTTCTCATTTTATGTCATTAACTGGCGTTCTGTCACTCTGAACTGCTAAAAGCTTTCTGTCCCATTTATGAGTTGGCTAGATTTATGTGGCAAATAAAATAATTTCCACAGAAGTAATTGTTAAACTAAATTAAGACCCTTCTGAATGGAAGTAAATTACTTTAGTTATTTGTTTAATTGTAGATCTTTTTATCGTTAGTAGTTTTTTAACCAGCTTCATGTTTTATCAGGTTAGGCCACCATCCCATGACCTGTATGGCCACTAAAACCTCCACAAGATGAGAAGGTAAGGACTGATGTCATCTGCCCTCAGTTTTTGTGTCAGTCATTGTCTTTCACTGCCATTCTGAATATTAAGGTCTATATTTCATGACACTGGCTATGACCTTTCCACCTCATCAGCACTAAAGCTTGTCCTATTATCATGTAAGATTATATTTTTTTCCCCAAATGAGAACTGTAAGTCAGGAATGATAAGTCAAACACCTCATGACTTGCTGAGGAAACTTGTGCAACTCAGTGTGTTTCTCTTGATGCAGTGGATAAGTCAGTTGGCCTTTTAGTAATTTATTTAAAAGGTAAAGCCATTGTTGATAATTTGGAAAGCATATGCCACCTTTATACACAAAGGGTGCTGCTGTCTTCTACATGGGAGTCATGGGAATATTCAGTAATACATAATTAACCTAGTAAGAATAGAACTTGTGCTTCTGATATCACGAGCTGATGCTAGTTATATACATTATTCTCAGTTTGTATTTTCAAATGATAAATAGATGTATAAGAACTATATTTTTGTTGCTGAAATGTTGCTTCCACTGTAGTTATAAGGCAGGAGGCAACATGGTCTTGTAACCAGAACAGAAGACTGACAGTTGGGATACTTAGGTGTTTTTATCTTGACTTTGTCACAGCTGCCATTGTTACCTTGGACAAATCACTGTTTCAGACTGTGACATTCAGCTTCCAGAGCTTCAGTTAGTCACAAGTAGATAGTCATAGAGTTGGGGAAACAAATGGGCACGTAGGCCGTGCTCTTAGGCACATCAGCCTCAGCCAACATCCTCACAACCCTCCTTCAATTACATTTAGACCATCACAAGAGAAGAAGTTGTGCAGTGACATCATCTGCCCTCAGTTTTTATGTCACTCGGTACCCTGTCTATAAAATAAGGCTAATTATGTAAGCAAATACATGTTGGAAAATCCTTTGAATACCTTAAATCAACAATTCTGTGTAATGTAGTTTACAAGTATGTATACATCCCTTACAGATAGATGAGACCTGATCACGTGCTTATTCGCATCTTTTCCTTTGGAAAGCATCACCAATTATAAATAAGAGAGTGGGTCCAAATACAGAGGAAAGTGCTTGTTAAATAGGTCTGAATTTGGATCACAGGTGTTAAACTATTTGCCAAGGACTGAAAATAATTTTTAGAAAAAAAGCAGGACTGCATCAATTTCTTTTAAAGTTCATTCTTTGCTTGATTTAGATTCTTTCTCTTGAGTATGCAGTAAAACCATTATATTAAAATGTTACACAAATTTAGAAATTTCTGGATTTATCAACAATGAATTGTGAGTCCATCCTTTGAAGACAAAAGTGAAAAAATTATAAAGTACAAAAAGCTTTGTAAAATATTTGCATAGGCATTATGCAACGTGTGCCTTAAAGAAGCTGCATGTGCTTTGTTTTAATTCAAGTTTTCTCGGTATATAAATCTTGCTAGAGAGCTTGTTGCTTGTTTACATCAAACTTTTGACCCAGTAATGGGACTTTACAGAATGCCACAAACAGAAAGAATACTGAAAGGCGTGAGAAGAATGGGTCCATTGGGATTTATATTTATTCTAAACAGTTCTCTATGTCAGCATCAGTCTGAAGTTACCATTTTTTATCCAGTAATAACCACTGACTGTTAAAATGTGTCACAGATTCTGATGGCTTCCACACTGAAAACACGCTGCCTTCTTTTGTAAAGAACCACTTTTAGGTAAGGGCACGTGGCAGATTACTGTTTCTACTGTTCCTTCCTCGCCATTATGAATCTCAGCATGTAGTCCTCATGCCTTACAGAATTTCACAAGATCCTCTATGTGATGCAAAATTTTCACTTTACATGGACTAAACTACCCCACAACAATTCCCAAGGGACAAACCCTCATCAACTGACAACACTTAAATGTGAGATACAGAATGGAGAAAACTAATACAGCTCCCATCTTATTTTCACAGCTGGACTCTTCTGAATTTTTGACCCCAGCGTGTTAGACATTAACAGGACTGATTTCTGATTCAGCATTTAAGCTTCACTTTGACTTTTTATTCCCACTGCCAGATGATTACTATCTCTGATCACACTATGAAAGTTTACCAGGCATAAATCCCTATAATGTGTAACCTTTATACTGCCTTGATTTACGTTAATCTGATCTACCAACAAATGGACTCATCTGTTTCATTCTGGCAAAGTTGATCTATGTTGACTTGTTGACTTTTGTACTTTCCAATGCTGCATTCCCTTTATTAGGTTTCTGACTTTGTGTCAGCTAGACAGGGCTGCCTTTCCTGAATTTTTTTATCCAGCTGGGAGATATTTCAGTGCTTCTAAAAATCAGGATGCTGAACTACTAAAATAACTAGATTTGTTATTAGTGTGGACAGTACAGTAAGGTCCCCTTTCACTTCCTAAGATTTCAATGGTTTGACTTCTTTCTCGCTTCGGTTGATGTAAATTATTAATAATACAAGTAAAATTATTTAAATTACAGCGGTGGAAAGGCAGAAATTTAGAAAAAAATTATGCTTATTTATTTTAAACCATTTAGCATGAATGTTGGTACTGAGTGGTACCAGAGTGCAAATAGTAGCTTTGCACTCTGTTCGATGCCTGCATTTGCCAGGACAGGAATCCCAGCTTCTGACAGAAAGCCGTGCTTTGTGTCCTGATTCCTCTCCTTCAGGAAGAAGAAACGTCTGAGCCAAGGCTCTCACTGGGGAGATGATGCCCTGATAATAATCCCAGCGGAGTAGAGAAGGTTTATAACAGAACAGCAGAGGTCCATACTTGGATATCATCAATGCAGTATAAGGATTGTGTGGCCAAGCCTCCCACGATGGAAAAGGGTGAGGCACAGACACCACAGAGATATATGCATTTTCACATTGAAGTGAGGTAAAGAACAGCTAGAAATACTTTAGTGAGACAAGGACTTAATGAAAGCTTCTACTCCTGGTAGCAAAGTGAGATGCACTTTTCTACAGCTGAGTGATGGAGACAAGTACAGAGAAACCCAGCTGTTTGTGCACTGTGTTGATGGCATCAAAAGCAATATTTTAATTTCTAAGAACTTCTAAGTACTACACAAGGAAAAGATAGTATGTGTTTTTCATGAATACTCAAAACAGGCTTTAAACAAGATTTTGTAATACCATGGTCTGGAAAGCATCTCAAGAGATCATCAAGGCCATTGCAATTAAACCAGAGGTTGAGCTCAGAGACCTCACTTGGTATATGGGCATTCAGCTCACAAAAGCAGACTAGAGCTAGTCAAAATAACCTTCCTGAAACTCATTTTGCACAGACATTGGACCATTAGCTCCATCCATTTTGCTCTTTAATCCCAGTCCTATTATGGCCCACTAGTTCCTGGCATAGGCAGAGGTTAAGTGTATCACTTAGGGATACTGAAATTACGGATACTGAAATTATGGATTTTTGGTTCAATGGTCAAATCAAGAATTGTCATAAAATAAAGTAAAATTTTGGTTTGGATCAAACTGATGTGAAACAATTGCTTTTTAGCTTATATAACCTTTTTAATCCACCAGTATAGGAATAATAGACGGTGGAGATGGAACGGAGGAGAAGGAAAATGCCTGTTGAAAATAGTTGTGCATCCCCTTTCTCCTTTTTTTTTATTTTATTTGATATCAGTGACAAACACTGTTTGCTTAAAAAATGTTACTATTCTTAGTACTTTACTATTTTTGTTCCTGTTTCTCCTCTGATTTTACTATTTCAGTAGTATTTTCTTCCCATATTAATGGATTTTTTGAAATTTTTCAACATCTGTAGAAAGAAGCAGCTTGGGGAGGACCACAGGAGAGAGGTTTCAACATTACTGTTGTGCTCTGTAACATCACCTGCCTTTCTGAGTTCAAAATTGCGGAAAAGCAAGCCCAAAATGTGAGAACACTTAGGCAACGCAAGGACACGCGGAAGTGGCTCTGATCCTGAGGCCAAGCGTGCCATCTAGTGTTGGATATTGTTTGTCAACGAGAAAGTGTTAATTTACCTCTGAAATGTTTACAATATTTGTAATATGTCCTTCATCACTTACTGGACAGGCTACTGCTACCATGCTTGGGTATCAAATGTAAGGCTCAACAAACATAATAATTTTTCACCTGCACGATGTTTAGGCAGTATGTGTGAACAACTCGTGAACATCTTTTGATTGAAAGCTGCTGATCAACATCTGATAACGAGCACGGCATGTCCAAAGAGTAATGAGTCTTCTGCAGAAACAGAGCTGCCCAACATTACAATAAAATACCTTGAATATGCTGTGGACATTGCGATGATGACTTATTTCAGTAAACTGCTGGAAATGATAGTCCAGCTTGCTGTGCAACAGATTGTAGCAACATACTTTTCCTGGAACTCCTGTAAGAGGACCATGTAACCCAATTACCACCCTCATACAATAGCAAAATAGGTAATGAAAGTTGGAGACATGCAGACTGCGATTTTTTGTTCTTTTGGTTCTTGTCAGTTATTCCATAGTCAGTGATGAGCTATCAGCAGCAACACAGATATTGACAGCCAAACCCAGAGCACCACTCTCATTCTGGCAGTTCTCTTAGCACAAATACTCTGGTTATCACTGAGGAGCATAATCTTCTTACATACTTTACCATAAAGTTCTCCTAAACTATTGCTACAACCTCTCATGGCAAAGTAAGTGCGAGTATGAACACCTGAATTTTGGTGCATTTCCACAAATGCAAAAATGTAAATTCTTTGGGGTGTTATTTTTTCTTCAGTTGTTCCATTTTGGACCTCTCAAATAGAGATGTCAGAAAACATTGTGGGTGAGCAGGATTGGAGGCAAGAAGTTGTATGGCTGCCAGAGAGATGTAAAAAAGGCTGTCTGTGAAAATCTATGGAAACCGTTATTTTAAGCATCCCTCATATTCTTGATGTATTGCTAAAATTAAGGCCGATGTGAATGCAGGCACCACACTGGTGGGCAGAGGAAGGGGAGAAAAGGGAGGGTAATTCAGAGATATTGAGTCACATTTCCACTGTTCGTTTACTGTAATAAAACAGCACTGTTATCAGCTGCAAAGTGACTTCATGATACATCTTATCCTGTGTAACTTAGACTGTTGCCAAAAAAAGTCACTCAGATTGCCCTCCTGCAGTGCCATGCTCCCACCACTTTCCTCATGTCAGGTCCAGTGATCCTGCAGCATCAGATTTTTTCAGGTCAGTGAGTTGATCCAACTGAAAACTAACTGGAGGGGAAAAAAAGTTTTCTACCAGATAGCCACCAAAAAGGACACCCTGCAGCAGATACTGGGGCAGGAACAGCAAGCAGCCTGAACAGTCAAGAAAAATCACCCCCTTTAGCAGCAGCCCACAGCTCATCTGGTTTCAGAACAAATGAAATCACACCAAAGACCGCAGTACTGCAGACCAAAGTATTCACCAATGGGCATGAGGTGTAGCCCCTCAAGAAGCATAAAATATCAAGGCAGGGGAGCAAAGTTCATTCTGATATATCAATACTAGAATTATTTGTAGTACAGAGAAAGCAATATTTTTAAACATTTAAGCTGCATCCTTTGAAGAAAAAAGCATGCTTCTTTACATTAAGATCAAATCAAACGACAAAATGTGTGTTTCTTCTCAACACACACATTTTTAAATTTCATTATGTGCCTAAAGGTTTCCTTGGTTGTAAAAATGCATAGAATATTGAAAAGATGGACAACTAGAAGATTTCTTCAGGGAGGGACATCAGATTTGTTATCTTCAGTTCAATGTTGTTCATAAATATTCCCTCCAGACTCTGAGTCTGAAGCTGAAAGCAAGTGAAAACATTGGGAGACACTGAATTTGCAGTAATCTTCTCTGATTTAAAGAAAACATACCTTCATACAGCTAGGAGAGCACCCACACTAACAACAGCCTTATTCTCCTTCAGGAGCAGGCTGGGAGCCCAAACCACTCCCTGAGTAGGCTGGAAGTTTCTGTGTGTCTTTTTCTCAGCAGTGATGCAGTTCGGAGTTACTACTTGTAGTAAGCCTGCATACTTTGTAATGTTCCTCCCAGCAACTATTTTTGAAGCATGCTACAGCAGGACAACTCTGAGCGCAACACATCTCCTGTAGGAAGCACTGTATCAGACTTCGATGGGCAGCAAAGATGTAGGAGAAGTATCATATCCTTTCTCAATTTCATCACTGATGATCACAGTACTGATTCAAAGACCAAACCGAGGACTCATTTGCACTGAATATTAATGTAGGTCTAACAGATAAAAAAACTGGCAGTAGTAGTTTTCAGAACAATGCATCTGCCAGCCACAATCTTTGAAACAAATCCAAGTCTAACAGAGCAGCTTCTTTCCCTTTCTTGAAAAAGGGACTCAATACGATCAGCTACATCTTCTCAAAAGAAAACATTTGGACTTTTTGTCTTTTAGAGACTTTGATCCAACGTCAGAATGGCAGTGATGTCAGTGGAGGTAAGCTCCTAAATAAGGCTCAGGCATTTAACTGTCTCAGAAGCTAGGCGTTTGCTTTTGTGAAGGGACTTACTTGACAGTCTGAAGACGAAAGCCTCTTTTCATGCCAAAAATAGAATAAACGCACCATTTTGGAAAACCGCTTGCACGGCCCTGCCAGCTTGCCTTGACATTTTGGTGCAGGAATCATCTTGAGTTTCACAAAGAAGCTATTTCCCATGTCCTTCGGCTCCCCATCTCTGCTAAAAAGGCTAGTGCAGGTGCTTAAATTATAGTGGGGGCGGGGGTGGGGTGTGTGTGTGTGCTTCAGATCTAACTGCCTGATGGACAGAAAACAGGCTAGTGAACCATGTGTTAAATATCAACAGTCACTACGGCTTGTAACCAGATCCTGCACAGATGTAACTCCATTGGAGTAAAAGGAGTCTGCAAGCAGAACACTTGTCCTGAGTACTGATTTCATCAATGATTTTAAAGTAGTCTAGCATCAGTCTTCTGAGTCATTCGATCCACCTGCAAAAAACTGCTTTTAACCCAAAGAAACTATGGAACTAAACCTGCTTACAATTTCCATTTTCATGTGAACATACATGTTCAAAAGTTACAACGTTAAAATGTGCAATTTCAATGGTCAAATAGTGAGCATTAAATAGCCACTGTTCTGTGTGGATCCTTTAAGATGATCCTGCTAGCAAAACAAGACACCTTGTCCTGCCAATATCCTGAAGTACCCTTTCTCTCTCTCATTACACTTTGGTGAAAGAATACTTCATGTCCTCTCCATTACTTTCATGCTTAATGGCATCGCAATGAAAGAAATGACACCTTACAGAATTAGGACCCAGACTCCCATCCCTTGGAGCCTGAGTTTCAGATCATTATTTCTGCTGACATTGTGCAGCTGTTGCAGAGGGGTTTTTTCCTAGGAGCAACTTCGGGTGGTTTTTTCATCTCCTTTTTTTTTTTTTGCCACAGAAGTCTTTAGCGGGAAGAGGCAGGCACGGCTTGTTGGATCAGAGATGTAACACCAGCTGACAGGTGGGTTTCAGGGAACTCTCTGGGGCCATGGCCTCTTTAGTGGTTTTACCACTCTAAACTCAATTACAGTGGAGTTTCACGCTCCACAGCAAACTCCAGTCCTTTTTTGATAAAAATTCTACAAAGTAAATAAGTCATGATGATGATATGGGTCTACCATTTAATATTCATTGAAGTACATGTGTTTGAAAATTGGAAGCAGAGTTTAATCTATTTTCATATTTATATCAACATGAAGCTTTAAAAAGGATATCTTTCCTTTTCTTCCATTTCTTGGAGAATCTTGACAATTTTTGGTCTGACAGGATAAATAACGACGTACAAAACTCACTTTGAATATAAGGAGAAGACCCAAGGAGATTTAAAATGCAAATCTTAAAGTATATATCCTGAATCTACTCACTTTCAGGAGGGAGCACGTCTTCCTCTGTGCGATTTTCAGTTTGATTGAAATGACATAAAATTCTTTAAAGGATCCATAATTCTTGACACTGTCTGCATAATTTGATCACAATCTACTTATATCTTCTTGCACAGTGCACTGATGGTATAACAGGACATATATTTTATAAAGGGACTTTTACATTTCTGATCAATATCATCTGTCATTTAGATACATTAGCATGAAGTAATTTTTCTGTCTTTGATACCTTTAAAGTTACAGCAATCATCAGAATTTGGTTTTGCATAGCTACGACAGTTAAATCAAAACATACAAAGTGAGTAGTCTATATGAGAACCACATATAAAACCGACAAAATAAACAATATGTCGGTCTTAACGTAAAAAATTTTGCTTGTAATTTGCAAAAGAAATCTCATATAGCACTAAGTTTAATCACTGTTTTATAACATCAGACAGGTTTTCCTGCCCATGTTTATGCACTTTCAAGCGAAATTAAAAGACGTAGCAAAATTTTCTTTGTCTTGGCATTTTCTTTCAGACCACCAAAAGATAAATGAAGCTGGTGAAAAAAGAGTTAACATAATGATGTCGTCTTTTATTTGACTGAATGTTTAAGCATGGTGCTATGGCTGATGGCACCTTGTTTAATAATGCAGTACATAGCTTCCTAAGGGGACAGGGCTTGATCTGAAAACTGAATATGGTGCACTCTAAATTCTCTTCCCTGAGGAAGACTGACTAACTGATAAGTGCCATGAGCTAGCGCAGGGACTGATTCTGTCAAATCAAGCTCAAATGGAAGGCACAATGCAGACTCTTCTCAAGTCTTAGTGAAGTAATTTGAGCAGACATTTGTGACATTAGACAGTGCATCAACTATGGAACGCTGTAAAAGTTCACTGTCTTACTACAAGGTGGTCTTTAGATGACAGGATAAAGAAATCAGTGCAAATTTGTTAATGCAACAACTTGGAAAAGCATGCTAAAAAATGTCACTCTATTGGGATATGTGATAAAATGTATAGGGAAGTGACTGCCAGTTGGGTTTCCTTGTGAATCCTTCATTAGAACTCATGTAAAAGGCATAAAAATAGGGAAAAGCAATAAATGTAAAATTTGTATTAGTTGCTACCAGGTAAACTTCTGTTTTTCCTGAGCTAAAAAATTCCAGTTGACAGCTGTGGCAAGCAAGCAAGAAAATCCATTGTTCTGCTGTTTATTTCTCATTTTGGGATTATATAGTGATTCTTGTAGTTAGGTCATTCCATTAAACTTCCAGTACAGAAGTCTTGAACACCTTGTCTAAATGGGGACTGAAAAATAATAGTCTTTAAAGTCAGGAAGAACATTGTACATGTTGAGAAGGAGATAAAACCAGTTAATCAGACATAAATAATATGATGGAATGCAAGGAGTAACTTTCAGCAAATCAGCAAGAAAGACTGGAAACAAGTGGAAATTCCTCAAAAATTAGAATGCATCATGGCAGAAAAAAATTAATTTTTCACTGGTGATTCATGTTTCCCTAACCTTATTTTTTTCTTCAAGTAAATAATGGTTTCTGGCTATAAGAAGTGAAGAAAACCTCCAGTGAAGAATTTGACAAATTGCTACCTGGGACAACTGAAGATGAAATTAGTAAAGGAACACATGGTGCATTACAGAATCACAGAATCACAGAACGGTAGGGGTTGGAAGGGACCTCTGTGGGTCATCTAGTCCAACCCTCCTGCTGAAGCAGGGTCTCCTACAGCAGGCTACACAGGACCGCGTCCAGGCGGGTCTTGAATATCTCCAGAGAAGGAGACTCCACAACCTCCCTGGGCAGCCTGTTCCAGTGCTCCGTCACCCTCAGAGGGAAGAAATTCTTCCTCATGTTCAGATGGAACTTCCTGTGCCTC
>Ga0065711_1030174_pt1 | contig 33437 bp, 21 predicted proteins | sample Hoacrofraction12_FD_59098 | JGI IMG/M metagenome (GOLD analysis project Ga0065711, IMG submission 59098) | Hoatzin crop microbial communities from Cojedes, Venezuela - Epithelial fraction 12 v2 (version 2) | ecosystem: Host-associated > Birds > Digestive system > Esophagus > Crop | place...
TACAATTTCCTCAAGTAGAAAAATCATTGATACTTCAGCTTATTTCCTTAACCAAAGAAAAAAAGAAGCCTCAAAGTTCTTCACCACGTAAGAGAGAGATAAAGGTAAATAAAGAGAGATAAAGCAAGAAAGCAAAGAAAATGAACTACTCATCTGACCAGTAGGTTTTCACCAAATTCCAAGGGTAAATTTGCTGCACAGCCTTTAGATGGCAATTCTTCTGTGAGTCAAGGAGCGTTTCAGACTGCCTTGCACAGTTCTATTAAATATAATTATTGTGTATCAAAATAATTATAAAATAATAACAATGCATAATAATTTCTAAAATATTAAGAAAATACATGTGTTATTATGTCACACATGCTTCTGCAGTCCACACACGTGGGAGCTGAAATCCTGAAACAGTTACAACCAAAGGAAAACATCCGCTGACTGTAGAAGGGCCTGTGTTTATGTGAGCATATGTATATTTGCCACATTATATATGGCAAAAACAAGGTTTAAAAAGTCAGTAGATATTGAAGTGGGTATGAGGCTTTAGATATATTGGGACAGAGGTACACTTTAATACTCACAGGTGGACTAAATCTGAAAATCCTTTTATAAAATTGCATAATCCTTCCTCTGTACAAGTAAGAGGCAGAATAATAATTATAAAAGTTTAAAAAAGAGACACTGAAACAGCCCTCCCTAGAAATGTATTAGATTATCTGAATACCCTGAATATCCCAAGAGGAAATCAAATCCATGTAAAGATTTTTTAAAAGTGGGAATTAGATAAGTAATGTTTTTTCCTCCCTTCCAGCAATCCAGAGAAAAGCAGACTGCTGACATTCCTAGTTTTAAATTCTTCTTTCATTTCCCGCCCCCAGTGATTCCGCGCATGTATCTGTGGCGCAACCAGGGCCAACCGGCCTTCAGAAACCATCCCTCAGCACCGCCTTCTGCAGCCCAGCGGCACCGACAGCGTCCTGCACCCCTACGGCTGCCTACTGCATCGGGTTATATTGCAGGGTTTGGCCACAAAGCCTGAAATTTATACCCCGGTGTAGGTGGAGTCACATCATGCATGGCTGAAAATGTGGTTTCCAGTGAAGCAGGCAGTGTAGCAACAGCTTCAGAAAAGGTCACTGCAAATTATGCTGCCTCATAAAGTGAGCTTACCCAGGCAGACTGAAAGAAGACCAAAGGACAGAGCTTTATGTTTTCCTAGGGCTCAGGGGAGTTTCAGATACCATAAATTCATTGATGGATAGCGCGGTTTTAATTTCCACTTCCCAGACATAAAAAAAATAAATAAATCTGTTTTCTTTTTCAGTATAACTCTTTGAGGGAAATGTATGTTGCTCTGTTTTCATCCTGGTCTCCAGCCTTTGCATCATGGGTGTATTCACAGAAGCAACGAATTGCCTTTCCCCTCCTGCAAAGCCAGCATTGCCAGGTGTGGGTGGGCGCGAAAATGTACCAGGGGTCCAATTTCTCCCCCGCCACGCAGGGAGGGCAGGATGGGGGAGGCTGACAGGCTCCACAACCACTGGCCATGAGATGGGTTACCCACCCAAAACGGGCATCGTGCTCACGACACCAGCTTTAAGCGCCTGCCTTCGGGGTTCCAGGCAGCGGTTGGTCACCAGATGCTGTTTCCATGGTTGATGGAGAGAGACGGATGCATCGCTCCCGGGCGGCACCAGGAAAGGAGTGTTGCTGAAGGACCCTGTGTTGTCCCGTGGTCTCTCCCCATCGGACAGAGTGAGCCCCTGGACCTCTGCAGCCTAATTCAGGCATCTGGAACAAGGTCAGCGAAACTGTAGGGTACAAATACCTTCCTTCACCTGGCCTTGCCTCTGCAGCATGTGTGCATGGGACACAAAGCACTGTCTCTCAATACAGTGTAACGTTCAGACTTGCTAAGAAAGGTTGGGAGACACATCAGAGAAACACCAACACACCTGCAGTGCTCTGTGCCAAATGCTTTCAATGGCAGAAAATCCTTTCTCGTTGTCTATTAAAATGCTCTACCTCAAAACGGAGGTAAGCAGGACACATCGAAAAGAAGCCTCTGTAGTTTTTAGAAAAGGCATTCCGAAATCAGCTAACAGAAATTGCAAAGCGAGTAACAGCAAACTGTTACAGTAAAAAAATCACCTCCATCTAGAAAACAAAGTGATTTTCATTACACTGTCCTTGCTTGTTCTTTGTCCCTTTTTTAAAAAAAAACATGTAATGGAAGCATGGGTATGTATGTATGGGGTTTTGTACTGGTCCGTGCCTGTATACGTATTTCCCCAATAGGGGACAACAGAGGCTCCTCAGCTGTCTGCCTGTGTAAGCAGACGGGTCTCTCTGGCAGAGAGCAATATAGTGCCCTACGAATGGCACTGATGGGAGAGCTGAAGAACCCAGAAGAATAATACCTTCACTTTGGGAAATCCATTCAACTGAGTGTGACTCTTTGAAGATAATGCCTTTCCATCGGCAGTTCTGTGCACAAGGATCCTGTATACCTTCCAGCACAATTACCTTGTCCTTCCAGTTGGAAAACAACACTGGAAAGAATAAATTGTAAGGCGGCGTTTGTGTGCTCTGTCCATATACAAAGGAAGTTACAAAGATACTAACATTGATTTAAATTCATGAAAAAAACTTTCCCTCTCAGCATGTGTGTGTGTGCATTGGTGTGTGCATATGTGTGGAGGTATTTGGGAGTTTTTTACAATGCTTTGCGATGCAGTATCTGAGGAATACGTGTGAGATGACTGAAAAACAGCGTATTCCGCTGCAAATAAAATGCTGGTAATTTAGAATCGAAGTAGGACTTAAAACATAGTGGTAAATTATGTTGCTTTTGAATTTCTTTTACATTAGTTTTTCTAGGTGTTTTTTTAGTGTCAGATATCACAAAGTTCATTGGGACCTTTTATTGAGCACTGTGGGGTCTTAAAACATTGAAGGATTCTGATTCGTGGGCTTTTTATTGATCAATATTCACACAAGCAGATACACTCATTTCCTGTTAGTCACTAAAAGTTTAGTAGCTCTTGCAGTGAACTATTTGAAATGCATTCTTTAGCCCATCAAAAAAGAAAAGAAGTTAAATTCTGCACAGCCTGAGCTATCAAGAAAACTTATAGATCTAACACCAAACAGAATGTTTTTGGATTTCAGTCTGGCCTGGATGGTTGCAGAAGGCTCAAATGGAAAAGTTTAGAGAATTTTCACACCCAATTGCCTGGGCTACTCTTAGAGACAGGGGATGAAACACAGCTGGTTCAAAATTTAGTTTAAATTCAGAACTTTTGGCAGTTGCTTATCAATAGTTGATATATATGTTTTAGCTCTCCCCTTCAATCTCCATATTTTATTTGGATAGATTAATCTGGCAGTCTTACTACGAGTGTTTTAATTGCCTCTTCTTACACTGTGTGAAAACATAAAGTCAGTGTCTCACAGACTTCAGATACTGTATTTTCTAGCCCTGCTTGGAACACCTGAGGTTGCTCTTGTCTAAGTGATCCCCCAGGGCTGGGAGAACAGAAAGCAAATGAATGCTTTTATTAGGACTTGGTAAGTTTTCATTTTTGCAAAGCCCATATCAGGGATAGATTTGATTTAGTTCTCATTTGGTTCAAAGTTATGAATTTAGAGCAGTTCAGACGTTTCATCTTCCTTGGACTGGCATGCAGATATGAGAGTGCATGGGTGAGAAAAATTAATGCGGCATGTCCAAATCCTCATAAGGACTAGCCTTAGGGGAGGACGTGGAAATTCACCAGGGACTCAGAATTCTCGCTGGTGTATCAGGTGCCCATTAGAGAGGCTATTTAATGTTCTTTAGCTAGGCTAATACGCTGCAAAGCAGTGACATTTCGGAACTTATCTGTGAAGCTAATAGCTCTTCTCAGTAAATCATTTTCACATTTACACCAATTTAGCATAGTCTAGATTTGGAGAAAGATAAGCATTGCTTTTCTCTTGCCAGTGTTGCTAGGGTGATGAGTCACGAAACCGGGATTTCTGCAGCAGTGCCCCCTCTCTTGCACTCCCCAAAGCAGCAGCTGGCTGTTCTGAGCAGGACCTAGGCCTGTGTGCATATTCAACAACAAATACACAGCAGAAACGCCCCATGTTTGCCTTGCGGCATCTCATACTACCAAGAGTATATTGTAAAAATCAGATAAATAATAAATATAAGGAGAGTGAGGAGGAAAGGATTGCCACTTTAAAGGCTGCTGCTAGACATCTAGTCACTTTAGTAAGAAGACAGGACAGCTGATGTACCGTTTCTTCTATTCTGGCTATCTGCATTTTCCCGTCAATTCTGCTGCCTTTTTCTTTTCATTTGTCCTTCCTTCTTTCTTTATTATGTTCTCTCTCTTCTATTGCTACCCAGTCTCCTTCATTTTTTTGTTTTGCCCCTTTGTTTCTTATTAACAAGTTTCGACATTTTTAATTAAAGTTGACTGCTTGACTGATGTCAGTTCAACCCTCCTTTTCTGAATTTGCCCTCCAAAACAAGTTAATCATTAGCAGAGGACTGTCTTCATCAACTACACAGAGGGACAACAACAACAACAAAAAAAAGACAAGGAAGAAAAAAGAAAGGAAGAAAAATAACAAATAGAATAAGTGAAAAATGGCTAACAAGCCTCAGAAAGCAGTAACTAGTCTAAAGAGCAGAATATACTTTGCACTTAGTGGCATTTCTCTGTGCCTCTGTAGCTCATAAATCCTCAGTTTCCAATACAATTCTAGATGGACATTTATGTTAATCAGCTGCTGAAGGGGTATTGCAAATGTTAAAGACATAGCAAAGAGTCTATGCATAACTGTGAACAAACAAGAAGTCCCGTCCTCACCTGACTTCTTCTCCAGAGGTCCCCTCCTGTTCCCAGCGAAACTCTACACAAATTCACTGCCTCGTTTACCTGCATTTTGGAAGTAAGGAATTTCAGTCTCCCTGATTGTCATACTGCTACAGAATGATTTAGAAACATACAAAAGCAGGAACAGATTCTCTTGTCTAGCCCCAGATTTTGCTATGGGCTGTAGACAGTGAGATTTATGTCTAGCTCTCCATTTCTGCTGTGAAAATATGCCTGTCTCACTCCCTTTCACCTGTGTGTAATACACTCCTGCTCTTTGGTGTCAGTCCTTTAAAAAGGAAGCTGCAGTCTGAGGCTGGAGCAACGGTGCGTAGCCATGATTACAGAGAGCAGTAACAATTACGCTGTTCACAGAGAGGTGCTCACTTTAACTTCAGGACAGGGGAAAAAATGGTTGGACAAAGAAAAGGGAGAAAACAGGATCCAGGAAAGAAGCACAAATCTGCTTGTCTGGTTTGGACTGACCTAGCAGATGTGCGTGTGTGGTGTGAAGCTCAGCACTGCCCTGCCATGACTGTCAGGAGAGTTTTGGGGGGGGGTCTCTGCTTGCATGGGGTACTCACCCCAGAAAAGCAGGACCAGGGGAATAGCTCCTGCAAGCCTCTCCTCCCATGGAGTACAGTGGGAACTGCAGACATGCAGAGGCGAAGCGGGCTGGACCTGGTGTACGCAGGGCATTATAACATAACATACAGTAACAGCATAATAGTATAATTTACCCACTAGTTCTGGAAGGAATCAGTCAGGGCTGAAAATACTGTACTTGCTTACTGCTGGGTGCCTGAAGGTACAGCCAGATCCATGGAAGGTCGTGCTGCACTGGTTGTGCATTTAAGGGAAGGATATAAAACCTCTTCTACCTCCAAGGAGCACCTTCTGTTTCAGGATCCAAGGAAACTCAAGAGATAGATCTGAACTGACTATGATAATCAGTTTAAAAGTGTCTTCTCAGCCCAGCACTACAAAACATATATCAAACCACTGTACAGTATCACTGAACAAATCCAATTGAAGTCTTATTGCATAAACCCAGGCAAATAATTTGACTAGAAGGGCATTTTAATACATTATACTCGTTACTTGGTAGTTTGATGTCAAATACATGAAATATTAAGCAAGATGTAATAATCCCTCTAGTAATGTAAAAATGTTCACATTTTTAATCTAGAGATCTCACTGATGAGGCATGATTGTTCAACATCCTAGAAGGCAGCTTTCTAAATTATGCTATTCCCAGTGGCAAGTGAAGGACAGATCACAGACTTAATGGAAGGAGCATTTTCATCTTCCCTGTTGAACAATGAGATTTACATTTCAGCCCTCCAGCAAGCAGAGTTACTCATGATACCTTCTAAATTAGTACCACCTCATAAGTTGCACCCAGGGTACCTCCTAAATTAACAAGTAATATATTTAGGAATCCCTGAAAGGCTTATTATCTCCTGTCTAATATATCATTAGCACTGTATATAATTTCTGACACAGTGTGCACACCCCTTCTTTAGAGAAAGTTTCCTATAGGTTAAACAGGGTATTGTAGGGGTCCATTTCTGGCTTCCCATTACATTTCTGTATGTGCAGAGGAATTAAGGCTAACTAAAAAGACTGATTTCCCTGGCCTTCCAGTTTACGTGCTTTCTTAGCCACAGAATAACAGCAGAATTGCTGGTCCATTATGTTATTATTTCTGTTTGACGGTATAAAAGTAAATGCTGTATTCATAACCCCATCTCCAGATGAAAGAGAGCTGTCATTCGAAAGTTGGGATATTTGGTTCTGTATCCCAAGGCCTCCTGGCTGCTTTAGGTACCTACGCTGCTGCAGTCATCTTTGAGCTGCTCATGCACCTCTGTGTCCCCATTTGGGATAGCGGCAGGAAAAACACAGGGAGAAGAAATGCTGACATGACAGTTTCCATTGGGAAGCAGCTGCTCATTAATGTGCTCTCAGGCTGTCATCCTTTGAGATGCTGGTCAAAGGTGTTTGCAAAGCTGGAAATCAAGAAATGCTCACCTCTTCAGCCTCGTCTGTGCTAGGAAATAAACTCATTGCTGACAAAACACATCAGCAGCTGGAGCAGAGCTCACAGAGGTTTAGCCAGAGCATGGAGATACTGCTAATAGCTTAATATATCCCCCCCATCCCTCGCCTGAGCCCCCCACTGTCTGTTTCTAACACAGAGCATGCCTGTGGCACCAGGATCCGGTTGCTTCAAAAGGCTTCGTTCGCTCAACATCAGTGTCAGATGCCTTCATCCCAAGCAGAGGGCTGCCGGCAGCAGCCAGCAGTTTCGAGGCAAACTGGGTCGCTGCAGGCGTTCACTGTGACAAAGGAGCCTGGGACAGGGACCGGCCATCCCTGGCAGGGATTACAGCGATTCCTCACCTCCCTGAGTTCCCACGGCAGCCATTTCCAGCCGAGGCTTCGCAGAAGTTCAGCTACTTTCCCTCAGCATGTGTAAGGCAGAGCAAATGCCGAATCTTCTGACTTCAGAAGGGATGTCCATCATTTTATTTATTTAGTTTTGATAGTGCTAGCGAGAATAATTTGCATCTATGAGCTTTTAATAATGTTCTTCACTGTAGCTAAGAAGCATGGCACAAAGATGCCCATCTTCTTGGAAATGGGTAGCCAAGGGTTTACACAATAGAAGGGTGGTTTTTTTTCCAGACTCACAAGAAGACATATATTGTATTTCTTTCTGGAGATACCTTCCAGCTGCTCAGTGAGGTGACAAAGCAACAAATCCATACACAGACTCTGTTACTTCTTTGGTGAATAGCCACCATTTGCATTATAAACATTTTAACAAAGACACATTGAGCTAAATTTAACCCTATGACTTTGGTGAGTTTAGTCCATTGACTTTGTGGAGGAAAATACAGAGCTGAGTCTTGTTTTTGATTAAGCTCCCAAGTACAAAGAACTCTCTCAAAAATTGCCACTGTGGGACCTCAGCCAGCAGAGGCCCATAACCAAATAATGGAAACTTGTTATCACTCTTTGATTAGAAGTATCTGTTGGCTAAATATGCACAAAATGAGCATCTCTTTTTTTTAACAGATAATCTTGTTGCATCTATTTTTAAAGAACAAAGACTCCACTCTCCATTTTTTAAGGTCCTGCTAACTAACTTAAACATGGTAGATTGAATTCCAGAATTACTAAATTTGATTTGTAACGAGAACCAGATCAACAGATTTTTCTTATCTCAATGCAAATGTCCCCCATCTGTGTGAATTAGGAGTCTCAGTCAACTCTGAGTTGACTCTCACAAACTCCCAGAATTCATTTTCCTGAGCAGGAGACAGTATAGATTAGTTTGATTTATAATAAATTTCAACCCTCCCAACGTAGCTACTGCCAGCAGTGTCTCCTCTTTCAGAGCTGTAGATCTTAAAATATAGGAATCAGATACTGAGGTTAATAATTAATGTGAAGCCTCCAGATCTTATAGCTGTTACAATCTGAAGTAATCATATAAAGTTCCAAGAAGCCAAAAAAGAGACAGAAAGAAAGTCACAAGGAATGCATCCTTGATTCAGCCTGTGTGTGCAAAGGCAGTGATTCAGGCACTTCAGTGATGGAGAGTGCATTCATTCGTTACCAGTAGAGGCTGAGATTCATATTTTGAACCCATGCAGGAGATGACTTCAGTTCTTGGAATTCACGTCTCTTCGTAGCAAACACTTCATCACAAGTTTTATCCCTTTCTGAAATTCAGATTTAGACCCTTGATTGCAAATATCAGGTCTGAAATATGAAGCATCTCTGAGTTACCGTAGAGCATCTGTTGCCCCAGAATCCCACTGTCTAGTTCCAAAAGCCCCGCCTCCACGCGTCCTTAATGAGTCTAGGAACAGTAGCAGAGGACGTAGGGGACAGCTTGGAAGTCTGCCAGTTAACAGAAAACCAAAGTTTAACATCTGCAGCAGACAAATCACAGGGATTCTGTGGCACATGTGCAAAAGGAATGGGTGCCTGAGCAATGGTCTAATGAAGAAAACAAGTAGATGCTGAAGTATGTCAAGAATAGCCTTTGCCTACAAACATTTTAGAGCGATGTCCTAGTGTGGGGAATTTTTTTAATGCGACCTATTAAATACAACACTGCCTGGGCTAATGATGTTAGACCATCCACCCTGCAAAATGTCCTTAAGGAGTACGTTGAGCATCCAGAAGGAGGTCATAGGACAGGGAATCACTTTATCAAAACTCCATTCCTACTCTGCCCTGGACATGTTTTTGTGGAACTCTTCAAAAAAGTAAGAGTGTTTGAGTAAAGGTTAGACGCATAAACATGGATGTGTGGATTAGAGACTTAAATCCACCAGAACTGTGCATGGAGTGGCTACACATGTATTTTATGAGTTCTGTTAGGTTCTACGTTTAGAAATGAGTTTTGAGAGCTATGATGAAAAGCATTATAAAAATTCATAATATTGATTAGATTCATCTGTTATAATTGTTTCAGATCATATATAATGTACAAAGGCATTCAGAGACGTAACAAACACTGTGAAAAGGGCTGTGCATAAAAGTCTGGATTGAAACCAACACCAGATTTGCACCAGCAACAGAAAGCTCTTTTACAAGGTGACAGAAATACATCACAGAAAAGAGATGGGACAGCAGCTGTTTGGTGTCTTACACATTCACGACGTACGTCTCGCTGACGGACTGCTTTATAGAGGACTGATCCTTCACAAGTGTCTGAGCGCAGGGTCCTGCTACGTCAAGGGAGAAAAACACCTTTTTGTTTTCAGTGGGCAATGTCTCTAACAAGGACAGTCCAGAAAATTTTTTTCAGGAGGCCTGTATACACATTTGGGTACAAAGGCTGGGCCGGAGGAAAGGCTGGGTTTCACCCTTCCCTCCTGAGCTCAGGGCTACATGGAGGTTCTCAGATCTGCTGCCACCGCTGCAGCAGAGCAGCAGATGCTAAAATCAGCTTGCTCCCATAGCAGAGCACGCGACAGATGGCACTGTTGCTTTACCAGTCCTGCATCAGTCTCTTTTCCCCTTTGTAGGAAGTCCCAGGTACATTTTTCCTTCTCACTCTCCCTTCCTGCCTCCCTCTGTGGGATTTTGCCCCATTTTCTGTGATCAGGTCCATCCACGCCCGAGCGCGATGCTGCAGCTCCAAGGTCCCTCGGTGCGAGCATCACCTCCTGGGCAGCCCCGCGTCGCCCCGCTCCTTGCTTACCACCGCACCGAAGCCTGGCAGTTGCTTTATGTAGGGAAAGCCTTGCATTTGCATAATAATTTATTCCCATTCGTTCCCTTGTACGCCCAATTTAATTAGTTTGTAACATTTCAGTAGTGTTTTTCTCAGATGTTAATAGCGTGTTGGGGAAGCTGAGCACGTTTCTGCCACGTCTTTTCACTTGCAGTGCACACGGACTTTAATCTCTTTCCATAACTTCATCTCAGCAATTTTTTTTCATTTGGTTTTTCATGCTAGATGCTTTGATGGTTATCTCCGCTCATTTTACAATTCTTACACCAAACAATTTTTAAAAGGATAATATTTCTGGGTTTCCCTTACCTCTTTATCAGCAGTCATTTAGATGTTAAATGAGTTTAGACTTTCCCAGGTGTGTTTTAATTAGACATACATGTTTATTTACCACTAGCTGCATATGCATAAGCTGGCTTTTTAATGCAGTCCTGTTCTGAAAGCTGCTGAAAGGTTCCACTAAAATCAACCAGCATCAAGGTAACTGGAAACTTATGGGACATTTAATCATTAAAAAAAATAACCGAGGAATTGCAACCGCTTTATGTCTATCCTGGCAAATGCTTACCCAAACAGGACTATGCCCTGTTAAAAAGCACAGACTTAGTGCCAAAGTGTGTGACCCTGAGGTGCCTGTGGTCACCTGCATGGAAACAAATCCCCAGCATTTTGCACCATTTCTGCAAAAAAAGTTTGGCGTTTCAGATGACGGGGGTGAGAGTCTCGCAAGGGGAATGGGAGCTGCCTAGAACAGTTAATAGGAAACCTCGGGCACAGAGGGGTCTCTGGATCGCACCCCCCAGCTCAGGCCCTGTTGCCTGAACCAAAGTTGCAAGTGAGATCTGCTGCCCCCGTGGATCCAACAGGTAGGACCCACTTTCCTTATTTGCTGAAGCTGGACATGGATCACAGTTTTTCTCCAGAACATGGGAGGAACATGAGGTGTGGGTGCTTGCACGCTCTTAGTATTTGTCCGAGACGTAGGAAACCTTCATCCTCAGGCTGAGATTGCTTGTACCTATTTTTACCTCTTTCTGTGAAAGGTAGAAAAAGAAAAGTGACTTATATGGAAGATACAAAGCAAGCCTAACTGGAGACACCGGAAGTTATGGTCCCCTTTGGTGGCTGAAGCATTGCTCTTCTTTCAACCCCAGCTTCCCAGCATTTTTGGCCAAAAAGGAGGCACTTGGTAAAGGTGCCACCAGGATTAAGTGATTGTTGAGTGCCAAGTTCACAGTCACAGTTTTGAAATTAGGTACTAAGTGTTGTTTTGGGAACTAAAGCTGTGTCTACGAAGTGGAAGTTAGGAGTTCTTCCCACCTTCTGTTGCTGAGGAAAACCATAGTTGTGTAGTGCTGCCATTTTGAGACAAACCTTGCTGTCCATCATCCTCTTGCAGAGTTCTCTTGTGCCCTCAGTTTCCTGCAGGGTGATGTAGCGAAATTCAGCATACCCCAGTCTAGATCTGGGGTCATCAGGATTACTGAAAGCACTACCTTCCTCATTACATTTGCCTTGTAGCTCTGAGCTAGAAGCGTATTTCAGCCCCAGAATTATAGACAGATTTTCATGTCCTTCTGAAGCCCACATGTCTTCCAGAATTGTAAATCTAAATGAGCCCTAAGGCAAGAATGATAAAATGTAATCCTTGGAGATGCACACGGGATCCATGGGCTGGCTGAATTAGGAACACCCATGACTGTGGGTGCAGGGGCTTCCTGGCTGCTAGGACAATGGAAAGTGTGGAAACTTCTAATTTGACATGAAATCCTAAAATTCTGTGGTACGCTTTTGTCACCCTGTAAATATTCAGTCCTTTAGTTTGTTATAGGAATTAATTGATGTTAAGGGATTTAGAGAATGAAAGACCTATCGCTAGGTCCTCCCTTCAGTTTTCCTGGAAGTGCAGGATTTTTCCTCACAGCACAGAAATGTTAGTCCTCTCTAGGCAAGAAGTGTGGCCCTTTTGGTTTCTTTCTGGTTGCATTTAGCATCAGAATTAATCCTACTATGAAAGAAGTCTCAAAAAAACTGGTGTGTGTGTGTTTTCTAGGAGAATGAACATGAAAGAAAAATCAGGCAAAAAAAAGCAAAACAAATGCAAGAACTGTAGATTGAATTATGTAATCCTTACTCACTTGAATATTAACTGGCACTATCTGCATGAGTAGATGCTGCAAAACCAAATCAGTATCTCATAGGCTTGCTTTTGTTTCAAGACAGCTGGAAAACATTGTATTCTTTAATGACATATGCATGTTAATACAAATTGCATACTCTCCACTAATCTAATACTCATGAAACGAGCACATCCATCTCGGAAATTAAACAATAACTTCTTACTTGAAAAAATTCTGCAATGAATATGTTACAAAAGTAATTAAGAAATAGTGTCAATTGGCTAGAACTTTAGTATAGGAAAATGGCCTCCATTTGTGAGATTAAAAAAGCCTAAGACAAATCATGGATAGTTATAAAATAAAGTCACAGGCATTTTTTTTGAAACTATGAGACTTGTTCTTTGACAGTATTTTATTATAATGATATTGTCTCTATTAAATCAGTTGATTGAGGGATGCTTTAGACAGCTGACTGACAATTGTTTTCTATAACATTTTGGAAAATCTGGGTCTAGACTGGCTTCAAGAATAGTTTTCTCCTAGCCAATAGAAACTCAGCTCCATCAATAAAATAATTATTTCTTATTAATGTGCTATGTATTTTTGAAGAAGGAGGCTATTTGATTTATTTATATAGCCAATTATACATGACAAGACGTGCTTTGCATACATCACCCCCCACTCATTTCTTCAGCAATGTCCATAAGAAAGGAATAAAAGAGGCATTTTCAAGCATTGGAAATACCTCTTGCTCATGTTTGGTTTCAAAGACAGGAAAAGGTCAGTTTGCTTCTTATTTAATCTCAAGTTTTTCCTTGAGGCAGAAAACACTGATATTTTCATTCCTCTTAGGTATACTGGATTTTGCCAGTTTTTCTTCGTATTGGCTGAACAGACTGCCTCATCTCCTGCACTGCAAAGACAGACAATGTTCTGCAAAAATACAAAATGTCCAACAGCCTCTGGGAATCTGCACAGAGCTGGAAGTCAGCATGTAACTCCCAACTCTGCCAAGTCTTGTTTATGTTTCCTAGTAGTTCCCAGCCTTTGTTTTAGACCCACAGCCACCATTCAAGGAAGCTGTCAGGTTTTAGTCCCTGGTTTTACAAATAATTTAAGAGAGAAGTTGCACAGGTGTACTTCACATAGAGATGGAGCCAGAAATCCATATTCAAATTGTTGAAAGCCCTGATGTGATCAGAAAGCATAACACCATGCAGAAGTCAGAGTACTGGCTATGAGAAACACAAGTTCATTTCTTTGCTGTAGCCTGTGAAAACTAAACTCCGTTTTGCATCTCACAGAGAATCCTGCTACGTGGTCAATTTAAGCTGATTGTACAGAATAGCTAAGGAGAAATAAAGCGGGATAGCCTTAGCCCTTTTTGGTGAAGACATTTCATCTTATGCGAGAGTTTCATGCACCTGTGAGAGCCATTAGCAAGAAAACTCTTGTGTAGGTTCCTTAACCTCACTTCTAGGTGACCATATAGGTGCTTCTGCATGTAGATGCGAGCTTCTGCGTGTACAGGTTTTGTGCTCACTTTGCATCTTCTCGTTCCTTTTTTTGTGTGATGGTATTGCTTCAACAGCACGGGGGAAAGGAACCTTCCACCCCAGATTAGTTTATAAGCTAGTTTATCTGCTAGTCCAATCACTCCTTTATCAGGGTCGCAGCAGAGGAGAGAATTAAACCTTGGTTTCTAACTTCCACGGTGAGAGCTTTCAGCCTTAGGTATACAAATGGCAAGAAAGCAGCATATTCTCTTTTTAAGGAGAACTAGTGAGCACTCCAGGTTGTGTAGACAGCCAGCTCTGGCTAACGACAACTGGTACTTTCAGAGCCCATCTACTGCATCAGGCTCCTCACATGTGGGGAGCTGGTAGGCACAAGTGCCCAGCAGCTCACAGAGTCTTGGTGTCTCCAAGATCTGCTGAAGGTGAGCCCCTACTAATTGCTACTTGGACTTAAATCCAAGCAATTATTACCTTCTCCAGATGTGGTAAATGTCCTGATTGACAATAGAAATGCCATTAGCAATAAGGATTTTTTGTTCGGATGGGTTTTTTTAGATAGCAGTGGCAGCTGTACACAATGAATGATTTGAGTCATTATTTTTACTTTGACATTGTCATTAACTGTAGCTATAAAAATGCATGTTACCTCTTTTAGAATACAGACCTAATCTTGCTTTCATTTAAGTTAATGGCTAAATTGCTATTGACTGTGGTCAGAAGAGCTCTGTGCCCCTATATATTTAACTGCTGTAATGTAATTGCTTCACTGTATGGATCAGTGTTTGTAACACAGGACTTCAGTTAGTAATCCTTTTTACATTGCTATATATGTGAAAGGAAAACTTATAATACAGAAATAATATGGTCAGTGTTGGCAATATGAAACCTTAAATCATACAACTTACACTTTCCATAATAAACATGCAGATTTTAATTAGAATTAGAACTAAAGTGAGCACTGTCTGTGGATTTATCTTAACTCACAAGGATTATCGTCTGCTTTATAGTGTGAATGCAGCTTTTATAAATTGAAAAGAAATAATGAACTTCCAGGTTGATTGAAGCTGTGAGAGTAAATGGGGCAGGCTAGAGCTTGAAGAGCATTGGCGAAGCGGGTTTGAAAAATATATCCTTGCTTATCTTAATTCACATTCTTCCTCGTTTGATGGGCTCAGGGCTTCACCTCTGTGAATGAAAAGATGTGGTACATCATGTTTTGAAGAACGCAAGCAGATTTGGTAGAAGTCTGAAAGTAAGGACACACTTTCATGAAAATGAAAATTTAAGACTGCATGGATTTCACGCCGATCTCTCAAGCAACAAGCTTGGACCATCTTCTTTTGGAAAAAACACCCTTTGCAGGTAAGTTCATTGTTACCAGTTTAGATTCTGAATTTTCTCGAATCAATAAATATTTCTGAATTTCTAACAAGCATGCAAAATATTTGGTAAAGTTGCACACGGCCATTGCAAAGGGGCAAATCAGTTTACACAGTATTATTTGTGTAGTCAGAGCAAGCATACATTTGGCATCACAAACCTGAAATAATTTATTACTGAGGTCATAGGACATTAGTATATCAAGTGTCTGGTAACAGAGACAATATTTCTCTGTTCAGTTTGCTACATAAGTAAATACTCTGTCTAGTAGATGAAGTGGAATCATAGTATAATTTAGTCAACACAAAAACCCTAAAACCACTGCAACTAGTTGTCTAGTGACTTCCACAGCTAAATTTCCCATTTCATGAGAAGGAGATAGCTCTGGTTTATGCTGCCACTGCCAAAACAGAGGACAACCACACAACACTGAACTACTCATTAGCACAGGCAATGGTTTACCAGCAAAAGCACTCAGGCAGATCTTTACTAGGGAATACCAGGAACTATTACTCCCACCCCTCTTCTGTAGCACAGTCACTACTCACACATTCAGTGTGCCCTGCACTGGAGAATACACCTAAAGAAGCACCCCTGAAGAAAAAATTTGGCTGTACCCATGAAGTGAAAGACCTCCTCCTCTTGCCCCTCATGTAAATATAGAAGGCGATGGTGCCATTGGATCATGCAAGAATGGAGTTGCTGGATCTGCATATTGCTCCTGTATACTTGAGGTTGGAGCTGTTGGTTTCTGTGCATGTGTTTCTTAAAAGGCAAACACATCTCTAATGTGCTCTAGCTTGCACATATGTCTTTGAGTAAGTATTTACCCAGTCGAAAACTGGTAAGGACCACAGAGCCAGCCTTTATTAGAAGTGTGCATGTCTAACTGCAAAACATCAACATCTGAGATGCAGCCAAACCAAATTTCCTCCCTCCCCCTCTCTTTCAAAGAAAAATGAATTGTTTTCAGCAGCTGAAAAGCTCTCACAGTGGAGCTGGGTACGCCTCCCTTTCCCTTCCTCCCTCCCTCCCACAGCTGTAGACGGACAATTAGGGCATGTCCTAAGACATGAGACACTCTTCAAGATTTGAGGTGGGAGGGTGTTGCTTTTGAGAAAGCACCTTCTGCTTTCACAAAGAGCTTGCTAACCTCTATGCTAATGTATAAAGAGACAATAAAACAAGTGTCCTCTCAATCGCCTAGCTCTGTCTGAAAGAGGATTGTCCATACCCACTTTTAGATGGTGGCAGGCTGTAAACCCTGTGAGAAAAGAGGAACATGAGTGCTCTCTATCCACTTCTCCTGCCTCAAGGACTGCAGACCTAAGGCACAGCTCTGCTCACAAAACTCTGCTCTGTCTTCTGGCATAGCCAGCTCTCTTCTCACAGCCCAGATCCACACACTTATTCCACTGAGAGCCTACAGGTAGCTCCTCACTGCATTTCAAAGAGTAGGATGGAATTAGGGCTCAAATTTTCCATGCCCCAAGCCAGACTGTTAGGATGCGAACCTGCACTCAGACACAGCATTTAATCAATCTCCAGAGACTAACAGGGCAGAAAACATAGACATCTCCTGCCTCCCGGTGAGTGGACTGACCCACACTCCACACTGTTGCATTACACTTCCTTTCCGGATCTGCATCATTATCTACTAGTCTTTGGAGTGCTTACATTAGTAAATTACTTATATGGATATGAACCAGGAGTTTAAAGCAGTGATATAGAAACAGTTTTATAACTAGTTCTGCTCAGTTTTACAGGATTTTATAAACTTTTGCTTTTCTTTCATCCTGGACAGTTAAATTTCCCATGCGAATAAATCATTTCAAAGAAGCGTAGTATCATAGAAAGGTTATATCAGAAGGGACTTTTGGAGGTCAACTAGTCCAACCTCCTGCTACAAAGCAGAAGTGATTTCAAAGTCAGATGATGGTTGCTCAGGGCCTTTACCTGTCAAGCTTTAAGAATCCCCAGTGGTGGAGTTTCCACAAACTTTCTTGGCTCCAGGACTTTAACACTTTTGCTGTAAAGAAAAACTTTTTTTATATCCAGTCCAAATTTCCCTGGATGCAAGTTGTTATCGTATTTCACTTTGTGCCTTTGAGAAGGGTTTGGTTTCCCTTCTCTATAACTCCTCCTTAGGCAGCAGAAGGCAGTTATCTTTCCCCTCGACTTTCTCTCCTGCAAACAAAGCGACTCCAGCTCCCTTTCCTCATCTGTCATGTCCTCCAGCTGCCAGCCACCTTGATGGCCTTCCACTGAACTTGGTCCAGCTTTTCCACATCTCTCGGGCTGGGTGGCCCTGGACTGAGAATGGTATTTCATGCACAGCCTCTCCAGTAGCATGTAGAAAGGAATAATCATGTTCTCCAGCCCACGGGCTGTGCCTGTGCTTAAGCAGCCCCGCACAAGTGCCACTTGGGTTGCTGCAAGGGTGCACTGCTAACTCCTGTGCGATTTGCTGTTCACCAGGGCCTCAAGGCCTTCTCTGCAGAGCTGCCGCTCTGCCAGTCCACAGCCTGTGCTAGAGCATAGGATTGCCACACCTCGGGGGCAGGACTTTGCATGTGTCTTTGAACTTCATGAAGCTCCTGTCAGGTCATTTCTCCTGCTTGTAGAGATTCGTGTGAACCATGCCATTCCATACACTGATGCCTCACCCTAATTTAGCTCTAGGCACAAGCTTGCTGGTGGTGCTTATCAATCAGGACAGTGATGGACATCATTCAGGGCACGTTAAATGGTATCAAACCCAGTATTACCAGTTTACTTTGGTTAAACTTTCTTACATGCCAGCACAATGCAGCACAATCTAAATTTCTGAGGGCTCTTTTTTCCAAAGTTTGGTGGTGGTGGTTGTTTTTGTTGTTCTGCGGTTCTAGCAGGAAAAGTATCTGCCATCTTTGTGATTTACAAAAAGCAGACTTCTTCATCACATTCAACCAAAACATCTGTTTAGCCGAAACATAGTAGTAACAATAGTAGTACTCATGCTATGGAACAAGGTAGTTGTTATTTTCTTTAAGCTCTAAGCCTTAAACAGAATCGTAGAACCACAGAATCACAGAATGCTTCGGGTGAAAGGGACATTTAGAGGTCATCTAGACCATCTGCAGTGAGCAGGAACATCTTCAACCAGACTAGGTTGCTCAGAGCCCTGTCCAACCTGGCCGTGAATGTTTCTAGGGATGGGGCCTCCACTGCCTCTCTGGGCAACCTGTTTCAGTGTTTCACCAGCCTCACTGTAAAAAATTTCTTCCTTATATCCAATCTAAACCTACCCTCCCTTCGTTTAAAAAAAAAAAAAAGCTTCTCAGAAGCTATTACTTTCAGCTTTTAACTATATAATAATAAGGTTTACTTTTTAAAAAACAAAAACTTAAAGCTTTCTTCTAATTTTGCATAAAACAAACTTTCTGCTTTCTTCTCCCTCACAAAGGCTAAGATTTGTACAACTCCAAAACTCCTGTTTCCATCATTCAAAACCATTTACGTCTGCAGACTTCAGCATCTGTGTCACCCACATTTCAGAAACTCTTACTGCTGTCTCTGGACGTTGTCCCCGTTCTCACCATGGGAGAGTTAAAAGGTGTGAGATGTCATATACCATTAGCAACAATGCAAACTCTTGGTTGCCAAACACGTAAGAGGGAGATCGCTGAGGAGGAGGATGCTTTCAGTCATTTCTGCAGGTACACAAAAGAACAAAAGAATTGTTCAGTGCAGGCTGCGTGCTTTGTGCTCTGATCATACTGAGCATGCCAGGACAGTATGTAAGGCTTTATTGCCCCTTTTTTTCCCACTCTGTGCACATAAATGTTTTAAGATTTTTTTTGTTTGTTTCCAGGAGCAGGTTTGAGATCCTTGCCATATTGGTAAAGCCAGCAAGATTTCTAGGCAAGTATTTCCAGTGACGGTTCTTGAGTGCTGGTTGCTGACTATGACCATGTCGGAGCTACTCAGCAGCTGCCTCTTCCCAGTGGATTGTGTGTTCCTAGAGCACAAGATTGAAAGAACAAACCTCCCCCTCCTCCCCTCGTTTACGGGAATTTCACAATGTGTTATTTACAAGCTGAGTGACACTCACTTAACCCTAGTGAACTGATTTTTGTAAACGTTTTAGTCATCCAGATCGCTTTCGCAATGGAAAGGGCTGATGCTATTTTAGACTGAAAGATGAGACTTTCCACTGTACCTTCAAACTGAGTGTGGGTAGTGCAGCAAGAGGGTTAAGGGACATCAAGAATGTTGGCAGCAAAAAGATAGCATGCAGCAACAGGTTTCTGTAACCTCCAAAATACTACCTTATTTTCTGATTTGCCCTGAGTTTACTAAGAATGGGGAAACATTACTGCCATTCTAGTAAACACACATCAGTCAAACCATAAGGAGGATACATCATCAGGTCAAAATATACCCTATTAGTAATGAAATACAAGATATCATAGCAAAAGTTTCCCACTAAAAATATACTCCAAACAAGCAGACATACCTCCCCAACAAACCAGCAGTGTCCAAGCAAGTTTACTGTTACAGCTGCTGCAGATACAGGACTTACTGCTCCATTTGGCTTACATGTGGGACTGCAGCAAATTGAAAGGAAAATCGCATCAGGTTATGCCGAGTCAACTGGAGAAATCTATTGTGTCTCCTTAAATGCATCCTTTCTCCCTGTTGCAGCTGAATAGCACCACAGCTGTTTTTATGCTGTTGGCAGTGCTATGTATGTGCTATGCATTGACTTCTGCAAAGTGAGTTGCCTTGGAGGAGCTGCCCTTAGAAATGTTGACCTGCTGCTAAACACTGAGCCCCTCCAGGGCACTTCTAAGTGGTTGCCCTGAAGGTGGGAGACCGAAACTGCAGTAAATCCTTCTGGAAATTCAGGGCAAGTATAGCACTGTCAAACGAGAGAGATTCAGCCAATTTAAAAGTATTAACCTGCTTGCCATATGCTTTGTGAGTATATAAAATAGTATCATTAGCACTAATAAAACTGTCATGGTTACAACATTTGTGATTATCTTATATATGTGGTATTCATTTTTGTACATTATGGAGAGGTGTAGGAGTGTTTACAAAAGGATTATCGTATTACCAGCAGTGAAAGCTGCACTGAAAATTGTCTATTATCAGATCCATGTTTCCAGCTGCTTTTAACTTTTCAACCTTTTCATGTTTTTTTATGCCTGAAGCTTGATTTTGGAGGTGGGAGGGAGCAAATATTTCTGTAACCGAGCTAAGCCATTGACAAAAATATTAAAGGAAAAATATATTTCTTTGCCCTCATTAAAATAATTTTAAAACAAGTTAACCTATTCAGAAATTAATAATTCTATGGAGTATTTAAGGTTCAGACCAACTAACATAGGATTATCCACTGAAGGGTTGGATAAGAAAGATGCACTGAATATATATGCACTGGATGACCTTCCTTCAAATGCCCTGACTGAGATAAGGAACCAAAGGAAAATAGTATCTGACACCTACTTAGAAACTATGTTGCGATGAATATGTGGAAGGACAGGGGAAAGGTGAGACTGTAAAGGCAACTACATAGAGATATTTCTGTTTTTTTAGATAGCTCTGGTAAGCAGTTTTGCAACAAAATGTCTATGGACTCAGACCACCTTGTAGAGTCTTCTCGTGGAAATGCATTGGTTTTGTCAAAACTGTCATCAAAAAGGCATTTCAGGGCTGAGGCGGGATTGTTCCATTATTGACCATCTAGAGTTGAAAAGCACCAGGACTGCACTTGCTAACAACCCCTAGCATGACAGAGAAGAGTTTTGCTAATCAATGGTTCACTCAGAGACAGTCAGGTAAGCGGCAAGGTGGCCCATTGCCCCCCATATGCTACACTTCTGCAGTAACCAACCATCAACACTGCAACAACAACCAACAAGAGGCAGAAACTGGAGTTGAGTGGTTAACACAAAGTTAAATTCTCCAGTGCTTACAGAGAAGAATCCTAAGTCCCTGAAATATCTTGGTGAATGATGTACCAAACAATCACTACTTCTTCACACTGTCCTGCTTCAAGAGGGGGGAATTGAAAATTGCATATTCTCTAAATTATATCTTCCTTTGCTATTGGTCTCTTACATTTTTCAGTGCTTTCTCTCTTTGTATCCCTTCCAGCCGGTTGCTTGCCTAATAGCATTTCAGACTTCAGAACTCCGTTGAAATATGACCAGCTTAATGGCAGAATTTTCTGTAGTGACCTAATGCCATGTGTACTTTTGTTGCTTTCTGACTGCAAGAGGTTAAGTTGTAACCAAATAACTATGCCTTCAAAACATCTCCAGGCGGCTCCTTTTGTTTCCTCTGAGCCTGCGCTGCAGTCAGAAGAATCTTCTGAAATCTTTTCTTAGCCCCATTAACTGGTGAGTGATAAAGAGCTATGCTCTGAAATATAATTTGTTACTTTATGAATGCTAAGCTCTTTCAGAAACAGATGGAGGCTAGCTCTCTGGGAAAAAAAAAACAGCAATTTTGTGATGCTCAATATAACAATTCTTGGAAGAAGCCTCCTTTCATATTTAAAATAATTTGCTATTTAAACAAGCCGGTACATTTAGAACCACCCAGCCGCCGATGAACCACTTCTCTGGAGGTACCAACTGCTTCCCAGACTGCCTGCTCCTTAAGCACATGCAGCAGAGTCCTTGGCAAAAAATTGTTAATATAATTTTACCTCTTTGCCAGAAAAAATGCTAAGCCAGTCCTAGGAGTTCTATTTAACTTTTGCTTCAGCTATAATATTGTCAATTTGAAAGGTGGTGGATTTTGGATCTCATTAGAAACCACATTGGATGAAGCATGAAATCGGGAAATCTCAGGACTTAAAAGATACAGGTTACATAAAATTCACTTTGTTTTTTCTACTAAATGTTAGCCTTCTGGGCAGCTGACATGAGCGAAAAAGCAGCCTAATAATGCTGTGAACGGTAAAACCTAGTTCAAGTGGTAACACTGCGTTTTCTACACTTGGTACCCATTACTGTCCGTAATACATAGAAGTTTGTAATGTTTTCTGATTTCATTTACCCCGATGTAAACTCCAGAGTAAATCCATTATGAACACGATTATTTTGGCTTTCTCCCAATATAAGGGAAGAAAGGATTTATCCTGCTATTTTGTCCCTATAACAACAACAAGGATTACTATAACAAAATGATGGAGTGCAATGTTTCTGATTATGCTAATAATAAACCCAAAAGAAATCCTTCAATCTTACACGCACATAAACAGCAGAACAAATTTTCTTGCATGCATGTCAAACAGCAGTTTATTCCCTTTCTCTTCCAGACAGGTTTAGAAGGTAAGCTGATACAACAAAATGACAGCTGAATCTGTAATGTCTCTGTCTCCGTTATCCAGATCTGCCAAGGTGCTTGTCTACTGCAGCAATAGGTACCTAGGATATATTGTGATGTCCTTAATACTGTTGGGTTTCACTAGTTATCCAGTATCAAAAACATGCTTAATACTCTCATAAAAACAGAACAGGATGTGATTCCACCCCAAACGCAAATAATTTGTAACTCTGTACTACAGCTGAGCAAAATGCCTCTTTTGTGTTCACTTTCTGCCAGCATCTGAACAGAGGAGCTGTTCTTGCACAAGCAGCAATGAATGTGTTTTAAGCTGGTCTGCTAAATGCTTTAACTAGCAATAGTTTATTTTATACTGGATTTTAACACAGTTTACCAATGCTGAGACATCACATTCCCCATCACATGCCCCAGTCTTTGCATAAGCAATTACAAATATGTCACACAAGGCTCTAATGATACCTTTGCAGGAAGGACTAGTAATTCACATATATTTCTTGTGTACAAATGTAATAAAACAAAATCAAATCCAACCCTGCAGTTAAATCTTAATGCTGCTTGGGTGTTTTTTTTCTTTTCTTTTTTTTCCATAGGAATGATGCCTCGGGCAAGGCAAGTTTGTTTCAGTAAGGAAAAGGATTAGCATTTTCTAAAATTTCCAGTCTTTTTATCTCCTACCTTTTCCTAAATTGCTAGTGCTTCTTCAACTATTAAAGCTGCAGTGGCTTCTGTAAATCCACTTTCTGATTATGTGAGTTAAGCTATGCCTTTGGGACCAAAAAGAAAAAGAAGGCCGAGTGAGTTATGTCACAAGTTTCCTTTAATGCTTCGAATCTTGACTATATACATGGGCACACTGTTCAGGATTGTTCTAGTATTAAAAAAATGATATTATATTATGAGGTGTTTAGAGAGGTAAATGAAAATCTTGTCACAGGCGAGGTGATGTTTGCAGGTAGGAGTAGCATCTTTTATTAGACCAACCAGTGTAGTTGGAAAATGTAGATAGGAAGGGTTTGTATGCCAGGAAGATGATCTTTTTCCCACTCTATTAGGTTTTTCCAGCAAAGACCTGCAAATTTTAACTTGCCTATGTCCTTTGACCATCACAGGTATAGCCATAGTAACACAAGGCTTTTTAAAATCAAGCTGTAAACTGAAAATAAGTAAAATGAAAAAACAAGTGGACATCTTCAGCCTGCAATGTTTTTGAACTTTCTGAACTTTGGTGAGTCCATCAGGGTTACAGCAGAACTATTTAGGATGAGTCTTTATAAATTAAGGCCTGGTACTGTATTGCTGAGAACAAAAGAGCCGTGTTTTTCCAGGCCTTCTTCTTCTAGTAACAGCAGAGGACAGGAGAGGAGACAAGCGGCTTCCGCAGAGCATGCTTTTGTGAGGCTGCTTGCATAATTTGGGCCTGGCTGGCTGGATCTTTTTAGGAAAGGCTGTACTGGCAGACACTTCTATACCCTTCATGCTTCTGTACAGGATTGAGCAAGTACTCATTGTTCGTACATGTTACGCGTGGTACTTGACAATGATGTTTTTCCCTTACAAGTTAAGAAGCTACACTGTGTCCTTCATTCCTTCCACATTGCTCTGCTCTTCCTACCACTCAGTTTCTTCTCTTTTTCTAGTCTCTGTCTCCTTGTTTTCATTATTTTGTCTTCTTTCCTGTACACGATGTTGCTAGTCTATTGTTTAATATGTCTTTTAAAATGTCAGGGATTTTTGTCTCCAGAACCATCTTCTTATTTCTCCTGAATATATTTTTCTTCTTGTCCCAGAAGCATAGAAAGTAAAACAAAATTCAAGTGAGGTGGCATAAGTAGGCCACAATTTTATTAATAAAAATCACCTGGGAACAACTGTTAATGACTTGTGCAGGATAGGTCACAGTCTCTTCCCTAATTGTTTTCATCTGCCGGAGAGGCTGTTTTCTCCTTCACTGCCATCCCACTCCCCACCATCTCCCTGTCCGATGGAGATCTCCCTTGTTCCTTTCCATGGCTACTCCCCAGCCTACTGTTGGGGCTCTAGAATCATGCAAGAATTAAAGGCCTAGGAAAAGGAGATTTTTTCCTTCCCAATGACAAAGTAGGAGCTTTCCTTTCCGCTGCGCTCTCCTCTGATATGGCTTTATCAAGCAAGGTATCAGATTCCTCAGAAGATAAGCGTCTGAAGTGGCATTCTGTGGTGTGTTGAAATGGGCCAGTCTGAACTCACCCTTTCTAGTGACCCAGCCAGATTACTGGGAAAGGCGGAGAAATTCACCCTGTCTCAATCAATCCAGTGATGGAGGAAAATTACCCGAGTCCTCAAAATGTGGTGATGTCTGTAGCAGGCTCACAACCTATCCGGATACAAATCCCACCATAATCTAGGTGTAAGGGAGCCTTTGCATCTTTGCTATTTTCCACCTTCCTTGTAATTCTTCAGCCAAATTCATGCTGGAAATATGTCTGAGCCAAGTCAGCAGTGTTTTCCTGAAGCCAGGTGAAGGAACTCCTCTCTCAGTCGTGATGAACTGGGTCCAGGACAGGGTGGCAACCCAGGGTGGAGTAGGCACCAGCAGCCCTTCCCAGCTGCCTGTACGGGGGCTCCGAGCATCCCTGTCCACACACACCTCATTGTGCCTACAGCTCAGCAAGAAGGGGGGAGTGGGCTCAAAACCCAGAAGATCGCTTTCTCCCAAACAAAAAATATACAGCTTCAGCAGCTGATATGCCGAATCCTCATCCCTAAAAAGACCCCAACAAACCCCACAATGACACGAGACTGCTGACGTTAGTGAGAGAGAGAAAGCCTGCCTGGTTTTGTGAACGTGTCCTTTCTTAGGTGGAATTGCAACATGCTACTGTCTGCACAAACAAGCACGGAAATCTTGAAACTGAACTGGAGAGAACAGAGGAAGGGAAATGTGAGCAAGCAAGCAGTTTGGCCAAGGTCGTGCAGGCATCCAGTGGCAGAGCAAGAACTAATACCCTCAGTCTCCCTATTCCCAGTGCTTTTCCCCTGTCATCTGAAAACGCTTTATTTCAGCCACTCGCTATTTGCTGGTCTCAGTGGGTCAAATTGGACCAGAACATTTCAATGAAAACCAATCATTTTTATGTTCCAAAAATCACACTGAACAATCCTGCAGCTGAGGTTTCTTAGGTAATACGCAGCTGTTCACTGGAATGAAAGTTTGCTGTAAGTGCTTGCTGCTGAAATGTAAGAGTGAAAGATGACTTTGGAGAGCCTCAGGAGTAGCTCAGGCAATGTGTGTCCTCCCACAGACAGAACAAGGAAATTACACAGTCAGGGACAAGGCAAAAATCATAACTGTTTTTTATTAGGCGATGTCCTCTATTTGTTAGGATTATTGCCTTCACTGTCGTCAAACCATAAATCTGTTTTTTTCTCCTTTACACTGTAATTACAATCTTGTTTGGGGGAATTAATATAACTGGGGCTGATAAAATACCTCCAAACCCTCCCAGTACTACTTGCTTGAAGGGGAGACACCTTCATTAAATAACCTGAACAATATATTTTGCTCCTAATAAAGTAGTACAGCAGAACAATCTAAAATGTATGGCAGCGGTCTTTCAGGAATGAAAACAAGAGGTTTAACCGAACATCTGTCCTGGAGCATTCATTCATTCTCTGATATAACATTACACGTAAAAATATCAGAATGCTATTTCAATAGCAAAATGATGTTCCATTTGGGCTGTGGGTTTTTTTCTGTACTATATGTATTCCAAGGTCTGCAAAAGCTGGCACAATAGTAAAACTGTCATAATGATGAAGAATTGTGTTAATTGGTATTAAAGAATATTTATGCTGGATTGACAAAGTTAAAATCTTTAATTGGCCAGAGACACTTGGATGATGATACCCAGGGAGTCCTCTTAGCACTGAATTGATGTAGGAGCTTATCGTTGTGGTTGATGGCAATACTGCACAGCAAAGAAAGTTGCAATACAGCACACTAAGAGTAAAATTCCCACCTTAGATTTACGATACTGAGAGATACAAACAACACTCTGTTCTGCATGGTTTGAATTACAGATCTCTATTTAGCTGGACAACATAGACCTGCTGTTACAATTATGTCTATGATTACAATGCTCTACAGTGTGCATTGCATTGTAATGCAGTTATTCCTGCTGTACCTTTTTGCTTAAGGCAATAATAGATCAGTACATATATGAAAGTCTAAGGAAATTGTTGTGCCTCATTAGTTGAGAGAACTTTCCCTCAGATAGATGCAAGTGAAACTCAAAGAAATCCAAAGTTTCTCCCTACAGTCATTCAATGGTAACTTGTACGCCAATCTTCAAATAAGTTTTTCTTTTGGCAGAACACGTTATTCCTGCAGTAGACTGTTCTGTGCCAATTCTGTCCAGAATCTCTGGAATATCCACCCAAATTTAGAAGCACGTAGCTCTGAACCACACAGAGCAGCAGAGTGAATTGCATCTCTCTCTTACAGGGACTGGGCAGTGCAGCTACCTGGAACACTGCAGCCTTCACTGACACTGCTCTAATTTGGGTTTCCACAGATGTGGTTTATAAATACAACCTCATGTATCCCGAAACACTGCACAATCCATTAAGAGTCCTTTGCCTCTGTCCTTCCCTCAGACCTGCCCAGCAGTGATGAGCCTTAGGGCCATGGAGGGGCTGTGGAGCAATACAATTTCCAATACTTTTCTGCAGCCTTTCCAGGGGAGACTTCTCAAAAGCAGAGCATGTGCCCCCCACTTTCTGAAAAGAAATAGATAAAAGGCATCTGAGTCTTCTGGTTACCTTGGAAATATTCTCATAGAAGCCCGCTTCCACTTCCACAGCTCTGAGTAACTCCCTTTAAAGATGACCTCTGCAGCTATGAACCAGGTGACACTGGAAGCTACAGGGCTCCAAGGACAGACACTCAGTCACCATTTCCTAAGCTGTTTCTCATAACACCTCAGCAGTTGAAAGCCACTAGTTCAATGGGGCCTTTGGCAAGAATTATTCATTCAGCCTCGGTTGCACTGGCTTGACTTTTGCTGAATACTGGTCCAGACTTCCTGGGAATGATACACCAATATCCCCTGGTGACAGTGATGTCGAAGTGTGGAAGGATCATTAGGTTGCACCAGGCAAGGCTGAATGGACATTGGCTTGTTATGAGGTAGCCCTACTAGTCACATCTTAAATGGGGAAGCAACCCATATGTTATACAGGCTTGCTGAATTCCTCTGCAAGGTCATTCCATCTCTGTCACTGCAGAAAACGTGTTTAGCAATGTTTTGCTAAAATATAATAAGGAAGTTTGGGTTTAAAGTCATTTTCTTCACTGTTAATGTCTCATTAACTCTGATCAAAAGCAATCATACACTTGTTTCCTTAATATTACTTATATTTGACAGAAAGCAGCTGCAGGATACCTCCTCAAGTCCACTCATGCTTATCATCACTGTTAGGACTATTAATTCACTGCAGTATACTTTAATGTACTATAACATTTAGAAATGGCATTTGGACGTGCAGTAATATTATTTTGCACAATTAACCTCTGGTTCCCTTCCATATAAGCCTGTTCTAAAGAAATATCAGTTATGCTACGTTATTTTTAAATTACATTGGGTTTTGTGCCTTTTTCCTAATAGGTTGCCCTTTCCTTAGAGAGTAGTAGCACATATTGAACCGTAATAACGCTTTATTGTCCTTGCAACAAAATATTACAAATCTCAGAGATAAAAGGAGATGAACCCATTCCCAAGCCCTAGATCAGACAGCTCCTGACCACAGTTTTTAAAATGCTAGTTCCAGTTTTTAAAATCCACAGTTCTAAATCCACATGCTAGTTTTGCAAACAACAAAATGAGACAATATAAAGAGGAAATCTTTCTTTCTCCTTGAAAATGAAAATTTAAAAAATCTAAGTAATTCCACCTTAAAATCTGTGCCAAAGACCAAACATTCAGTTCAGGGCCATCCGAAGATAGAACCACGTAGTTCTTTTTATTGCTCAAGAAATGAGAACTAGAAGGCTCTGTTACAGTGTAGAGTAGAGGAAAATTATGCAAGATTGCTTGTTTGATAGATTAAATCTTGAGCTCTAATTCTTTTTCTGGAACTGGTACATTTCCAGAGACTTAGAGAATTAGTCAAAAGTATGGGATAGTTCTAAAATCATAGAGAAACAGTTTTTTTTTAATTTCATGAGAATACAGAGAAGTTGCTAGAACAGCAAGCTCCATAGCAGAGTGATGGAGGCCAGCACTGAAACATAAGAAGTTTCCAGATGAGGAATATACAATTTTAGTTTATTCAGGATACAGTGGGTGAAAATTCTAATCTCATTTATTAATCTCACTAGTGAGGTGTAAAAACACTGAGTCACACACCAATGCAGCTCATCTCACAAATTCATCCTTCTGGTGGAGTGAATAGGAATAAATAGTTTACATGATCTGTTTGATGACTTACTTGTTTGCAGTTCTGTTCTGTCAAAATGCACAAAACTCTTGACATAGTTAGGAATTTCATTTTTTTTTTACCATAGGTTTGAATGTTTTCTTTGAAGACCCAGCATTGCATCAAGGAGAATCTTTCTATAAGAATTTATAACAAACAGTTATAATTTTGCTCTTTTTTGCTAGCATAATTTGAAATGACAGAGATTTAGCTGACTGTGTTATTATCTCAGTTATAATAGTGCATTTGAGATCAGAATTTAGCCCAACTTATTTTTCCAATGTTTTATGCTACTAAAAGGAATGGATTTGGCTCAGTCAAATTATGCTTTCTGTCATTTCATGAACATCAACGGAAGACTATCAGAGTTTTGTATGTGCATCTCATTGCAGAATTTGGCCAAAGGGTTTAGAAGTCCTAATATTTACAAAACAGATTACATACAATTTGCTGACACAAATATATAGCTTTAATACTGCAAGACTGTAAAAATTTATTTTCGCCTAGATGCAGGATAACAGTGGAAGTGAAATGAGCAAAATCTTCCTTTTCACACTGCTTATTTTGTGGTAGAGTGATATGATTCAGCAAACTAGTCTTGTCTGGGTACCTCATTGCATTGACTTTCATCTGAAGTTATGAAGGCTTTCACAACAGCATGCGCTTAATCCCCCCTGCTTCTTGCTAGATTTTCTAATCTTGGACTATTATGTTCAATCATATGTGAACACATTTCTGTGGCATTTGAGCTGCACAAAATCTTTTGTGTATGCTTTCAAACAAGCTTTAATGTCCCCCCAAGTTGTTCAGTTTATTCAGTATTTCCAAATGGGGAAAAATAAGTTCACAAAACAGGGAAGAATTGTTCCAAGGCCAGTGTTTACATCAAAGGAAGAGGTTCATAAATGTCATCAACAAAGTTTTCCCCTGAGCTATACCTGGGAGAACATTTGGATAGGCCTCAAGTAACAAAGCGGAGAATCTCAGCTAATGAATTCAACCATGATTAAGAAAGCTATCTAAGCATTTGATTTTACACAGCACAGACGTGAAGTGCTGCACAAAGGCAAAGTTAAAACAGATGCATAGGTTGGTCAATGTGGGAGGACGCAGTCCAGCAGGAGAGGATGGATGCTGGACAGTTGCCAAGCCTCTTGTGCCTAGCAGGAAAACTACAGGCAGCTCAGATACCTGTTCATATACTGACCCGTGGGCTGGAGCTCACATGGCATCATAAATGCCCATTACTTGCCCATTCATGTGTTTTCAAGAGTGCTCATGATGGAAAGGCTTGCTTTGACTCCCCGCGGGGAACTTTGCATAGCATCTTACTCTGGTCCTGCAGGCCATCTGCTCACATGGGGACATGCCAACTTGGTGCACCACATGGCTCTGGGAGAGGAGGGTTTCTCCTGAGGTTCAGACACATCAGTGGGCCTTGGGAGACAGGGTGAAGGCTGCACCATGGGCATTCTGGATGGCCTTGGGTAGGATACTGAGGGCATTGACTTCTTCTTCTTTGTGCAGATATCTACTCCAGCACAAAGCAGATGCTGCCTGCTGCTGAATCCCACAGGCAGTGTTTCACACCGATGCAGATGATGAGAAGCAGCGCAACATGACAGCGAGGGGAAACCCCAACTCCTTTGGGGCTTCAGCATCTGCTCTCTAAAATGGCATCATAAATCACCCAGACATAGGGGCGCAGTGAGGAAACAATGTCCTAATAGCTGGATAATGTGAATTCCAGAGTAATGCCATCCATTCAATATAGACATATTTTTTTCTCTGGGCTCATCCACAGAAAAGAGAATAAATAAAAAGTCTGACATCTTTTCATTTGCTAAAACTCTTTTTGTGTGAGATTTTTTTTCAAGATTCATTAGAACTACTTCTCTCTTCTATTTCACTCCCCCCTACTATGACTTTTATCACCCACTTTGCCCACCTATCTCGCTTTTCACATTCCGCTTCCATTTTCATGCATCCCCTCTTCCCATGGCTTTGGCTATCACTTCTGAAGAGCTTGGTGTGTGTCCCTGGGGCTGGCTTCTGAGCAGTGAGCTCCAGTGCTTCAGGAAGTTGACCTGCCGGTATTTTTAGGCTTGACTGAAAAATCAGCAAATAACATGAACATGATAAGACTTGTGCTTTGCATCCCTACACACACAGTTTGCGACTTGAATCCTTGGTGGTAATGCAGCACAGAGGTCTTTGTATGTGCAGGAGGAAAGAGGGAATTTATCTTCAAATACATTAACCCATACAGAAGGAATAAACACACAACTTTCACACTGTTTACTGAAAAAAAACCCCACAAATGATATGTTAGGCACAGCAAATAATCTGTGGACTCTGTTGCAACCATGAAGCTGAGCTCTGTTGGTTTATTGGAAAGAGAGGAGGTGGAAAAAATAGAACTGGTTCTGGTATAGAAGAGTCTCTCTTGCTGCTAATCAATTCGGTGGCCAAATTTGCTATTGTGATCTGATGGTTTAGCTCTGCCAGCTCTTGTAATTATCTCTATTCCCATTCTCCATTAGTGGCCTTTTCAAAGGATATGAGTTTTCACAGTGTCAGATTATGCCAGGCAGTGAATACCACACCATCAGTGCATTACAAACATAATACAGCATAAATGCTTTAGAAATATAGCCTCTTGCGACAGTAGGTGAAACACAACTGTTATGTGTTTCTAGGCCTCAGGGTTATGGTTTCCTAATGGGTGACCTTTCCTCCCTTCACATCCTTTTCCTCGCAGATTATGGTGTGGCAGTCCCATGCTATCTCATTAGCTGTGGGAAAATTAAAGCGTATGAAAAGACAAGGAGGCATTCAGATGTCTACAGCTGACAGGTAGCACAAAAGTGCTGGAACAGCCAGGCGACTCTGGCCAACCACTCACTCTGCTTATCATTCCCCCAGATGTCGTTTCACAAGGCGCTGTTGCAGAGCAGGGCATCACACCAGCCCACAAGCACACCCCAGTCTTTGGTACGGTTCTCAGAAGTCCGAAGCCACATGCCAGAGCTATTGAAAGTTCTGCTGTAGCTGAGAGTGAGCAGGTGGTATAATGATCGAAGGCAAAATGAAAAGCCTGCTTTGGCTGAAGGGATATACACTATTTTCCCAGGAACTAAAATGTGGCTTGGGGACTTTTTAAGTGCGTGCACACATGCCAAGCACAGTGTTTAAGAAATGCGACATCTCATACAATATTTAAGAAATGAAACATAACATTTGAGAAACTGAGAAACACCACACTAAAAATTCAGAGCAACTTCTTTAAAAGAAAAAAAAGAAGCACAAAACTGAACGACCAGATGATTCCCAAGAGAATCTGATGATTAACTGGCTAAATCAGGACATCTGCAGGATGTAAGAATAATAGAAGGAAGCGGGAGTTTTGGCTACCACTTTTATAATTAGCAATTGTAATGATCTTAGCGTGTCCTCCTGAAAGAACTTGAATATTCATGTTGAGGCACAGCATTCTGTTTCAGCGCTTTTGGTAACTGTAGCCACTTGCACAGAGTCAAGCACACACTCAAATCAGGAAGTCAAAATGAGTGCTCCAAATATTTTCTGCTGGAAATTGTAAGGAAAGCTGTTGTTTGCATGCAGTAAGATGGGAAGGAGAAGCATAGGGTCCAAGAGCTCCCTTGGCATTTTCATTTTCCTAACTAATTGCCCTGCTTCTGTCGATTTTTTTTTCATTGCAGACTAAATTCAGACTTGACCCAAGCAAATGCAAAATACATCCAAACCTGTAAAGTTAGATTTCATAATGACAGGCTAGACTACAGCCAAAGGCACCCAAAGTAGCAGTCACTATCTATAGAAAGCCAGGCATCCATCCCTTCTTCCTGACTGGATGCTAAAATTTCATAACAACCCAGGCTGAGCCTGTAGCTCATACAGGGCTATTTGCAGTCATACTTCATTAGTAGTCTACTGATTTCTCTGATGTTTCTCAATTTTATTGCCTTCACAAATAAGTCGGGCACATGTTTGGCCAGTCTCCGCTGCCCTTTATCTATGTTCGTGCTATGAAAGAACAAAGGCGGAGAAACTTTTAGACCGAAGTAATTTTTCTGAGCAGTAGAAAGACGGACCCCACCTGCCCGCTGATAGATTTGGAACCCTCGAAAGGTTGCATACAGACAGGTGAATCAGAGTGATCTGAGGAGAAATTACTTCCTTTGCTCTCTTCAGTCACTGGAATCACAGAATCACAGAATGGTCGGGGTTGGAAGGGACCTCTGGGTCATCTAGTCCAACTCCCCTGCCAAAGCAGGGTCACCTACAGCAGGCTGCACAGGACCTTGTCCAGGCATGTCTTGAATATCTCCAGAGGAGACTCCACAACCTCCCTGGGCAGCCTGTTCCAGTGCTCCGTCACCCTCAGAGGGAAGAAGTTCTTCCTCATGTTCAGATGGAATTTCCTATGCTTCAGTTTGTGCCCATTGCCCCTTGTCCTGTCACTGGGCACCACTGA